>AUXO015218009.1_pt1 | contig 11092 bp, 24 predicted proteins | sample 768731 | NCBI WGS metagenome assembly AUXO01 (sample SAMN02715735, study PRJNA202380) | gut metagenome | biome: sheep rumen | host: Ovis aries | place: New Zealand: Palmerston North
CAGTAGTATTTATGCTGAACATTAATCTGTCCACCATTAGCAAGTGTAAGACTTGTAAGACCTACGCTAAACATTTCCTGTGGCAGAATAACATTAGCAAAGTGTTCATACTCTTTCTTTGCCTGTTCGTACTCTGCTTCTTTGTTAAGCATGTTAAGTCTCAATGTCTTAAGACGCTCGCCCATATCAGCAAGATTCTTTAGTACCTTTTTATCCTGATCTCCGACTTCAAGATAAGAAAGATCATCCTTTGTTTCTGACATCATGTACCTCCTTAACCATTTGTAACACCATATCCTGGTCTTTTACTTTTTTCTTTACGTCAGCCATCGTTGCCTGTAACAACTGTGCCTGTGTCTGCAAAGACGTATTAAATATTGAAGTAAAGATTTCCTGCTTCTGTTGACCAGTTAAAGAAGAAGGTAAATCTTTCTCAACCATTTCGTATGAACTAATCATAGCATCATACATCTGATCTGCTAGACGTGCAACACCAGCACGTATCTGTGTTTTCTGTTCTTCAGTCATAGTAATTAATAATATCATAAAAACTTTCAATTAAACTTTTTCAATTGAAAATAATTTATAACATTCATAACTTCCTGAACTTCTGGTCAAACTCTTCCTGCTCACGACAGAAGAACTTACCATCCCTGTAATAAAGAACATACTTCTTTTCTTCGCGGCCATTAGTACATTCTATTATGTCACGCTGGATAACATAATACTCATTACCTGTTTTAAGATGTACTGCTTTACATAAATATGTATCAATCTTCATATGCTTCATGTCTCCTTCTTGGCGGGTTATACATAAGCATCAGATCCATTACAATTTTGATACGACGCAGGATATCCTTGTCATGTCTATAGAATCTGAATAGCCAGTGTATAATCTTATGTGTATCTTTATTTAATGGTATGAACTTATCTTCATTACTTAGGTCAGTATAGTTCTTATCATTCATATCCAGGTGATGCAGGTTCCAGGTACGAGTAAGTTCTTTACCTGTAACAAAGTCTTTCTTGTGATACCGTAACCGCATCTTCTGACGGAACCTGGACCAGACTGATGACCTCCGGAACTTTTTCTTTTCTTCATCTGTCATAATTCCTCCAGTAATTTTTCAGCATTCTGTATAGTCTGCACACAGTGTATCTTAATAAGATTAAGGACATCTTTTATAAATTCCTTATCTGTTATAACTATATCATTGTCTACACTATATGGGCCTATTGAATATGGAACCTTTAATACTAAAGGTACACCACATTTATAATGCTTTTGTTCATACCACTTAATGCTTTTAATATCCGTTTGAGCATCATGTATTTTACTATACAATATCTGAGCTTTATTAAAAGATTCTTTCTTCATGATAACCTCTCTACATCTGAGTTAGTTAATAAAGCACGAGGTACATGGAACACTTTGCCTGGAGCTTTATCCTTCATAAGCAGAGCATATGATATTCCTGCTATCTGAGATACACCAATAATCCTGTCACATTCAGCGATTAACTGTTTAGTATTCTCAGAAGCTGTAGATTCTTCATTACCAATGTACTCTACTTCATAACTAGCAGGGTCTACATGAACTGTCTTAGCTGCTACAGTCTTTGGTTTAGCAGGTTCAAGTACAGGATTATCATACACAACCTCACCTGTTACAGGATCAAGATGTGCTTCACCTTTCTTCTGTCTAGACTGTCGGGGTATTGAAGAACCGGATCCTCTCCCACGATATTCGTTGTACAGTTGTTTCTCTTCAGGTGTAAAGTATTTGAATACAATCTTTACATCTTCACCCGTTGATACTCTGACACGTGGCCAGATCAACTTACCATTTACAAGAGCTGCTTCAACTGATCTTGGCATGTCTGGTGAGAGATCCTCACCAGTACCAGGATCTTTAAAGTAACCTGAACTGTTTGCATAAGCCGGATCATAGCTTGCCATTCGTTACCTCCTGTCTTATATAGTCACGCAGACTAGTTGCATAATCTAAAATATAATGCGACATTGTATTACAATGTCGATTGATATAATTATCAATAGCTCTAGCTACAGTAAGGTCATAGATTCTTGCTTCATCGTGCATAGCTAGTGCTATACCTAAAGCTACATACCAACTTGAACGCTGCTTACCTTCTGGCATTCCAGATGTAATATGCTTAACAAGCCTTACAGCTTTTTTCTTATTCCATTTGGTTTCTGACAATATCCACTTAGCCTTATTATTACAGCCAGAAGGATTCTTATGATGTTTACCTTTATAGACTACAGCCATATCTACTCCTTAAGCATACCACTTAGATACTTTATGATACTCTTCTACTATAGGTTTATAGCCAAGATCTTTAAGAAGATTACAAAGAATACCATCTGCATTTACATGAGCCTCTTCAATGTCATCATTCTGCTGCTCAGCTTTTAATGCTTCCATGTACTTCTTAGTGCTAAAGGAACCTGTACCATCAACTAAAGTTGAACAGTCACGCACATGCTGTCGCATACAATCTTCACACAGAAACATTGTAAGTACAGCAGACTTCATAAAGAAACTTGCTTTACCACCACAGCCATTACAGACTGCAGGATATTTACATGGTTTAACTGTAATCATTATACCACCTCATCAATCTGTTTGTCACGGATATAATCAAGCAGATTCTTTTTCATTGCAAGTGCACGGTTGATAGTCTCATCTACCTCTGCTGCAGTGTAGTCTATATAAAGACACTCATGCTTCTGACCCATGCGGAATGTTCTGAACTCAGACTGCTGTCTTAATTCCATGCTAAATGTATTACTATAATAGAGTGTTGTATGTGCAATCTGTAAGTTATGTCCTCGAGCTATCTTAGTTGTATTAGCTACAAGAATATCTAGCTCACCTTTCTTAAATGCATCTACACCACCTATAACCTTCCACCCTGTGAACAAACCTGTTCTATAGCCTGACTTCTCGCACAGCTCATATATCTTTGCAGCTTCAGCAGAGTAACGTGTAAGAATAAGCAATGGCTTATCTACCTCTGCTACATCACGCATCAATGCATCAAGCTTAGGATTTGATTCGCCAAGCCACACTACTTCATTAGGCATGACATCAAAATTATCTATACCTTCACCCTCTGTTAAGAATCCTTCAAAGTCAACATCTTCCAATGCTTTCTGGCCCATGATAAACCCAGAAGATATCTGCTGCAATCTGAGATTGACTACCAGTTTATTTCTTGCTGTAGCGGTGTACTGTCCGTACTGTGCCAGGAGATCTTTCTTCATAGATTTATATACTGCTTTCTGTGTGTCAGACATTTCAACACGTCGTTCGATGTAACGGATAGGTGGCATGTCTACACAGTCAGTAAGCTTACGGAACATAGCAATAGGTTCAAGTAACTGTTTAAGTTCATCAGCATGTTTGTATGGACCAAGGAACTTTGTCTGATGAGCAATAGTCATATAAGTATCTTCAGTACATCCGAATACCTTACGTGCTTCGTCATAGGTCTTACAGTTCTTAATGCCCTGCCATGTACTTTCAGTAAGTAATACATCGATGTCCCTTGCACCAGCTGGTGTATCAACAGTAAGTGTTGTAAACATACCATAATGTGCACGGAATGAATAATAGTTTCTGTTAAAGAAATTAGGATGCACGAACTCTATGATAGCCCACAGATCCATAGGACCATTAGTTACTGGAGTACCTGTAAGTACTGCACGAACCGGACACTTCTTAACAGAAGACACTACTGCTTTACCACGGCGCTGCACATCATTAAACTCGTACAGAATACGCTGTGAACGTTTACTGCCTGGGTTCTTAATTGATGTAGCTTCATCAACTGCAATCATATAATTACCAGAATTAGCCCAATCAACAATCGCTTCCCATTTGTGTGGCTGAGAAAACGTATCAACATTAACTGATACAAACTTAAAAGATGACTCAAACTCAAAAGGAAATAATTCTTTTTGACCACCACGTCCTCCTACACACTGTGCTTCGAAATCAATTGTAAGTTCCTGCCACATTGTACCATCATGATTTACATCTACACCATTAACAAGTTCATCATACCATTGCTTATGTACATCATTAGGTGCAATAACAAGTAAACCATTTATCTCACCACGTTTATACTTTTCCTGTGCAAGATACAATGTAGTGAACGACTTACCACATCCCATTTCAAAGAACAGTGCTATATCATCCTGATGATTGAACTTATTAAATGCATCTATTTGGTGTGCAAAAGGTTCAAGATGAGGCCGCGAAGAATCATAATAAACGGTAACAGGTTTCGCTGCATTCCTTTTTGTTCTGACCTTTTTAACTGATACATCTCCTGTTGTAGGTTGTAGTTCTTCTGCTGTTGGTTTTGCTGCAGCTTTCTTAAATTCATTCCACATTGGGATATCTTCTTCATCAGGTTCCCAGACTTCAAATCCGAATTCATCTGTCATTATTACTCCTTATAACCCTGCATCAATATATCTGTATCTGTTTTTAACAGCCTCAGATCCTTATCAATAGCAGACTCATTTTGTTTACGCTCGTTTTGTTCAGCCTGTAACTGTGCATACAGATCTTTATACTTAGTATTCATATCTACATACACAGCTCCGACTAAAGCAATGAGCAAGACAAATAATACAACATTTAATTTATCCATACTCCCACCCCTTCAAGACTTAGAACTCTTTATCTAAATCATTCTCGTACTGGTCTCTGCTCCAGCCTGCATGATACTGTTCTACAAGACCTCTGTCACAACAGATATTAAACAGCCTGAAGGCTGCTTTACATTCCTGTTCTTCGAGCAGTAATAAATCTACTGCGGCCAACTGGTCCTTGAAGTCTGCATAATCTTTATAGCCTCTGTTAATAATATCGCTGAGTATCATAAGTATATCTGCTTTGTACTCAAACCTATTTGCATAAGTATTACGCTGAGCATACTTAATACAACGAATAAGAGATGAGAGAGGGTAGTCACTACCGGTATACCAAGTAGTACCAATAATGTGTGCAGACTCATAATCTTCAGTCACCCACACAGACTGTACATAAGAATTGCTATATCCACCACCATCTTCAGGATCACCCGGTTCCCAACATATATGAATCACAGCACCAACCTGGATGTGCGCAAAATCAAATGACTCAATTAACTGCTGGATAGTGTTCTTCTTATAATTACAGAATTGTACAATGCTACCAGAGATATTTACTGTCAATGCATTACGTGTCTCACATGTAACGTAAGCTCCATCAAAAGACTTAAGCCTTTTCTTAATAGCTTTAAAATCAAATGACTCACAAGACGGATAAACATCAAAGTCATTTGGTTTATCTTTATTAAGACTGTTACCTGCAATATAATATTCATCATGCTCATAAGATAACAGTATTGCAATAACAGGATATAGGTTCTTAAGTCTTGCATCAAGTCTGTCTCTAATTGCGTTGTTTATTTTTACATTCATAATATTGGATCTCCTTTTTCATCGTGACAGTCTTTAAGCCACACCAGATCATAAGTAGTTGTGATTGCTGACTGCCATGGTTGATAGATAGCTTTAGGTATTCCATCAGAATACCTTATACCAATGAGATGATACTTGTTACCATCTTTATCAGCAATAATAAAATCACCATTAGCTGCGGCTATCTTCCTAAATATTTCTTCAGCATCAGACATTACAGGGCATTCATCATGATACCTGTCATGCTTGACTATCTTACCTACATTCAGAATAACCTTGTCAAGGTATTCATCTCCCTTATGTATGACATGTCCACAACACGAGCATACATAATCCTGCTTTGCCTTACGTATTATTATACTGTCAGACATAATAGTTTACTTACCTCCAGTCTTTGTACAGATGATAAAGGTATATGACTTATACCACCAACAGAATCATACACAAGTATTGCATCACCTTCAACACGTTTAATATATCCAGTAGAGAACGTAAACGTATTACCGCATACTACTGTAAGACCAATGCCATTGTCATCATTACACCGTGTTGCTATAGCCTGCCAAATAGCTGCTTTCGTATTAGAATACTTACTGTAGTACTGATACAAAGACTTGCGACCACGCTTTAAAGCTGAGATATATTTATGATACTTAGCCTCGTGTTTCTCTATCATGTCTAGCCTCCTTTGATATTTTACTAAAGGCTTCAATCAATGGTTGAGCGGCGTGTTGTATACCAGATGCTGTACCTACTACTACGCATACAGGTGTATGATCAATCTCTAAAGGTAATGCATTACAAGTAGCTATAGCTGAGAAACCCATAACGGTCATGATCTCAGGAAACTTCTGTTCCATTTCACAGAATACATCACCTACATGTGCACATGCTTCATGCAATCTTTCAGTAATAGTTAGAGCAATATCAGCTACAGTTTCTCCACCAACAGTATCTAGATAATCTTTAATCTGTTTATCTGATACTAACTTTGATTTAAACATGTTTGTTTCTCTGTTCATTTCTTTACCTTCCTTGTTTTATAGTAATCACAATGGTTATTTGTGCATCTGGTAATCTTGTACTCACCGTCAAGATCCAGATACGTTTTAAGTGGGTACGTACATTTCGGACATGGACGATACCTGGTATTAATCATACTTGAATGCCCCATTAATTAGCCTCCAATGATACATGAGCTGATGAGATATGTTGCTTACCACGAGTTGCAGTCTTACGATGGCCATACATCTGGTCATCAAGTTTACAGATCTCGCAGAGTGTATCACACCAGTCTGATTCTAAGAACGATACATCATGACACCGTTCGCCACTTGCTATAATAGCAGCAGCTAGATTTGCGTATGGATCATGATATGCAAGGTCACCTTTAGTCACTGCTTAACCTCCTTCAACCAGACATCTGTTTCATCATAGATATTATACATAGGATTGTATATATCTGGTGACCAGAAGTCTTCCATAAAATACTTGGTAATGTCTCTAGTAGCAGCCTGTGGTTCAATACATTCCCAAGATCTTCCAGCATACTGACGTGTTCTTATAAAGAGATGATTCATTGTAGTAGACTTATTGCGTACTATTTCACAGTCAGATGACTTATACATCTTGTCCCATAGGATTTTGAATGTACAAGAATAGTCTATACAATTAATCTCACCATCTTTATTTACATCAGTTACATACTGTTTTGTTCTGTTTAATGTGTCTAGTATCTGCTTGCGATACTTACCGACATACTCTGACTCACCGGGCAATGCCCAATAAGAATAATCTTTTAATGATTGTGCAGACGCTTTAGCTACACAAGAACCTGGAATACATATAATACATAAAGGAATTAATATAATTGCTGCAGCTGTTCCAATGACACTGCATAGTTCTTTAATAAAGAACTTAGCTTTAATCTTAAATGCGTCAGAACCTTTAGCATATTTATTCGGATCAATAGGAACAGGCTGACTGTCTATCAATGCTTGCACATGGTTATATACCCTAAGCTTATCTACATCTGCAAAATTATTCATGCAGTTATCCTGGTATCTTTTTATCTCACAAGATACACAGTCTCTTTCATCACAGATATGCCAGGTCTTTCTATTCTCACAGTCTATAATAGATGTTGCAACAGCTTCCACTGCTTTATCATACTCTGTTTCAACTGATAACTTACTCATAAATACTCCAACAAAAAAGGCGTGCATGGAATTACCACACACGCCTCTAGGATTAATGGAAATTACAAGTCATCAAGACGGTGGACTACATCTTAATGATTGTGTAAGTAGACTTACGAAGGTCTGTCTTGTCTTCCTTGCATTCAACAATGATACCTTTCTCAGCCCACTTTTTACAGTAGTGATCAATGTTTGTCTTGCCTTTGAGTGTCTTTGCGAACACTTCATCAAGAGTAATCTTGTCACCAACCTTTGCATTAGGGAAGAGTGTTGCAAACAAACCAGTGTTACCAGTTGCTGCTGCAGTCTTAGGCTCTGCCAATCCTTTAAGGAATGCCTGATCTTCTGCATCAAGCTTTGCGAACATACCGTTCTTCTCGAGCTTAGCTACGAGTTTCTTTGCAGCTTCTTCACGGTCCTTAGCCTGCTGTACTTTCTTTTCCTTCCAGCGTTTAGCGGCTTCTGCCTTTGCTTTCTTTTTGTCTTCTGCTTCTGCAGCCATCTGTGGTGTTACTTTGGTCTCTGCCATAGTGTTGTTCCTCCATGGTTCTTCGCATACCGCAACCTGTACTCAACGAGTATCTGCTATAGTTGCATCTCACTTTGAACCATAAAACTATATTAATTATACTGATAAACAATATAATAATATAATTTCAATTGAAAATAATTTAATAGAAATCATAAATCCAGAGCAATCATATTTGTACTGGACCCGTCCGACAATGTATATATAGAAGGAAGTTCAATCGTTTTGAACTGTTCTCTGTTCCATATATCCTTACAGGTTTTAAAGTCTATACTTTTTATATTAAACTTTTCTTCAGTACACATAACCTGGAAGCCCAAGGACGTTGCTGTTATATAAGCTTTACGTACTTTTAATTCCATCCAGTTTAATGGAAGATTCAAAGCTGCAGCTGCATTATATATTGTGATCTTTGTGTCTACTGTTTCACTTGCTTTATATACACGCTCAGCATAACCTACAGAAGTGTAATAACCATTATCAAATATACATAACAGTACAGCATGAATGTTTTCATTAACACGGACAACCTTATCCAGGTACTGTTCCACGTCAGCTTTAGCAATAACAATCAAGGGCGACATATTATCCTCCGGTAATTTATCAATGTACTAAATTACATTTTAAATTACAATTTTTAATTCAGATTATAAAACATTTTTTAATTTTTCAAAATTACTTTTTTAAATATTTATTTTTTATTACATTCATATTGCCTATTGACAGTTTCACAATTACTTTTTACGGTGAACTGGTTCTACTAGCCTGTCAAAACCTGCTTCAGCTTCCGGATCATCGATGAACATTTTGTTGCTGCAATTCTGTAAGAGCAGAAGAATAAGTTTAAGTATTCTTATATCACGGAGAGAGTGTGTTCTTATTTCTTTTGCTGCACCATAAGTACATGGTTTACCATCACGATCTTTCTGTGCACAAGCATACTTATAATGTTGCTGAAGTACTGCGAGTCTTATGTTAACTCGTTCAATCATGAACTCCTTGTCCAATCATTATACCTCCTTATTCTATACTATACTTTAAAGCATAAGGACCACCGGCTAAAGCACACATACTGTGCTCAAGTTTATCACATAACTCCTTAGCATATACTAAAGCAGGTGTGTCTTGTGCTTTGATCTCACCTCGGATCTCACATACAGTTGCTTGCCATAAAGCCATGATGTCTTTTGGGAGTGTATAGTTATCTATCATACTCAAGCCTCCTTATCATTCATTGCTGTAAATTCCATGGTCATAATGACATCAAGCTTCTGACTATTGAATACTTTATAGTCTGCTTGCTTATCGATTTGATCTGGATTCCATAAGCATTCAGGGTCATACTCAATACCAGGATAGAACCTATTACAGAGTTTTATTATCAGACCAAGAAAATTATCTGCTCCTACTATATAAGTACTCATTGCTTTAAGTACCCGCTGCACATTGATCTTGTTCCAGTCTTTCCAGGTAATACCAATAGGATCATATACCTTACGCTCTTTGAACGGATATATCATAGGTATAATGATTACACCATCACAGCATGCTACAATCGTAAGACAGTTATGTGTACATATTGTATTGAAGTATCGGAACATCCATGCTACCTGACCCGGTCTCCAAGGAACTGTAAGTACTTTACTGTAGATAGATTTATCTGGCATGTTCTTAAGTTCAATCCAGCAATCCCAACCTGTACCAGTAACAAATAGATCTGGTATACCATTACCTGTACCATGAGATTCAATATGTGTAACAAACATCCCGGCTTTCTCAAGCCTAGAACAGAATGTTGCACTAAAATTACGCTCTGTACTATACATTTGATATCTCCTGTTCAGTTACCCATTCTGAATCAACAGTGAATGTAGAAACAAGGTCTTCCGGGTGATGATCATAACAAGCAAGCTTATGTCCTTTTGCATAGTCACCAAGCTCTATAAAGATCGTAGGTTTTACTGTTGCTACATCCTTTAATGTCTCAGGCTGAAAAGATAATGTGATATTGTAGTTTGATATCAACCCAGATACTGCGCTATCATGAAAGTATTCAGGATGCTCCTGTAAATATTTTGTAACAATAGGTGCAATACCATACTGCATAACAGTCATCACACGTTTATTAAGTTCATTACAGTTCATAGCTTCCTCCTTATAAACTAACCTGCTATCTTAACCCAGTCACCTGAGTCATTCTTTTTATACTGCTGACCAAGTCCTGTACCAAGGCCAACACCAATAGTATTAAAGCACGACATACACATGTTAGCCCAAGGACCATAGCATGTTTTACCGTCGAACATAATGTTCTCTGTAAATGGTCCATGACATACGTCACATTCCTTCGGTGGATTGATATAAGTAACTTGCTTAGGCATCTTCTACCTCCTTTAATTTGTCTGCATTATAGATATGATCTTCATCTATACCAGAACCTTTAACACCCATCCAGAAACATGAGCTGTCTGACCAGTTCTTATCATGTGTACGGATCCACCCTTCCGGATCTTCAGGTTCATTATCAAAGTGATAAAACCTGAGTGAACCGAACGTATAATCCATGATAACAATAGTATATTTATCCATTGCTTCTCCTGTCCTTAGAAGATTTTGCATCTTCTATAAGTTTAATCCAGAATGGAATCAGCTCTGACTCAGGCTGTCCATCTTTCTTCCACTGTTCTACAACAGCTTCTGCTAACTCTATGTATCCTACACGGAGTGAGAGTTCTTTCTTTGTCCATGGTTTATCCTGGTCTTGTTTAGACTTATTCATTCTAATACCTCCACCATCTTAGATGCATAGTCTAATGATTTTGTTTTAATAAAGAGTCTGTCTTTATAAAACACCATAAAGAATCCA
>AUXO011822379.1_pt1 | contig 11091 bp, 11 predicted proteins | sample 768731 | NCBI WGS metagenome assembly AUXO01 (sample SAMN02715735, study PRJNA202380) | gut metagenome | biome: sheep rumen | host: Ovis aries | place: New Zealand: Palmerston North
ATCTTCAGCAATAAGTAGTAAATCAGCAGTTACAGTATTAACATTATTTTTTCTAGAAGATAAAGTTACCTTAGTAATCTTTGGAGTAGCATTCAAAGTGTGAACAGAACTATCTTCTAAATCAGCCTCTTTATAAATTTTTACATCATTTATATCACTTGAACAGCCACATCCACTTGATAATTGAGTCACAAACTCCTCTCCAATATTAAAATCATTTTCAATTCTAACATCAGATAAATCTTCAATTTTATATGAATCAACTTTTGCACTACCAGATAAAAGTGAAGAATTTGAGGCCATAATTATACCTCTATACCCGCCTTTTTTTAATTCCTGAATCAAAGTTGCATAATAAACATAATTATCATTTTGCTTTTTTACAACAACATATGAATAATCTGACAAATATTCTCCATCATATGGAGGAGCACTAAAATCTCCAGATCCAAGATAGTCTAAACCAAAAATCAAGCAATTATTATTAACTGGCTTATCAATTATAGAACTATTTGCATTCATCTTATATTCGGCTTTTGCAATTAATTTTTGAGCGTCAGAAATATAAAGTTTATTTCTAGAATTTTCAATAGTATTAAATATAGTATATGAAGCAATCATAAACAAAAAAGCCAAAATAACCATAGCTGCTAGTAATTCAATTAAAGTAAATCCTTTATTATTCTTTTTCATAACATCATTCCAATCACTTTTTAAATATAAAAACTTTACTAAAAACATAATTAATAATGACAACAAGTACATTTGAGATAACTTTAGAAATTATTTCATTAACACTTAATATATCAATTAATAAATACATAAATCCCATATCAAATACTAAAGATAATAATCTAAAAGCAAAAAAAGAAATAGATTCTCTAATAGTATCTTTCTTTGACTTTCCCTTACTTTCAAATACAAATATTTTATTTGTAACAAAAGCAAAAAGAACAGAAATAAACCAAGCAATACTGTTACTAATATAAGTATCAAAATCAGGATTAATATGCATTATTCTAATAAATAAAGCAAAAGCAAGTATATTAATCAATGTAGTACATCCACCAAAGAATAAATATAAAAGAACTTCTCTATATTTATTATACCAAGAAGTATTATTTGTATCCTCTATATAATTCTCTATTAATTTTACCATATTATGAGTATTACTTTCAAATCTTTTTGGTTTAAATGACTTACTTTTTTCAATTAATTTTCCAAGCTTATTAAAATCCTTTAATTGTAAAATATAACCCTGCTTCTCAAATTCACCAATAATTTGTTTTTGGTGATCATTATGATGTTCTTTATACTTAGAAAGTCTCGCAGCTGCAATAACTTTTTTACCTTTTTTTATTGCATTTAAAATACTCCCTGCACCACCATGGGTAATTATTAAATCTGCATCATTCATAAGTTTTTCATACTCAGGTGCTGGAAGTAAATCAAAAATTTGCATATTTTTAGATTCATATTTGGTTTGACCTGCTTGAACAACTACTTTATCTTTAATATTACCATTTTCAATTTCTCTATCAACTGCCTCAAGTAATCTTGTAAATTGCTTATCTTGTGTTCCTAATAAAACTAAAATCATTAGAAAATCCACCCCCCAAACTCAGCGTTAGGATAAATTTTTTTCATACTTTCCCATTGAACAATAAATTTATCAGCTATAGGATACAATAATTTTCCAGTTGAAGTTTTCGTAACCATATTCGCAAAAGTTTCAATATAAATAATTTTACTACCAAATATCTTACCAATACAGCACATTGGTCCTGCAGTATGTACACCAGTAGTAATAATATAATCAGGTCTAAATTTTAGATAATAAAATAAACTAATAAAACAGTTTAAAAGCAATTTAAAAGGATATGAAAGGATATGATATTTAGTACCATATATCAAAAATTTAACTCTATCTTTATATTTATCCTTTAAATATAAATTTGATTTAGTTTTTTCAGTAATTAAACTATAATCATAGTTAGGAAACATACTAGATAATTGTAATAACTCTTCTAAATGTCCACCTGTAGAAGAAATAAACATAACTCTTCTTTTACTCATTCGAATCACTCTTTTCTATAAGATTTATCCAATCATTTTTTACAACATCACTAGTATACTTTGAAACACTAACATATGCATTTTTTCCCATTTCATTTCTTTTATCTTTATCATTAATTAAATTTTCTATTTTATTAATCATTTTTAGTGGGTCCCTATTTTTTATAAGATAACCATTATAATTATTTTTAATAACCTCACATGCACCTTCTGCAGAATCATAAGCAATACATGGGATTCCATAGCTCATTGCTTCAAGAAGAACAATTCCAAACGATTCAGTATATGAAGTCATTATATAAATAGAAGATTTACTTAAAAACTTATTAATATAATCTTTCCCTTGAAATCCATGCATAATAACATTATTTGAAAGATTATTATCAGAAATATATTTTTTCATATCATTTTTTAAAGGACCATCTCCAATAATATTTAAAACAAAAGATGAATCTTTTTTTCTCAAAATATTAAACATTTCCAATAAATCCATACATCCCTTTTCTCTAGATAATCTTCCAACAGATATTAAATTTTTTGAAACAAGAGAAGATCTTTTTTTAGGTACTTCATCAATTGAATTAGGAATATACACACATTTACAATCAGTTTTATCTTTATAAAAAGACTTTAAATTTTTAGAAACAAGAACTAAATAATCAAGTTTACTAACACTTCTAATAATTTTATTAGCATACCTATAATTACCATGATAATGATTATGTTCCCACCCAATTTTTAAAGCAGTATTTTTTGAATACTTTCCAGACCAAAAGTTATATATATCTCTTGTAGAAATAATAACATCAGCATCACATTCTTTTAAATATTTAACCATAGTACTTTTTCTTTTATATAAAACATCGATAGAAACAAAAGCTTCCTTTACAAAGGAAAAGATTTTAAATTTTTTTAATGATGAAAATAATTCATTTTTATTTGGTACAACATCTGTTAAATATTTAACTTTAATTTTAGGATTAATATAAAACGCTGGAATATCATAAAGCTTATATGTACACGCAATTTCAACTTTATAAGAATCACATAAGGAATTAGCTAAATTAATAATTGCTTTTTCTATTCCACCATAACCCAAATGTAAAGCAAGTATAGATATTTTTTTCATAAAACCACCTTAAAAAAATTATATCACAAAAATATATAAGATATATGTAATTAAGCAAAAAAAAACACAAATTGTGTTTTTATTACTCATTATTGAATTGGAGGTACAGAAGCAGGTGCTACTGGTGCTACTGGAGCAACAACAACTTGTGCAGGTGCTACAGGAACAGCAGTTGCAGGAGCAGCAGCTGCAACAGCAACTTGTTGAGGAGCAACAGGAGCTACATCAATTGGAGCAACTGGTGCAATAGGAGCCACTGGAACTTCAGTAGGCATTCCAACTGGTGCTACTGGAGCAGTTGGTACTTCAACTGGTGCTACTGAAACCTCTGGTGTAGGCATTTCAACAGGTGCCATTGTTTGAGTATTTTGTAAAGGATCTGCGCCACCATATATTTGATGATTTGTTTCTTGATTAAAATTGATGTCTGGAACAATTGGACTTGCACCACCATAAATTACAGGTTCTACAGGTGCAACAGCAATTGCTTCGTTAGAAAGTGCTTCCATTGGAGCAGGAACTGCTTCAACTGGTTGTGGTTGAGCCATCATTGGTTCTGGCATTGTAGGAACTGCTTCAACTGGTTGTGGTTGAGCCATCATTGGTTCTGGCATTGCAGGAACTGCTTCAACTGGTTGTGGTTGAGCCATCATTGGATCTGGCATTGCAGGTACTGCTTCAACTGGTTGAGGTTGAGCCATCATTGGTTCTGGCATCGCAGGAACTGCTTCAACTGGTTGAGGTTGAGCCATCATTGGTTCTGGCATTGCAGGAACTGCTTCAACTGGTTGTGGTTGAGCCATCATTGGGTCTACCATAGCAGGTTGTGGTTGAGCCATCATTGGATCTACCATTGCAGGTTGAGGTTGAACCATCATTGGATCTACCATTGCAGGTTGAGGTTGAGCCATCATTGGGTCTACCATTGCAGGTTGAGGTTGAGCCATCATTGGATCTACCATTGCAGGTTGAGGTTGAGCCATCATTGGGTCTACCATTGCAGGTTGAGGTTGAGCCATCATTGGGTCTACCATAGCAGGTTGTGGTTGAGCCATCATTGGATCTACCATAGCAGGTTGTGGTTGAGCCACCATTGGGTCTACCATAGCTGGTTGAGCAGCAACAACTCCTGCCATTGCATTAGGATCAACTCCAGGAGTAACCATAGCTGGTTGAGCTGGTTGAGTAGCTGCTTGAGCTTCTGCCTCTTTTGCTTTCTTCTCTTTCTTAGATTTTTTACCATTTAATATTAACAATACCAAAGCCACAATTAGTAATAAAACACCAGCTGTAATAAAAATACCAGGTAACGTTTTAAACCAAGATAAATCAAAATTCATAATCTCTACTCCCTTTATTCTATAATCTATACTTATGATAACAAAAAAAGTCTGCGATTGCAAACATTTTATTTTTTATACAGTTTTTTTACAGTGTAAAACTTGTCCAATAATTTTCTTTCTTAGGATACACCTTAAATTCTAACTTTTCTTTAGTTACAGGGTGTACAAAGGAAAGATAATAAGCAAACAAACTTATTTGAATATTATCTAAAACACCATATCTCTGATCACCCAACAAATAATGTCCACGTGAAGCAAATTGAACTCTAATTTGATGATGTCTTCCAGTCTTTAAATCAATAGAAACTAAACTACAATCATTCTCTTTGTTATATTCTAAAACCTCATAATCAAGTACAGCTTTTTTACCATCTTTTGAAATAACAGAATTACCATTAGGTTCTTTACTAATATAATCAACTAATTCGCCATGATCTTTTTCCATTTTACCTTTAACAACCGCAAGATATTTTTTAGTTATACTATGTTCACTAAATTGTTTTGTTAATCTGCTTGCAGCTTTACTACTTCTTGCAAAAACCATTATTCCACCTACTGGCCTATCAAGTCTGTGTACAAGACCTAAATAAACATTACCTGGTTTATGATACTTTACCTTTATATAATCTTTAATATCATCCATTATAGATTTGTCTTTTGTACTATCGCCTTGGCTTAAAACATTATAGGGTTTAACTACAACAATAATATGATTATCTTCATATAAAATATTAAGTTTATTCATTTGATTCCCATCTTCCATATATTCCACAAGGTAAAACTAGACCATCATCAGATACAGGTATACCTACTTCACCACATGAAATTTTTCCATTATATTTTTGATTTACAGTTAATTTCAAAATATTTTCTAATACATGACAACTAAAACCTGTAGTATAGGAATTAATTAAAAAGAACAAAGGATTATCAGATAATATTTCACAACAAATATTTATCAAATAATTTAGATTTTTCTCTATATCCCATACTTCACCATTTGAACCTCTTCCATAACTTGGAGGATCCATTATAATTGCATCATACTTATTTCCACGTCTTATTTCTCTTTGAACAAATTTAACAACATCATCTATCAAATATCTAACTTTAGTTTCGTCACATTTACTTGATTTAACATTTTCCTTACACCAATCAACCATACCACGAGAAGAATCAACATGTGTAACATGAGCACCAGCTTTTAAACACGCAACAGTTGCACCTCCGGTATAAGCAAACAAATTTAAAACCTTAATTTCTCTTCCACTATTCTTTATTTTATTAGACATAAAGTCCCAATTAACAGCTTGTTCTGGGAAAAGGCCAGTATGTTTAAATCCCATTTGTTTAATATTAAATACTAAATCATTATATTTTATATCCCATTGTCCAGGAATATTTTTTAAATTTTCCCAATGACCTCCCCCTTTATTGCTTCTATAATAAACCGCATCAATTTTACCATGATATTTTTCCAACAAATCACCTTTATCCCAAATAACTTGTGGATCAGGTCTTAAAAGATAGATATTTCCCCATCTTTCATATTTCTGTCCTAATGATGCATCAATTAATTCGTAATCTTTCCATTTATCTGCAATCAACATATAAACACCTCATATTCCTGCATAGTATATCATAAAATAAAATAAAAAAAAAGACCGAAGTCTTTTTAATAAGATACAGAAAACATCTTCTTATAATCAGTAATCATAGTTGAACCATTATAAGCAATAATTTTATCTTTATATTTTGCATAAGTCGTATCTTCTTTTAGTTTATATTTGCATGCTACATCAGCAAATTTACTACACTTTTCCAAATTAGTAACTCTTACTCTATATAATTTACTATTAGTTAAAATAAATGTAGATAAAGATTCATCACCAGCATAATTAAAATCAATAATACCACCATCATAATCGGATTTATCATATGCTATTGAAATACTTAACACTTCAGGAAGTGTATTAAAATTAGATTTAGATAAAGTATAATTATAAACATTACCATCAGTTTTTAAAATATAATAAATTCCATTATTATTATCAACTGTCATAACCTTAACAATATCATCATCTTTCATTAATAAATTATATAAATGTAATTTATTTTCATCTGTAATTGCAGAATACACAGCAGTATCTCTATCAGCAACTAAACTATAATAATTACCATCAGAAGATTTTACAATACTACCATCCATAATAGTAACTACATCAATATCAGTTTTTGCTTCTCTACAATACTCTCCACTTGAATATTTTTGTGAAAGAGACAATTCATATATTTTTCCCTTTTCAGTAATAGCATAACTTCCTAAAAAATACTTAATTTTTTCATAGTTTGTATCATCCTTATTTTTTGGATAAAAAGCTGAACATTTAAATTCACCGGCAATAGAATAACCACCATGTCTGATATCTCTAGTAATATTACCATTACATGCACTACAACAAATAGCAACAAATAACATTAAAAAACTAATTTTTAATCCTTTTTTCATATTAATCCCTACCTTTAATATGAATATAACACAAAAAACTAAATTAATAAAACTAAATTTTTTTAATAATGTCAAATATATAATTAATATAATCCGCATTTTCTTTAGAATAAGATTCTATAACATCAGAAACATTCTTCTTTTTAGTAGAAGTTTTTCCAAATAATTTAGTTACTTTTTTATTTACAATATCAATACTTTCTATATCAGTAATAAATTTTTTACTCTCAACTTGCATAATACCCAGTTTTCTAGGAGTACCATTTATTCTAAACATAAAATTATCAAATTTTCTAAGTAATTTACTTCTTTTTGAATTTTCAAAAATCATAATAGAATATACTAATTTAGAAATATCTTCTGATTCAAACGAAATATCATCACTATATTTAAACTTTAATCTTGCATAATTTACTAAAACACTTTCTTGACTAATATAATTTGTCTTAGAAACTTTATTTGTTAAAATTTTCTTATCATTAAAGAATTTATACAAGAATATAAATATTAAAAACCATATAATAATTCTGTAATCTTCACCTGTTAAAAAAACTTCCGAAACAGAATCAATAAATTCATAGTTAATTATTAATCCACATATAACTAATAAAATATAATATTCAATATTTTTTTCTTTTCTATCAAAAAAATCAGAATTTAAATAATAACTTTGATATAAAATATCAGTAACCATTAAAAAAATTAAAGCTAAAAATATATCATCAACATAAGGCACACCAATTCTAAGAAATATACCACTAACAACAATAATATATATTAATGAAAAAACTAACTTTTCTAATTTTGTAATATCATATCTGCCTTTAATAAATTCTAATAAAAAAAATAAAACAATTCCTAAAAAAATATAAACAATCCAACCTATTATCCCCATAAAAACACCTCTTTTTGGCCATATTATAAACTAATAATTAAAATAAGTAAAATATTATTTTGAAGAATACTTCTTTAATCTAGCTTTAACCATAAAAACCAAATCCATTGATGCATTAATCTTATTTAATACAAGTAACGCATCCTGTAATTTTACTTTATCACTGACCTTTTCTTTTACAAGTAATGCTTCAGCTCTATAATCGAAATCATCAATTGGATTTACCTCAATAAAATCTCTAATATAATTTTCAATATCTTTTTGAACATACTCTTTTAATGGATACTCATCCATCAAACCAACACCATAATATCCTCCAACTAAGTATCTAAATTGATCTTTTAAATCCATAAAAATCACCTAAACTAATATTAACACATTTTTAAAATTAAAACATTCTCCTTAAAGGAAAATGTTTATACTTTATATTTTCTAAGAAAGCCGCTATATATTTCCTTAGTTCCATCTATTTTTGAAAAATCATCTGGTTTAATAATATTTGGTAAATCAATTTTAAGATTAGAATTATCAAATAAATATTTAACGAATTCTGCACAATAAAAACATTTTCTTCTCTTTACCTTAATTCTTAATGGAACAGCAAATAAACCTATAACATTAAATCTATAATTTTCTCTGTCAAGCTTAATCTCTTCGATCAGTTTTTTTATTTCATCATAAATCTCATCAGATACATCCATAGAATAAATTTTACTTATTGTATTATGAAATCTTTTAAAAGTACCATACTTAGGAGATTCCTTAACAAAGCCACCTATAAAAGGAACATATGCATTAAGTCTACCAAAACTATACATCTCAGTTAAATCTTTATTCAATGAAATAGAAACATGAGAATATTCTTTTCTTGTATAAAATTTAACAATTTTCGATAATGTAGTTCCAGTATATGTTAAAACGATATAAATTTTTTTCATACAAACACCTATCTTTAAATAATTATATCAATTACAGAAAAATTAGACAATAATCTATCTTATTTTAAATAAACGTTTTGCATTTGAGTAAGTATTATTAATAATTATTTCTCTATCACAATTTTTAACTTCAGCCATCTTATCAATTATATAATCAATATATTCCGGTTTATTAACCCTATGCCTAAAAGGTTCGGGACTAATATATGGACTATCAGTTTCTATTAAATATAAATCATCAGGTACATTTAATAAAACCTCATGAGATTTCTTAGCATTTTTATAAGTAACCCTTCCTGCAAAAGAAATATAATATCCATTACTTACTAAATATTCTAAATCTTCAAGATCAGGTTGAAAGCAATGAAAAACACATCCATACTGCGGTTTAACATATTTTTCAAATATTTCAATTATTTTTTTATTAGAATTACTAGAATGAATAATAACAGGTAAGCGTAAAGAATTAGCAAGCATAATTTGTTCAACTAAATAAGCAACTTGTTCATAATAATCATCATGTAATGGATCTAGTCCAATTTCACCTATTGCTATAACCTTATCAGAAATCATTCTGTATAATGCACCAACACTTTGATTTTTTATATATAAAGGATGAATACCAACAGAGGAATAAAACTTAGGATTGTTTCTAGATATTTTAATAGACTCCTTTGAAGTATCAACATCCAATCCAACATTAATTACACGAAAAATACCATTATTATTATTAACATCATCAATACATTTAGAAACATCAAGACCAAACTCTCTAGCAACCATACTATTAATATGCATATGAGTATCAATTACCATAGAATCACCTCAAATATAATATATCAAAAAAGATAGTTAAAAAACTACCTTTATAACAATTTTTTTAATTCATTTCTATCAAGTGCCATTAAGAATAATCCAAGTTTTGGTCCTTGATCACAACCTATTAACATATTATATAATATTTGAAAATATCTTTTTTGAACAACTTTCAACTCTTTATCAACTAATCCCTCTCTCTTTACAACACTATATAAAGCAATTTGTAATTCATCTGTCGTAGAAAAATCAAGATCGAGCAAATCTTTAGTTTTAGATAGCCATTCTTTTTCTAAATCAGATAAGTTATCATAATAAGAATCATTCCTAGAAGTTAAAAGTTTAACTTGATAATCTACTCCATAATTTTCAACCCAATACCTAGCAAGTTCTAATCTATTAGAAAATTCTAGACATTCAACATTAACTCCTTCTTTAATAAGTAACTCTTTTAACATATCAATATTATTATTAACTATAGGTAAAAAAGTTGCTAAATAACTAAAATTAGGATTATTTAAATATGAAGAATCAACTGAAGTCAAATCAAGAATACTTCTATTTTTATCATCAATATTTCCATTAAAATATAATTTAACCCATCTATCAAATTCACTATAATAACGAATAACATCATTATCAAGTGCTATATCAAAAGCATGCATATTATCAAATCTAGCATAAAACCACCAAATAATATTTCTATCATAAACTTTTAATAAATCCGTAATAGTTAAAACATTACCAGAGGAAGATGACATTTTGGCTCCTCCACCTTTAATACCTATAAAATTATATGGAATATATACAGGAGGTTCATAATTAAATATCTCACGTGCTACTCGCTCTGATACTGCTTTACTTCCATTAGATGCAGAATGATCAATTCCACCAGTTTCAAAAGTAACTTTTTCAACCATCCATCTCATAGGCCAATCAACTTTCCATTGAAGTTTTACATTACTACAAGTATCTAAACATAGACTTCCTGAATAACCACATGAACAACTATAATTAATAACACCACTATCACTATCATAATTACTAATTGTAGTAGAATCTTTATGACAATCAGGACAATATATACTAATTGGATAATAATTATTTCTTTCTTCTTTTGTAGATTCTTGAGTTCTAAAATCATCTATGATTGAAAATATTTTATCTCTATTATCCATTGCAAGTTTAATATACTCATTATATCTACCACTTCTATATTCATGAGCTTGATAAATACATTCAACTTCTACTCCCATACTATCTAATTCACTTAAAAATCTTTTTTCCATGAAACTTGCATAACTTTCATTTTCACTAAAAGGACTAGGTATATCAACATATGGCATACCAATATATTGAGAATATGACTCATCTATTCCTCCTGG
>AUXO011768889.1_pt1 | contig 11090 bp, 8 predicted proteins | sample 768731 | NCBI WGS metagenome assembly AUXO01 (sample SAMN02715735, study PRJNA202380) | gut metagenome | biome: sheep rumen | host: Ovis aries | place: New Zealand: Palmerston North
ATCCCCCTCCGAAAGCTCCTCGCGGAACAGATCGACTTCCAGGTCGTCTTCAGCTCCCACCGCCCTGGTGATAATGTTCCTGTCCGGAACCAGCCGGGCCTCCTTCCTGTCAAGCTTTCCGGCCCGGACCATCTCCTCAACAAGAGAGTGGTCGACAGTGACCTGCCTGATCCCGGCCGGTTCATGGAGAATATACAGCCTGCTGTCTCCGACGTTGGCGGCGAGCAGCCGGTTGTCCTTCACAACGGCAGCGACAAAAGTTGTCCCCATACCGAACATGGCAGGGTTCTTTGCCGCGATGGCGCGAAGCTCCCTGTTGGCCTCCTGAATTGCTTCTTTCAGTACACGCGCAGGATCCCCGTCCACTGCATGCCCGGCTTTGGAAGACACATAATCTACTGTGAACCTGGATGCGTAGTCTCCTGCATTGTGACCGCCCATCCCGTCCGCTACAATGTACAGGCTGGAAAGAGATCCCACCGGAATATCACTTGTAAATACATAGTCCTGGTTCATTTTTCTCTTTCTTCCAGTATCTGTGATTGAAAAAGATGATGGCATTCTGTTTTCTCCCCTTTGTCACTTTTGTCCGTCAGATCCGGTGCGCAGCAGTCCGCCGTCACAGGACCGGCATTTCTGCCGTGGTATTATTACTTCGTTTATATCAGACAGTCCCGGGCTCCTGCTCCGCATACCTGTTTCTGAGCTGGCCGCAGGCACCGTCAATATCTTTGCCCAATGCTCTTCTAATACTAACATTTACACCATGTTTTTCAAGTTCCATTTTAAAAGCCCGCACCCCCTCGCTGTCGGGATGACTGAATCCGCGCTCCCTGACAGGGTTGACCGGGATGAGATTGATATGGGCTCTGAGGGGCTTCGCCAGCTTTACCAGACCCAGCGCGTCCGCTCTGCTGTCATTCACGCCCTTGATCAGGCTGTACTCGAAAGTGACCTGCCTTCCTGTCACACGGGAATACTCACCGCACGCCTCCATCAGCTCTGCGATCGACCAGCGGTTGGCAACCGGCATGATCTTCCTTCGCTGTTCATCCGTCGCGGCATGCAGGGAAAGGGCAAGCGTGACATGCAGTCCCTCCCCGGTAAACCTGCGTATTCCGGGCACGATCCCGCAAGTGGAGACTGTCACCGAGCGCTGACTGAGATTCATTCCTTCGGGACAGGTCAGCAGTCTCAGAAAGCGTATGAGATTGTCGTAGTTGTCAAAGGGCTCTCCCATTCCCATCACTACAACGTGGGAGATTCTCTCACCTGTCTCCCTGGCGATCGCGTAGATCTGCTCCAGCATCTCCGAGGCGGTGAGGGAGCGGACGAGACCGTGCAGGGTCGATGCACAGAAGCCGCAGCCCATCCTGCAGCCCACCTGGGATGAAATGCAGACACTGTTTCCGAAATGATAGCGCATAAAAACGCTCTCCACGAGACATCCGTCCGGCATGGCAAACAGATATTTCCTGGTTCCGTCTACGCCGGAGACACGGCAGTCGACCTGCCTGGCCGTCACCAGGGGATATTTCTCCGCCAGCTCCCGGCGGAGCCCGGCCGGAAGATTGGACATCTCCTCATAGCCCGCCGACCGGGAAACATGGATCCATTGGAAAAGCTGTCTGGCCCGGAAGGCGGGAAGACCTCTTCCCTTCACAAAGCCGGCCAGTTCCTCAGGATACATGGATTTAATGTCTGTGATCGATTCCGATATGTCGTGCCCGTCCCGGTTTATATTGTTTATATTCAGGTCCGGGTTTCTGTTCGGATCCGGGTTTCTATTCATAGGTTCGGAAAAACCCCCGTTCTCATTATTTCATTGATATACAGGATATACAAAAAACGCGCGGTCCGGTAAACTTCTTCAAAATCTTCCGGTGTGCCGGAGCCGCGCGGTCCGCTAAGCTTCAAAAAAACAATATTGCTGAGCTAATTTTTAAAATAATATTGCTGAGTTTATCTCATAAAAACAATATTGCTGAGTTTATTTCTTTCTGAATCTGGCCACAAAAAAGCCGTCTGTGCCGTGTACATGAGGAAGAAGCTGCAGTCTGTTTCCGCGGATTCCCGGTATGGCTGCCGGAAGGAAGGCATGGAGATCATCCGGAATAAGTCCCAGCTCCGATTCGATCCAGTCGGCATTGTCGTCGTTCTCCAGGCGGCTGATCGTACAGGTGCTGTAGATCAGAACACCGCCGCTTTTGAGATAACGGACCGAATTGGCAAGGATCTCCCTCTGCAGGGCCTGGAGGGAAGCGATCCCCTCAAGGCTTGCCCTGTACTTGATATCCCTCTTTTTTCCGATGACACCGAGGCCTGAGCAGGGCAGGTCGCAGAAGACCACATCCGCTTTCTCCCCGTCCTCCGGGAAAAAGACACGGGCGTCGCGCTCAATGACTTCGATATTTTCTATATGAAGGCGCCGGGCGCCCTCCCTGATCTTATCAGTCTTTTTCCGGGACAGGTCAAAGGAAAACACCGTCCCGATGCCGCCGGAAGGTTCACATCCCTCCCCGAGCAGATCCGCGGCAAAAAAGCTCTTGCCGCCAGGAGCCGCGCACACGTCAAAAACGGTCTCGGAACCCCTCAGCCCCGCCGCTTTCACCGCGACCATGGAGCTCTCGTCCTGGACCGTCCACAGGCCTTGTGAAAATCCGGGAAGCTTCTGAAGATTCGACGTCCTGCGCAGGCGGATGCTGTCCTGAAGCCACCTTCCCTCCTCCACTTCGGCGCCGGCATCGCGCAGCTGCCCGATCAGCCTGACGCGGCTTTCTGAAGGGTCTTCCCCCGGATCCATGTGTCTGATCCTGGCAGAGACCGGAAAGATCTGCATGAGCGCTCCCAGAAGCTGCTCTGTCTCTTCTCTCCCCAGTTCCTGTTCCCACATCTGCACAAGCCATTCCGGGGAGGAGAAGCGCTGTGACAGATCCATCTCTTTCAGATTCTCTTCCCGAGCGGCATTTCTCAGCACACCGTTGACGAATCCTGACAGACGTGCCGGAGCGTGCTTTTTTGCCAGCCGGACTGACTCATTGCAGGCCGCGCTCACAGGGACGGCATCCATATAGCAGATCTGATAAATTCCCATTCTGAGAATCTGGCGGACCGCCGGATGAAGCCTGTTGACAGAGCGCTTTGTCAGCTGCTCGATCCTGGCATCGAGCTCCATCCTTCTCTCGATGACCCCCTCCAGCAGCCGTTTGATGAAAGCCCTCTCTGAGACGCTCATGCGGGCGCAGTCGTCCAGAGTACGCTTTACCAGAATATTACTGAATGTCTGATTTTTTTCATGCGAAAGAAGGGCAAGCAGGACCACTTCTCTTTCGTCCCGGATTGCCCTTCTGTTTTCTGTTTTTTCAGTCGTTTTCCGGCGCTTTGCGCCGTCCGTCCTCTCTGTGCTCATCTGCGGCGGCGTCCGTTGTTCACGATCATGAGAAGACGCAGGAGCTGAAGCACGGATGCGGCTGCGGAAGCGACATATGTGAGAGCCGCCGCGTTCAGTACGGCGCGGCTTCCCTGCACCTCGTTCTGGCCGAGGATCCCGTAATCCTGCAGCATGACCAGGGCACGCCTGGAAGCATCAAATTCAACCGGAAGCGTCACCAGCTGGAAGAGCACTCCGAAGGAGAACAGATAGACACCGATCATGGCCAGAGAACTGTTCAGGCCAAGGATCAGGCCCAGCATCACGATCCAGATTCCGATATTGCTGCCGATATTCGCGACAGGCACCAGGGCCGTCCTGAACCTGAGCGGGAGATATCCCGTCTCATGCTGCATGACATGGCCGCACTCATGGGCCGCCACGCCGATCGCCGCGACAGAGGTGGAATTGTAAGTGGTATCTGAAAGATTCACCACACCTGTGGACGGATTGTAGTGGTCCGTGAGTTCACCGGCCACATGCTGTACCTGAACTCCGGTCACACCGTTTCTGCGAAGGATCATCTCCGCCGCCTGCGCGCCTGTCATGCCGCTGGCGCTGCGCACATTCGCGTATTTTCTATAGGCGGATTTTACATGGGCACTCGCCGCAAGGCAGAGCACCGCACCGATGATGACCAGTATATATGTCGGATCCATAAAACCATACCCGTAATACATATCGGGGCCTCCTTTCTCTTACACAAAGACCGCGCGGATTCATGCGGGTTCAATTGTATGTACCGCCGTGTTTCTTTCCACACACACGACGATATAAAAATACATCGGTATTGTGAACAAATGATGGAATAATTCTTCGAAAAAAATAATGTTTTAAAAAAAGAATGTTTAAAAAACTTAATGTCGATCCTTTTCTCCGCCTGCTGTCCCCGCGGAACAGCCTGCCGGAGCAGGGAAACTCACATGTAGGAAGCGGCGTGTGCTGCCGCGTCTTCGACTCTCTCAGTCCGCTCCAAGCACTGTTCCGGCGGGCACCCTGGTGCCGCGAAGGAAAGCATCCGACGTCATTCTCTTCTTGCCTTCCGCCTGCACTTCCAGGACTGCCAGCACCCCGCTGCCGGTCCTGACATAGAGGGCCTTTTTGTCTGAGCCAAGCACCTCCCCGGGAACTGCCTGCTCCGCCGGTTTCATTCCGGACAGGGCAGGGTCCGCGTCCTCCATGGTCTTTGCGCTCCATATTTTCAGCACATGACCATTCAGCAGAGTGTAAGCGCCCGGCCAGGGGAGCATACCCCTCAGGCTTCTCGCGATCTGCTCCGCGGATCCGGACCAGTTGATCTCCCCCATCTCCTTGCGGAGCATGGGAGCATAGGAAGACTTTTCATCATCCTGGCGGATCGGGTTGATTTCTCCTGCCTCGATCGCGGGCAGGTGGCGGACGATCATCTCGCCCCCGAGTTTTGCCAGCTTCTCGTAGAGGCTCTCCCCGGTCTCATCAGGGCCGATCGGGACAGACTCCTGGAAGAGAATATCTCCGGTATCCAGTCCCGCATTCATCTGCATAAGCGTGATGCCGCTCTCCCGGTCGCCGTTGATCACGGCCCACTGGATCGGAGCCGCCCCGCGCAGCCTGGGAAGAAGCGAAGCATGGATATTGACGCAGCCCAGACGGGGGATGTCCAGAAGCTCCTGAGGAAGAATCTGGCCGAATGCCGCCACAACGATCAGATCCGGCGCAAGACTTCTGATCTTTTCAATCGCGTCCGCCTCCCGGATCTTTACCGGCTGAAACACGGGTACTCCCCATTTTTCCGCGCACATTTTGACAGGTGTCTGAATTACCTTTCTCCCGCGCCCCTTCTGCCTGTCAGGCTGTGTAACCGCAAGCACGACCTGCTGTCCGGCTGCACAAAGCGCGTCGAGAGCTGATACCGCAAAATCGGGCGTTCCCATAAAAATGATTCTCATATCTGCAGTAATATCCTCCCTTGCCCCGGGCTGTCGATTCAGAACCCGCTCAGACCGCTTTTTCAGGATCCGGTCAGGCTTCTTCTGTCTCTTCCTGAGCCTGTTCTGCCTCTTCTTCCATTTCCTTCTCGAGCTCTGCGGCGTCGCGGAGCTCACCTTCGACCTTCTCCACATAGAGATGGCCGTCCAGATGATCCAGTTCATGGCAGATGGCCCGCGCGAGGAAATCCTCCGCCTCCATCTCCCACTCGTTCATATCCAGATCGTTATAGCGTACAACGACACGGTTCGGACGCGTCACAACACCCAGTTTCCCGGGTACTGACAGGCAGCCCTCGTAACCGGTCTGCTCACCGTCCTGCTCTATAATCTCGGGATTGAGCATTGTATAAGGCTCATCCCTTTCCTCTGTGATGTCAATTACAACCAGCCTCTTGAGAATTCCGACCTGCGGGGCCGCCAGGCCGACACCGCCCGACTCATACATAGTCTCCAGCATATCCTCCGCGAGTGCGCGGATCCTCGGTGTTACATCCTTGATTGTCTTTGCCTTTTTTTCCAGGACAGAATCGCCCATTTCCCTGATTGTACGAAGTGCCATATATATCCTCTCTAAACTATCAAAATATCCGGAGCCCTGAACAGGTTCCATATAATTCCCGGATTGTCTGTTATCTTTCAAAACAGGAAGCCCGGCCAGGATCCATACCTAGAACGCGTTGATCGGGTCAAAATCAAATTGAATATCGACATTCCGGAAGCGCGTATCTCCGTTTTTTCCGCCTCCTGCCTTGCCGGCGGCGGACGTCATGGCTTCGATTATGTCTTTACAGCATACCAGTGTATCATATTTTTCAGACTTTATGTATAAAACAAATCTGAACATATCCCTCAGCTTCTTCAGTGAGGCCCCGGAGGGGCCGATCACTTGAAAGACATGGCCGCCGCCCGGTCTTTCTCCTGTCAGGTTCTGCTCCGGAGTTACGCCGCTTCCCCGCGTTACTCCCGCAGGGACCTGCCCCCGTGCTCTCATGCTTCCGGGTATTCCTCCCGCGGGGCTCTGCCCCCGCGCTCTCATGCTTCCCGGAATTCCTCCCGCGGGATTCTGCTCCTCCATCAGGCGCAGCCTGATCTCGTTCGCCGCGTGCAGAGCCGCCTCCTCATCCTCCGATTGAATCTGGACAGCCATCATGTGGGCTGCCGGGGGATAGCGGAGCAGCCTGCGGTAGGCGATCTCCTCCTCATAAAATGCTTCAAAGTCCTGTCTGGCCGCGTGACGGACCGCGTAGTGATCCGGCTGATAGGTCTGGATCACAACATCTCCGGCCTCAGTCCCCCGTCCCGCTCTTCCGGCTGCCTGGGTCAGAAGCTGGAAAGTGCGTTCCGCAGCCCGGTAATCATCCCCGTAGAGGGACAGGTCCGCCATCAGGATTCCTACCAGAGTCACTCCGGGAAAATCATGTCCCTTGACGATCATTTGGGTCCCCAGCAGGATATCCGCCTCCTCGGAGGAAAAGGCAGACAGGATTCTCTCGTAACTGCCCTTTTTTCGAGTTGTATCCGCGTCCATGCGCAGAATTCTGGCCTGGGGGAAAGTCTCCCTGAGATAGCCCTCGATCTTTTCCGTTCCCGCCCGCATGGCCGAGACATACCTGGAGCCGCATTCAGGACAGGTCCGGAAGGATGCCCTCTCATATCCGCAGTAATGACAGACAAGCCGTCCGTTTCCATGGAGTGAAAGCGAGACATCGCAGTGAGGGCATTTTGCCACAAAACCGCAGCTTCGGCAAGAGACAAAACCCGCGAACCCGCGCCGGTTGATAAAGAGCATGCTCTGCTGCCCCTTTCTCAGCCGGTCCTCAATCTTGCTGTACAGACTCCTGGAAAGGATCGAACGGTTGCCCTCCCGCAGTTCTTCCCTCATATCTACCGTCTCTACCATGGGCAGGGTGCCGCCCGTAAGCCTCTCGTGCAGACGGAAGAGCCTGATATCTCCATTCTTTGCGCGGTAATAAGACTCCATGGACGGCGTCGCGGAACCCAGGACCAGCGCGGCACCGTGCATCCGGGCAATCTCCTCGGCCACATCCCGCGTCTGATACTTTGGCATGGACTCGTTCTTATAACTATGCTCGTGCTCCTCATCGATCACGATCACACCCGGATTGGAAAAAGGTGTAAAAAGGGCACTGCGCGGTCCGATGATCACATCGATTTCCCCTCTCCGCGCACGTTCCCACTGATCAGCGCGTTCAGCATCCGAGAGTGAGGAATTGACCACGCTCACCCGGTCTCCGAAATGACTGTAAAAACGCATGAGCGTCTGAAAAGAAAGGGAAATCTCGGGGATCAGCATGATCGCCTGGCGCCCGCGGGCACAGATTTCCTTGATGATACTGATGTAAACTTCTGTCTTCCCGCTTCCGGTCACTCCGTGGATCAGACTCACGCCGGGATGTCCGCTGTCGAAATCTCCGACAACCGTCCGGACTATGTACTGCTGGTCCGGACTAAGCTCCATGCCGGTTTTCGTGCTCGGGGAGACATTGACGGGGTTGCGGAGCTCCTGCACCGATTCGACATCGATCAGGCCGGCGCGCTTCATGGCATTGATCGCGTTGGCAGGCACGTGGAGCCTCGTTGTCACCAATGTCCAGGGCAGTACAGGCACCTCCAGCAGCTCCTTCAGAAGCCGTGCCCGCGCAGTGTGATGTTTCTTTTCAAAAACCTGAAGCTGCCGCCTTCCCTCCTCCACGGTCACCAGCAGTCGGATCTGCCGGTGTTCCCGGATCTTCCCGGCCTTGCGCGAGGCGAGAACGGTTCTCATCGCAGTCGCCATAGTCGAACCGTAGCGGTTTTTCATCCATGCGGCCAGCCTCAGGTAAAATTCACTGTTGTCCTCCAGCGAATACCCCCGCGCAGGCTCCACAGCCTCCGCGATCTCCTTGATCTTTTCCGGAGGCACATCCACCCGGTCCGTAAAACCGACCACATATCCCTTCCGAAGCCTGTTGCCCGCTCCGAAAGGAACCATGACTATACTTCCTGCCCTCAGGTTCTCCTCCAACGCAGGCGGAACCCGATAGTTGAAAGGACGATCCAGCCCCCTGGCCGATATGTCAATGATCACCTGCGCAAACTGCTCCAACAAATAATCCTCCCTGACACCGGCTGCGCCCGCAGCTCAGTGCTTATTCATTCCTTCTTCTTCAAGAATTTCCCTGATCAGGACCCGTTCATCCATGGGATATTTTTTCCCATTGATCTCCTGATAATCCTCATGCCCTTTTCCTGCCAGGACAATGATGTCCCCCGGCCTGCCGTTGAGGATTAGCAGTCGGATCTGCCGGTGTTCCCGGATCTTCCCGGCCTTGCGCGAGGCGAGAACGGTTCTCATCGCAGTCGCCATAGTCGAACCGTAGCGGTTTTTCATCCATGCGGCCAGCCTCAGGTAAAATTCACTGTTGTCCTCCAGCGAATACCCCCGCGCAGGCTCCACAGCCTCCGCGATCTCCTTGATCTTTTCCGGAGGCACATCCACCCGGTCCGTAAAACCGACCACATATCCCTTCCGAAGCCTGTTGCCCGCTCCGAAAGGAACCATGACTATACTTCCTGCCCTCAGGTTCTCCTCCAACGCAGGCGGAACCCGATAGTTGAAAGGACGATCCAGCCCCCTGGCCGATATGTCAATGATCACCTGCGCAAACTGCTCCAACAAATAATCCTCCCTGACACCGGCTGCGCCCGCAGCTCAGTGCTTATTCATTCCTTCTTCTTCAAGAATTTCCCTGATCAGGACCCGTTCATCCATGGGATATTTTTTTCCATTGATCTCCTGATAATCCTCATGCCCTTTTCCTGCCAGGACAATGATGTCCCCCGGCCTGCCGTTGAGGATCGCGTAACGGATCGCTTCCTTCCTGTCGGCGATGGAGACATATGTCCCGCCGGTAGGCTCCAGCCCCTTCACAATATCAGCAATGATTTTGTCCGGGTCTTCACTGCGCGGATTATCTGAGGTGATGATCGTGAAATCGGCGAGCCTCCCGCTCACCTCTCCCATCTCATAGCGCCTGGAAAGAGAACGCTCTCCGCCGCAGCCGAACAGGCAGACCAGCCTGCCGGACTCATATTCCCGGAGCGTCTTCAGCAGACTCTCGAGCGCCATCGCATTGTGGGCATAGTCAATCATGAGCGTGAAGTCATCGCTGACCTTCACCATCTCGATCCTGCCCCTTACGTGAATCTTTCTCAGTGCATCGCAGATATCGGATTCAGCCACACTGAAATGCCGGCAGACAGCGATCGCGCAGAGAGCATTGTACACGCTGAAGCGGCCGGGAGCCGGAACATGGGCATGAAGGGACAGAACCCCCTCCGTATCGAATTCCACACCCAGCTCGCCGGGGGTGTGGATCAGGGAAAGATTCTTTGCCCTCAGGTCATTCTTTTCCCCCAGGCCGAAAGACTCCACCTCACAGGTATGCCCCTCCAGGATTCTTTCACAATAAGGATCATCCCCGTTCACGATGCCGACCCTGCACTGTGAAAAAAGAAGGCTCTTGCAGTGCAGGTAATCCTCGAAATCACTGTGCTCATTAGGACCGATATGATCCGGAGAAAGATTGGTGAAAATACCCAGGTCAAACACAAACCCTGCCGTGCGGTGCAGCATCAGAGCCTGCGAAGAGACTTCCATGACAACCGCCTTCACACCGCTGTCCGCCATATCGCGGAAGGTCTTCTGCAGAACGATCGACTCCGGCGTTGTGTTGGAAGCAGGGATCCTCACCTCGCCTTTCTCTGTCTCATAAAGAGTCTCGATCGTGCCCACAAGACCCGTGCGAATGCCTGCCGCCTCAAGGATCGACTTCACCATATAAGTCGTGGTGGTTTTTCCCTTGGTCCCGGTGACTCCGATCACCTTCATCTCCTCAGCCGGATTCCCGTAAAAAGCGGCAGAGATGACAGCCATCGCCAGCCTCGAATCCTCGACCCGTATAATGACAGGATCACTTTCCCCCGCCTGCCCGGCCGCCGGCACACCGGCTCCCGACAAGTCAAGATCCCGCTGAACCACCAGCGCGGCAGCGCCCTTCTGAAGAGCACCCGCCGCATAATCATGACCGTCGCTTTTGGCTCCGGCAATGCAAAAGAAGAGCGAACCGGGAACAACCTCCCTCGAATCATTGGTGATCGCCGTAATATTCCTGTCAAGAAGACGGCCGATCACAGCCTCATCTTCCACCCTGCTCCCGCCAATTGTGTTCAGATGATAACTCAGAGATCCAACAAGTTTATTTATCTTCATAGCCTTCCCCATTCCTGCCTTCCGCAAATTCAAAAAACTATAAGTTTCTGCAAATCCGCCGCTCCGCGTGCCCCCGGGGGCGGGGTCAAAAGTGCAGATCCTTCACCACAAACCTGATCGATTTCCTTCCCCTCCACTCATTGATCTCGGGGTAGTAGATCATGCTGACGGGCACTTCCGCGTGCCCTCTCAGCAGGGCGCTCCACTCTCTGCCGCCGCGGGCCGCGGCAAGCTGCTCCCGGAAGAGGCCCGCCTCCCTGAACATGGTCAGGGACAGATTTCTCCCGTCGGAATCCGCGGCATCGAATCCGAGCACATTTTTGCCCTTTCCCATCACTTTCACACTGCGGAGCTTCACCCCTCTGGCAGCGAACATGGGTCTGGGATTGTCGGTCCCGCAGGGTTCCAGCAGCTTTAG
>AUXO012686609.1_pt1 | contig 11089 bp, 3 predicted proteins | sample 768731 | NCBI WGS metagenome assembly AUXO01 (sample SAMN02715735, study PRJNA202380) | gut metagenome | biome: sheep rumen | host: Ovis aries | place: New Zealand: Palmerston North
CCCTAATATATGCAGCGGTATGGGTGCCCTTTAGGCCCTCTAATACACCTTTTTAGTAGTAAAACTATATATAGTAATAATTATATAAATATAATTATTACAAAGAAAGGAGGCAATCATATGTATAAGAAAAAAATCAGCATACTAGCAATTTTATCTATATTTACAATTCTAATTTGTACTGCAGTCACTTTCGCTTCTGTATTATTTAGATCATTTGTTGAAAGTGAAGGAACAATAACTACGGGTTCAGTAGATAAAATAGTTAATATAAATGATGCTAATGAAAGTCCTGTGCAAATTAGTTCATCGACACAAACTATTAATTTTACTAAAGCTGGAGATTCAACAACTTTAACAGTTAAAGTTAATAATAATATTGCCTCTGTAGTTCAATATAAATATGAGTTTGCATTCAGTTCGATTGAATTTCAAACTGAAAGCTTCGCATCATGTATATTAGTATATTTTAATGGTGAATTTATTGATACTCTTGGTGATATATGTGCTAGTGCAAATGCAAGAGTAGCCAACGGATATATTGATTTTAGTGGATATGTCAATAAGGCAACAAGCGACGCTGCATCTAGTGTAGTTGATACGTTAACATTTGAATTACATACTGCATCAGATTTATCTGCTTTTAATAATTCAAACGCAATGAGCTTTAAATTAAGAGTTTATGCTCAAACAGCAGATTATGAACACAACATGTTTGTATCTACTGAATCCGAATTAAAGAAAGCTTTTAATGACTTGAATTTAGGTGTTTTACCTAAGGATGAAAAGATTGTATTATTTAATAATATCACATTATCTAGTGATTTTGACTTAAATTATCCAGTCCAAATAGATCTAAATGGTTATAAGCTAGATGTTAATAGCAATTTAACTTTTAAAGGTGAAGGTACTTCTTCCATTTTCTCATCTAGAAAAATGAGCATTAGTTCTTTAGACTCAACCGGTTCAATTAAGGTTAATAACTCAAAAGGTATTTTAGATATTCAAGACTTCTATAATTCAACTGGGGCTAACATTGGGTATTTATATTCCGATTTAGCATCAGCTACTAGTTATGATAGTACTCTATTGAGTGATTTAGTTGAATATAGAGTTGCTAATAAATTAAGATATGGTATTAAGGTTAACGAAAACATTAATTTATTTGGTGGTTTAACATTCTATAACTTAAGTGTAACACCAAGTAATAATTTAAATTATTCTAAGCCTAATCTAAGTGTAAAGAATTCAGTTGATTATAATGATTCAGAATCTATAACAATAGCAATTGGTTCTAACCTAAAAATTGGTGTAAAAATACTTTGTACTGAAAATGATTTAATCTTAGCTGATTTATTAGCAAACGAATTAAAGCATTTAGCTGATTTATCAGAAAAAGAAAATGGTAATTTAAAGAGAACAAATGCAGCAGATTTATTCTTACCTACATCTATTAAGAGTAAGAACGTAACAATCGAATGGGTTTCATCTGATGAATCATTAATTAGTAATACAGGTGTTGTATCATCTAATATTTCAGGTGATGCCACATTAACAATTTATGCACACATTAACATTAATGATGAGGTCATTACTTATGCATTTGATATTAAGACAATGAGCCAAAATCATGAAACTATATTCCAGTACTTTGTTGCTCAATTATCTCCAATTGAAATGGAAGAAATATTTACTGGTTCTAACCAAAGTTCATCTTATTACTATTTACCTATAGTTGATAGCGACTATGATCCTATAGATAATTCTTCTTATACTGGATATGACTATAGAGCAACATATAAAACTCCAAGTAGCACTGAAACTTACACATGGGAAGGATTTAACAATGTTGGATTTGAATATATAACATATACTCCTATTTCAACATACAGTTTTGTATCATTAGAACAAATTAAAGATAGTAATAATATTGTTCAAAGTGCAGCTGTATACTTAAATTCAGCAACATTCCAATCATTTGCTCAAGTTCAAGTAAGTGCTAAATTTGCTGGAGATGAAGAGGTATATACTGCTCCGGTTAACTTAATTGTTAAGTTAGGTTATAGTACTGAATTAAATGAATTAGTATTTAATAAGGTAAATGAGGATTTAAGTGAAATTAATGTTTTACAAAACATTTTAAATACAAGAATGGCAACAACTAATGGCGGTATGAAGAACGAAAAAGGTGATTTCTATTTAGATGGTTCATACCAAACATACAAGATTTCTTATTCTATACCTACATCATCTCAATATGCTATTAGCAAAATTGAAGGATACACTGTGAAAGACGATGGTACACTTGGTAATTTAGTAGCTTATATCGAATATGGGGAAACTTTTACAAGTGAACAAGTAGCAAATATTGGTAAATATAAAATTTGCTTAAATATCGAAGGCTTTGATACATCAGATTCTAATTTTGGTATTACAACAATATTATCAATGCCTGGAGTACAGACAACGGCTTCAAGAATTTTATATTTCAAGTGCCCAGGTATTATTAAAAATGATGATACTGGTTTTGCAAATATGAGCGTATTTAATTCTGTTAAATACCAAGTATATAGCGAATTATGCACAATCGATTCAGAACAAGGAACTGATGATGTCGAAGATAAAGATTATACTGTAACTGATAATGCAAGCTTCTCAGTGTCAGGTTCAAACGTTACTAACTACACAGGAGCATATATTTTACGTCATGACGCAAATCTATGTACTAAGTTAGCGTTTAGCTTAGCTGAAACAAGCACAAATACAAATTCAGATAATCATATTGTTTATGGCTTAGCAAAAATTATTGATTGGGCTGTAGGTACTGATTCAACTACTTTTGGTGCATATTTTGATGGAATATTAGATTCATCATTCATCAGTAATTATTCTTCTGTTAAATCTAATGGATTAACATATTTATCCGTTTCTGAAATCGAAATAATTAAAAATTATTATTCCACATATGTTCCTAATGGTGATATTGATACGCTTTGGGATGACGTTATTTATTACGAACAAAGTTTAATGGTTGATAATACTACTCAATTTTTCAATGAAATAACCGAATATATAAATGGAAGTGAAAGTACTTATGGAAAAGCAAATAATGATAATCAATTAATCAAGATTCAAGATATTTATGAATGGGTCACTGCTAAAATGTTTACAAAAGCTTACCCGGATGGTGGTGTAAACATTCCTTCTGGTGCAGCACCTGATGGAGGTTTAGTTGGTTCAGGTGAGTGGACAATTGATGTAAATGCATCATACGATTCATGGACTTTAAACTCTAAATATATGGGAAGCAGCAATTACGGTAGCCAATACTATAATTCTAAGTATTTTAAATCACAATCATCACATTACGTTCAAGACACTTCAAAATATATTAATGATGTTGAATTAGAAATATTAATTGTATCTTTATTAAACTGTAGAGTTTCTAGTAGTACGACAACTGGTTCAAGCACAAATTACAAAACTGCAGCAAAACAAAAAGTTTATAACATCATTCAGAATAATTTAATTCATCCAACAGTTTTTACTGAGACAGGAATTGCAGAATTAATTAATCAAGCATATATCAATTTGAGCAAAACAGTGTCATATACTGGCTTTACTTCAGAATTAAAATCATTTAGTATTGCGAATGATTCATTTGAAACCCCTACTGTTACTTCTTTTGATTACTCAACAATAGGATTTGATTATTTTCCTAATTTAAAAACATTATACATTGTAGGAGATTATTCAAAATTAAAAGCATTCCACACAGAAACAGCTTTAATGAATTGTTTTAATAGAATTATTAATAATAATGATAAATTAGAGAATATTGCATTTGAATATTGTTCTGATAGCTCTATGGATTTTAGTTTGAAAAATATTTATAATGCAAAAAATTTAAAGAAAATCGATTTATATCATAACTTAGGTATTACTAACATCGGTGCATTACTAAAACTAGAATTAAGTCAATTAACTTATGTTGACGTAGCAGATATTAATTTAAAATTTGATTACTACGAGTTCGTTTTACAAGCTATTAATTTGAAAGCAAGCAATCCTTTGATTTATTACCAACCTGATAATACTAGTCATCACGCTACTTATACAACATCACTATCAAGCGATGCTGAAGGATTAATCTATTTAGAAGAATTCTATGAGTTAATTGGTGAAAACAGTTCTTTAACTGAAAATGTATATGTAGGAAATACTCCTACTACTATACAATGGAAGATTGAAGAAGGTAATGGTATTAATTATGTTAATTCTGGCGAAAATGTTACATTAGCAAATGATGCTTACACTCTAAAGGAAGTATATTTTAAGTATTATTTAGTTCTTAATACATTCATTTACGGCAATTATACTTTTGAAGCAAATCATATATATGCTGTATATAACGACGGAAATGGGAATGTCGCATTTAGCCCAGTATTGGATGATGATGGAGATGAAATTATAGTTACAATTGGTACTGCTCCAAATAATCCATCAGAAACAATAATTAATGGTTATATAGAAAGAAAAAGTATAGTGCCTGAGAATAATAGTAGTTCATCTGAAACTAGCATAGAGTACAATGTAATTACGAATCCAAATACCACAAATAATAGAAATTCTATTGCTACTAGCTCTTCAAGTAAATCTTTAGTAATTAAAGATATAAATAATGAAACACTTGCAACATTTACAAACGGAAGAGGTCTTTATTTCAATAATGATATAGTTTCAAGAAACAAAATTACTACAACTACCAATTATAATCATAGTGGAGAGTATAATTTCGAAATGATTCTATATTATGCTACTTTAACAGATGGCTATTATATCATTAATGTAGCATCTTACGATGTATATATAGGTAGTGATTCTTCATATACAACAACAACATTAACGCAAACAGAGAGCTTTAATAATATAATTTATAGACGTGGCACTAATGGTTATTATTCCCTATTGAATAATTACCCACAAGCATATTATATAGTATTTAATGGAAGTACATATACCATAGAGAACATTAACAAAAACGGGTATTCATATTCGATTAATCAAGGAACTACTACTCATGGTGATCCTGAATATTTCGGAAATGAAATCACTTATAATGGTTCTGATCCAATTTATTCATGTGCTCCATTATCCACAACAATTATAGGAAATATGAATGAAGCTTTATATAACAAATATGTAAAATTCGTAGTTGGCACAACAACTTATTGCAGCTATTATCCGGCAATATCACTGTATGATAATGGTGTTTTAACATCAATTAATTATGGTAGCTATGCAGGATATGCCTACCAAATAGGTATATCAAGTAGTGGTTTTACTTACAATCAAATAGCAGCAAATAGCAATGTAAGTGAGGCTTATAAATATGTAAAGAAAATGTTAAACATCTTAGACGAAGCAAATACACATTTAACTGATCAAGCATTCGGATTGTATTATCACAATTATTATGCTTTTATGTGTGATTATGATTTTTCTTACCAAGACTATTCTTTTAAAGCTCATGGAATATATTACCTTGAAATAGGGACTGATGGACGATTCTATTGGACTCAAAGTCAGAACCAAAATGAAACATATTATACTGTTGTGGATGGTTTGACAACGTCACATGCAAGTCATGATGTAGATGATAGAATCGAATTATTTACTATTGCTAGTAATCTAACAGCTAGTGATGTTGGCAAAATCTATTATTATATCGGTAATGCTGTTAATGATGGTAGTACAGGAACAGATGAATTCTACCAGGCTGTCTATAATAGTTCAACTGGTTTATATGAATTAAAAAGATTTGGAGTATTGGATTGGAAATACTACGCATGTTCAGCTACAGGAGATTACTATGATAGTGATAGTATCATTTCAAATAATAAACATATACCATCAGCAAATAACGATGCAGCGAATTTGAAATTTAAGGTACTATGCAATCAAATGGCATATGTAGATTCTTCATTCCTATGGGGTGGAAATTCAAGTTCTTACTACAAATATGGTGTAGGTGGCACAAGACAAGCTGTATTTACAGCTGTAATTACTGTAAATGGCGTTAAATATGAACGTAAGTTCGTAATAAATGTACAAGGATAATAAAAATGGAGGTGAAAGTATGAGAAAAAAGTTAATAATATTAATTACACTAGTAGTAAGCGTGGTATTGGTGACTGCTATCTCTGCTTTCGCTTACTTTAAACTATCTAGTGATAAAGATATTACTGTAAATCATAGTTTAACAAATGATATTAAGGAAATATCTTCATTCTCTGATTTTGTTAAATATTCCAAGGCTACTGAATATAACGATCATAATGAATCTAGTGAATTATCTAATGATACTGCTGCTAGAAGAACATTAAAGTTTACAGCAGATATTATTCTTCATAATAATGTTGAAATAACAACTGATTGTAATATTGATTTAAATGGATATAATTTATATTTAAATGGATATAATTTATACTTTAATCATGGATATTATGGCACATTCCAATTCTATAGCTCATCAAGTGATGTAGGTAAAATTTATCCTAAACAAATAGTTATTAATGACGACGTTATTAGTGAGGCTACTGATGCTACTAGTGGTAGTATTTCAATTAACACTCCACATGCAATTGTAATAACTAATAATTTAATGGTTTATAGTATCGCTGGCTCATCATTACAATTAAGCGATTATGTAATCACTGTTAGTATGGAAAATTCTTATGTCGGTTATAATGCATTATACTTAGTTGCTGATTCATTAGTTGATTATTCTGATATAAGACCTTCTAAACTTATTCCAAGTCAAATTAGAACTGGTTCTGGAACAGGTATTACGCTTTCAGATGCCGTTTATGGATTTGACTCTAGTTTATTTATTCCTGAAAGAACAAATGGTAATGTATATTCGTTTGTTTATAGAGATATTGATTTACCATTTAATTATTTAGATTATAAAGATATAACTATTGAGTATGAATCAAGTAATGCAAATGTTATATCTAATTTCGGCGAGGTAACATTACCTAGTTCATCTAGTGATGTTACATTAACAGCAAATGTTAAAATGAATGGTGAAGTCATTGCAACTGCAACATTTGATTTGAAGGTAATAGACCCTAGTAGCGACGCTATATTAAATGCGGCTAAGGAAATTATATATTCAAGAATTCAAGATCATTATAATTCTACTGAAGAATTATATGTATTTAATAGAGAGATTCTTCTTCCATCAAAGGTTGGAGATGCAACTATTGAATACATCCCATATAAGGTTTCTACACAAGCTGGTTCAAAAACATTGTTCGATGGGGATTCTACTAAATATTATCCACTTGGTGATTCTACAGTTACTGAATATAATGATTATTTATTAGACTTCTCGCCTACAAGTGAGTCAGCTGCTTTAGAAGTAAGTATTACTAATGAAGCAACAAATACAAAGAGTACTTTCTATATTAAAATGACAAGTGCTAATATGATTGTTAATAATGAAGCATCAATTGCAAAAGACATTATTAATGAGTGGTATGGTGGAAAAATATCATTAAAGAAAACAAATGGTGTCTATGATACTAAAGAATTATATACATTTGATGATATTGATACTGAACATAAGTATCCTTCTGTAACTGCATTAAATTATACAATTATTAATGATACACATAGCCTATATTATATCGATGATACAGATAATGATAATATGGATGATGAGCTTGGCGTTAATACCGGTAAACAACCTGAGGCATATGTTGATAATGTAATGCTTTCATGTAACTTTACAATTAATGGCAAAAATGTATCTATTCAAATTCCAATTGTGATTGATACTGGTTCAAGTTCTTTAGCTAATGCATTCTTACCATACTATACATATTACGATGAATTAATTAAGTATGGATATAATAATTATATCAGTCAAACTTTTGAATTGCCTTTAGCTTATAGCGATAAAGGTCCTATCATTTGTTATGATTTTGCATTAGTTCCATATAATTATGCATCACTTGATGATAAAACTTTATCAATTAATCCGGCTGAATGTGAAGGATTAGTAGTTAATTTGTACTTTAATGGTTCAGTTAGAAAAACATTTACTTTAATAGAAGATACATCATATACAACTGCTTTTGATTCAGCATTAACCGAACTTGGTGTAACATTACAACAAGTATTAGCTTATGGTGATGCAAAATGGATTTATAATTTTGACATACCTAATATTCCTAATTCTAATACTAATTTAGCTTTAATCTATAATTATAAGATGTCAGCTGGTGCAACTGGATGGACAACATTCTGTGAAAATGATACAGATGATCAAAAGATAACTAAATTTACTTTAGCAGGTGTTTTACATTTAGGTACTGATGTTGTTAGTGAAGTATTCTATAAATGGATTTATGATAATTTCACTATTTTAACAGATGATGAAGGAGATAAGTTAACTTACACTACTGGTAATTATGCTAGTGCAGCTACTGATTCTTCTACTGGCAAATATGTACTAATCGATTGGTTAGAGCAAAATGTCGCAATCGATGTTACAACAGATAATACAATAGGATCAATAACAGACTTTACTGGATTACAATTCTTAGTCGGTACAAAGTATCTAAATTTAACCGCTGCAATCACAGACGAGACTGTCGCTATTAATCTAGCAAGAGAAATTGCTAAGATGAGAAACCTAGAAGAATTAATCTTAAAGGATTGTACTGGTTTCACAGATGGTAAAATTGTATATTCTGCTGAAGATTATGACAATGATTCAGTATCAAGATTCTCTAAACTAAAAAAATTAAAGGTTTTAAATTTAGAGAATTGCAGTATTATGGTATTTGATTTCTTAGATACAATGACATGGTTAAGTGAAGTAAACGTTGTTGGAAATTATTATCAAAATGATTCAACTCAGTATTTTAATAACTTCTATGGTAGTGAAGGAATATGTAATTTTACAACATATGGTGACTTAATCGATGCCGGCGTAAAAGTAATAGTTAAAAAACAAGGTAGTGGTTATACTTTATTTGAAGCCGAAACTACAGTTAATGACTATATGAGATTAAAAAATTCTATAGTATATCAGTCAAAGGTTGCTTATGGCGTTGATATTGCTAATCTATACAGTTCATTTTCAAAAAATTATTTAGATTATCATTTTGAAAAATTTTACGGAGACAACGACGAACTTCGAGTTATTGATGATTCTCAAAACTTAGATTTCGCAGCCGTTTTAAACACAACATATATAAAAGCTACTGGTTCATTTGATTCTACAGAGACATATTATATAGCTGATGATAATTCAACAATTGGTTATGCTGAAGTAGCTAATCCAGTCTCAACTGACTTTGATAATTATTACATCGCAGAGGTTGAAACAAATACAAATTGTAAAGCATTTATTGCTACATACAGTTTTAAACTAAGTAGTGATGCAACTATAACTTTAAAAGTTAAATTTAAAGTAGAGAGGTACGAAATATGATAAAGAGATATTATAAATTAGGCCTTTCAGTATTAAGTTTAATATTAACTACAGGGTTATTAGTAATGGTATTATATGGCTGGTACGTTACTAACGAAAAAGCATCAGTAGATGGAATTAGAGCTACAAGTAGTTCTGGTTCTGTTGAAATTAGAGATAAAATGAGTGTTAAGAGATATCTTAACAATGAATTAGTCTCTGAAAAAGAATATCATGCTGATACAAATTCAGTATATTATGAATGGGATGTTACTAATTCTGAATTTGTATTAGATGATGGTAATAAGGTTCCACTTGGTGTAGCGAGTATGTTCCCTAATGAATATATTGATATCACTATGTGGTATAGATCAACTTATAGTGGACTTTCTACTTATAGTATAGGAATCACTAATATGGATGATTCTGAAGGTACATTTACTGAAACAATCAATGATGTGAATTACACTCATACTGCTTTAGGTGTATTTAGAATTGGTGAGGTTACACTTGATTCTAATAATAAAGAGGTAGTAAATAATTGGTATTGGCTTGCTGACTACAATGGTGATACCTTAGAAGATACTAAATATGATGTTGTAACATTCAAAACTGGTAATTTCAGCAATGAATCTAGTGAAACAATTGATGGTGTTACATATTATAAAACTACATTTAGAATTCAAATGAATTTAACAAATTATTATGTATTAAAGAAAACATCTACAAATATGCTTTCTGAAAAGAAAGTAAAGATTAAAGAAATTAGAGTAATGGCTTAATCGAAAGGAGGATTGCACTAATGAGTAAAAGAAAATTTTCAAAGTATATAATTAGGATTTCTGCATTAGCTTCAATCCTTGGACTTTCAGCTTCTGCTGTTTATGCTTGGTATCTTAGAATGAATACCGTAGGTGAAATTGAACTAAAAATTACTAAGATTGATTCTGAAGTATATTTATATAGTTCAACAGATTCTAATTATAATGGTATACCAGATTTATTATCTGACTATACTTCTTCTGAACTTGCAGAAATTCAAACTACTACAGATTCATTCCCAGATACAAAAAGATATTATTCAGAGAGTAGAGTATTCTCTTATGTAGCTCATGAAGCTGCCTTATCGGTATCTAAACAGGGTAGCATTGATATGCAAATGGCAATGACAGGTGTTTATCCAACAATGACAAAAACATTTAAATTTGCATGTATCAATAACTCTGATATGGAAAACTATATTACATTCTCATTTAATGAAAAATCTTATACTAATGAAGTTAATATTCAATTATTAAGTACTATGAGTGTTCGAGTAGGTCAAGTAATTAATAATACTAATGACACAACATCTTCAGATGTAAGTGTAGTATTAACTGAAAAAGTATATTTCTGTGATTTCATTAGTGGAACAACATCTTCTAAGTTTGATGTTGTAGGTGAGAATGATGCATATCAAATTGATGGAGCATTAAACTTTACAAATAATAGTAATGTTAAAGATTTCTGGTTCCAATTCGAAATGGAATCATATGATAGCTTAAAAGCACATAAATCAAATATATCTTTAACAGAATCTCAATATCAAGGCTTAGCTGGTGA
>AUXO018402316.1_pt1 | contig 11089 bp, 7 predicted proteins | sample 768731 | NCBI WGS metagenome assembly AUXO01 (sample SAMN02715735, study PRJNA202380) | gut metagenome | biome: sheep rumen | host: Ovis aries | place: New Zealand: Palmerston North
GTCGTAAATAAGGAAATATGTCACTCCATTAATCTTTTTCGTATGAATCTGATACATTACTGTCTTTACAAGTTCACGATGATTGTCAAACACGTCGTAAACCTTATAGCATGTACGAGTGCCCAGCTTATCCTCTACAATTTCTCGATGGTACACGATAATCGTCTCCTTTCCATTTCTAAATATATAATGCATCAAAAAAATTCAAATGTAAAGGGTTACGGACATTTATGCGCGTAATATGCGTATGATTATTTAATACCACACATTATGAAGCATATTATACGCTCCATAAGGGTTTACTTCTTCCATTTTGCATATATCCGAGGTACAATAGAAGCGAATGAAAAGGAGGATTCAGATGAGCATTACAAAAGAAGAATTTGCAGATAAAAGAAATCAGTCACCTATTGAGAGTGACATTGAGTTTGTGCCTGAAAGGATAAGACTGCTGAGGAAAAGAGACAGAATAACTCTTGAGGAACTGTCCGCCAGAGTTGGCATATCCCGCACCAGCCTTCAGAAAATTGAAACCCGCAGGCAGACAATGGACGCAAGTGAAATCGGCATCATTGCCTCTTACTTTGGCGTATCGGTTTCCTTCTTCTACAAAGGCGAATCGTCCTACATGGCCTATCTGCCGGTAAAAGACGTTCCTCATGATGAGGATTATGACATCTATGAATATGTTGCCGTTCCGTGGGATGCCAGCACTAAGGCATTCGTGGGAATCGTGAATGGCGAAGCGCGTATTCTTGATGAGGCCGGAAAGCCGGAGGAAGGTCAAAGCTATACAGTTGTCATCGGCAAAAAGGCCTATGCAGCGTGCCGGTACGACGGCAAAAACAGCAGCGGAAGAAGGTTTATCTGTGAAGGCAGGAAACTGTACTGCCATCCAAACAAAAGCGGCGAGACAATTTACCGCGACTACGACCTGGCGGTTACTCCATTCGAATAGAATGCGGGTTATCCGCTTTTTTGTTTAACGGAATAAAAATGATGTTGAATATTCCCTCGATTTGTGAAAAAAAAAACAAAGGAGGATTTTCAATGAAAGAGTTTTTTGAAGAGTACGGACGAGTCATTGTGACCGTATTAATCATATTAGGCATCATTCTCGTGGGATACGTCATCGCCGGAAATGGAAAAACATCAGCGTTCGGCCGATTCACATCAAATATAGTTGACACTCTGACAAGACAGGACAGCAGCCTTATCAAGGGTGATTCCGCATATATGGAAAGAGTCGCAGAAAACAAACATACACCTGCTACCAGCTTTTCCTATGATGGCACCGCGAAAATAAGCCGGGAGGAAAAGAACGGCATATCCTGCTATACAGTAACCGGCAAATCCGAGCCGACATGGGAAGGAACAGACCACGCAACTGTAGCCACAGATGACAAGACGCCGGTTCCGTGGGGAAAGAAATCCGTCATGAGCTTTGACCTTTTCAGTGACAGGGACTGCAAGGTCTGGATTAACTTGAACGCCTATGTTGATGGTGTCCCAGGCGATGATGCATACTCGGCAAATACAAGTGACTGTGGGCTGTTCCTTGACGGCGTAAAGTCCTCTGACCGTGTAAAAGTATCCGGCAATTCGTGGCATCACTTCACTGTCATACTTGAAAATGGAAATGAGGAAATGAACCCGCAGCACAAGCCATTCAGAGAGATGGCGAATTCAATTTGGTTTGGCCAGGATAGAGGTACCACAAAATATCAGGTAAAAAATCTCAAATACGGAATTGCAGACTAACTGATTATTATATGCCTATAGCCGTATTTTCTAAAACAAAGTCCAGTGACGCCACATTCCCTTCGCCATATAAACTATAGCAGAATGGCATTTATCCATTTCACAGGCCTATTAAATCGGAAATAGAGCTATATATCATTGACATGAATCACTCTGCTCGTGTAGAATAGCGAAGGCGCAGAATCCTATCGTTCACAACAGACTCGTAATAGTTCTGCGCCACTGGAAGAGGAATCCCCCTCTTCCTTTTTGAATGCAAAAAATGCCCGCATAAAGCGAGCAGTTGTGATTATTTTATACATATAGCCTTATTTATCGAAATAAGGCGTTCTAAGAGTCTTTCCACTTTCTCCGTTAAACTGTGCAGGTTATGAGCTTATCAACTCATATACGTGCTTCTGTGCTGAATATAAGCAATTATAGTGCCGAGACACCTGAAGCAAGCTATTAGCCGTCAGTTTCCGTACTATTCTGTTTCGCTTATTTTCTTTTGGTACATCTTCATAAGCTCTGAAACAATATCGTCTTCTGTCATATCCTCACTAAAACCATATAAATTCATTACTGCTTTATCATTTCTTCTATGGGCATCTTCCAGTTCAGGATAAAGATACATTTGCTGACCATACATATCTGCAAGACTGCTTCCAGGATATTTTTCCCTGGCTCTAATAATGTTTTTAGCAAAAAATTCTATTGTTTGTCTTTGCTCCTGAGTTGCATGAGGCCATGGAAATGTATTATAAACTATTTCTTTCGAATAACGATAGTCTGATTTTAATCTTCCAGCGACAGCTCGCATCCAGGCCATATGTACCCCAGATATTAGAATTCCAAAGTGATATAGCCCAGCATCAGGAATAATTTGAATTTGATTTGTCGGGATAGTACTACCATCCAAATACTTCATTGGAATGTATTTACGATTTTCCGATGAAACTGTTGGAATAGCAATATAGTTATCCGGATTTAAGGTATCCCTAAATTCTGCAGGCTTTGATGCGAGCCTTTTGGTTGCATTATCTTTCATATTGAGCCGTTTTTCTCTGCATAGCTCTACTCTTCTCAAAATACGTGCATCATGCTGAATAATGCCGGGGCTAACACCAACAAGCCATAAAACATAACGCTTGTTGCCATGCAAAAGTTCTTTTCCACCCATAAGATTCTTTACGTATTTGCAGTCTTTAAATTCAGGATAATCCTCAGGCTCTATTTTTAGTGCATCCCCATCCAATGGAACATTCCCGTTGCGCATTTCTAAACTGGTAAATAGTGGTTTTGCTGTTGACTGAATGATAATATTAGGAAGCTCTCTAAGATATGGAGAAATATTTGAAACGCACTTATGAATACCGTTTTCACTAATAAGCATCTTTACATGTTTTGACTGTGCCTGACTAAAACCGATTATCGTACAGTGAACATGAGCTTTTTTTGCAGCTTCATTGTTCCAGACAAAGCTCTGATAAGCAAAATCAATATGTATTTTCCCGCTCTCAATTACTTCTTTCCATAATGGAGCAATTTGTTCCCCTTGTGTAATAGAATTAGTTGATACAAAAGCGCATCTAATATTTGTTTTATCAATGAAATCAAAAGACTTTTTAAACCAGCATGCGACATAATCAATATCCTTATAATCAAAAAACATAGCCAGGTCTTGTGTCTGCTCAGGACTCCTGTACCGACGTCCCACAAATGGTGGATTGCCAATAATATATGTTAAAGAATTTCTATCCACGATATTATTCCAGTCGGTCCGAAGAGCATTCTCCTTATGAATATTATGATTGCTTGTTAGTGGGAGAAAACCATTTTTCATACCAAACACAATTTTCATGGTCTCTGTATACATTTGAGCCTCCGCAATCCATAGTGCTGTTCTTGCAACATCACATGCAAATCCCCCAACTTCTATTCCGTAGAACTGGTCAATTCTAACCCTGATAGGGTCGTACTCATCTTCGACAAATCCCATAGACTGCTGTTCGCCTTGAACCACCTTTAATGCACGGTTTTCAAGACGTCTAAGACTTAGATAAGACTCTGTAAGAAAGTTGCCGCTGCCGCATGCAGGGTCAAGAATTTTAATTTCCGACAGTTTTTTCTGAAACGCTTCTACTTTTTTTGAAAGATAGTTTTCATCTCTTTTAGTGAGTCTATTGCCTCTTTGCTTTTTTAACTGTTCTTTCTTGTATTCAATGGCTTCCATTTCACGTGTTAAGTCATCAAGAAAAAGTGGGTCAATTATCTTATGAATGTTTTCAACAGATGTATAATGCATTCCTCCGCTTCTTCTTCTCTTAGCGCTGATGGTTGATTCAAACATGGCTCCGAAAATAGTTGGACTTATTCCTGACCAGTCAAATTCTGCCGCCTCGTGGGCAATGAATTCCCTTACTGCTTCAGTCATCTGCGGTATCAGAATATTCTCTTCGGCAAAAAGGCCACCGTTCACGTACGGAAAGGCCTGCATTTCCGCGGATTCAAGGCGTCTTAGACGGTTATCATTCCTCATGTTGAGAACTCTGAACAGCGTTTTAAACTTTGCCGTAAGAAATTCTGCCGGAGTTGATGACACAAGCTCCTGAAACAGTTTTTCATCAGTTCCAAAGAGGCCGGCGTCCTCTGCATAGAAGAGAAATACGAATCTCACACACAGGATGTTCAGACTCTTTAGGATAAGGTCATTCAGCTCTTTGTCATTTTCGGCATCTGGATACAGCTTTTTCAGTTCGTCATAAAGCTGTCCCACCAGCTCGCCGGCTCTGGTGGATATCTGCTCTTCCACAATGATGTCTTGTTCGCTTCTTGAATAGCTGAAAATCCCAGTGAATGTCTGAGATTTTTCTTTCAGCTCATTAAGACCGATTACTATCGGACTGCTTTCAGGAAGTTCCATGTCAAGGTCATAAATTCTAAACTCGCTAAAATTGCATGTAATAATATACCGCCCCTGCAGACTGCGGGGAATGTTATCTGAGTATCTTTTCGCCTGCTCATATGACGTTAGCATGTCGCCGCCTGACTGACGGTACCGCTTTGAAAGGTCAGTATTAGCACCTTTCATTTCGATTATTACTTTTGCCGAAGGGACATATACGTCAATCTTTCGCGTATGAACTTTACCATCCATTTCACGTAGCTTGACAGGCCGCTCAAATTCCAGGTATCCCGTATCATCAATGCCGCATACATCCCGCATAAAATCAATCCAGAACTGCTGCGACTGACTGTCCTCATTTCCTGGTTCACCCATCCACTTCTGAATAAATCTGTTTATATTATTCTTTCTTTCCGTTGCATTCATTTTCTTTCAAATCCTTTTCCTGATATGCTATATCATATCATGATTACTGGCTTTTATGCCGGAAAGGTTTACAATTTATTTAATTTAGTAATGAAGCTTATGGATAATACAAATTAAGCATTGCAGTGAATTGTTAAAAATAGGAATAATGATTGTAAATATCCAATTGTATTTGTGATAGAATAAGCCAAAGGAGGAAAACTATGTACAGTATGTCAGAGCCCTACGAGGCAAAGCACGTTCCTAAAGGGCAGGAACGCATTGACCCGAAGTACTGCTACTATGACGGTCAAAGGTATGCTGAGTCCCTTACCCTGAATGAGGAAGGCAAAAGAATCCTTCGTGAATGCATTAGGCACGATGTCAGAAAGATTAAGGGCATGAATTATAAGCGCACCAGCTATGGGATGAAGCATGCAATTGAGAACTATATTGATTTCTACATCAGCAACGCAGACCTGAAGAAGGCCATGGTGGAATGCGGCTTTACGGCAAAGCACACCGATGAAATCAACTGGCTCTTCAATGCCGGTGAAAGCTCCCCTGCCTTTCATCCCCGGAAGGACTGGTAAAGTCAGCTCAAGGCTGGCTTTTTATAATACTCCTATGATTTGATACGTAAATTAAAAAGGTATCTCTGCAGACACCTAGTTAATAATGATTATTTAATACCAGTAGCTTTATTTACCAGTATAAGCCGATTGGACAGCATATTCCTTATTTCAGTAAAACTGTGCCTTAATGTAGAAAACAGCCCCACATTGAGCCATAGACAGCTAATTGGACTCACTTGCCTTATTCTGGTACATCTTCATCAGTTCGGCAACAATATCATCTTCTGTCATTTTCTCATTGAAGCCATATGCCTCCATGACCGCTCTGTCATTGGCTTCATGTGCTTCTTTGAGTTTTGGAAACATCCATTCAAGCTCCGGGTCATACAGTTTCTGATAGCTTATGCCTGGATATTCTTCTCTCGCGCAAAGAATACGCCGCGCTGTTTCCTCAATCTTTGACTTCTGATTTTCAGTTATATTTGGCCACGGAAAGTTGTTGTAAACAATATCCTTAGAATATCTGTACCCACTTCCCAATCTGCCGCAAACAGTCTTCATCCAGAACATATGAACATTAGAAGTCAAAATTCCGAAATAATATAGAGTCGCATTTGGCATAATTCTTACCGCATTGCTGCATAAATCTGGATAAGACAAGAAACCAATAGGAACGTATTTTCTTCTGCTGGATGATGTCTCAGGAATAACTATGTAATGCTCCTTAGGAATGTTTGTTACATGAAACTTTGTTGGTGTTTTCGCTATTTTTCTTGTACCGGCGCTTTTGCTTCTTAAACGAAAGTCTCTGACGGCTCTTACCCTTTCAAGACATTTGGGCATCTGCAACAATTCAGCCTGCGAACAGTCCTTAAGCAATAGACAGTAGCGGGGTTTTCTGCTAATAAATTCCGTTGCTCCATACCATTTGTGAAAATACTTTTTGGCCTTTGGCTCCTGCTTTAAGAAGTCTTCCATTTCCTTTTGAGTAAACAAATAATTTCCACCATCAATAGGCTTATTTCCTATGCCTATTTCAGGAACTCTGCACAACGGTTTGGTTCTGTTTTCCACAAAGAAATTGTCTGCATCAGCTAGATATCCATTTATATTGCTGACTTTTTTTGCGTCATTTCCCGAAAAGAGAAGTTTTTCGCCATAATAGTCGCCATAACAGAAACCAATTATCACCACATGAACATGTGCCTGGTCTGTAGCTTCATTAACCCATTCAAAGCTTTTGTGTGCAAATATAATATCTATATTAAAGGAATTCATCAGTGGCTTCCACAAAAGTGCAACCTGCTCGCCTTGTGTAATAGAATTGGTTGATACAAAAGCACATTTGATGTCAGTATGCTGAATGTACTGTGCAGCTTTGATAAACCAGCATGTCACATAATCCAGGTTTCCGGCTCCTTTTAAACCATGAAAAACAGATAATGCCTCTTTTTTCTGTTCCGGACTCATAACTCTGGCGCCAAGAAATGGAGGATTTCCAACAATATAGGACAGACGACGCTTTTCCACAATATCGTTCCAGTCTGCCTTTAAGGCATTTGTGCTATGAATGTTATGGTTGCTTGTTAAAGGAAGGAAACTCTCTTTCATACCTATGACGATGGATTTTGTTTCGTCATACATCTGAGCCTCCGCAATCCACAGCGCAGTTCTCGCAACATCGCATGCAAAGCCGCTTATTTCAATTCCGTAGAACTGGTCGATGCGCACTTTTATAGGGTTCTCCGATGAGTCATCATCAAAAAGGCTGAATGATATCTGATTCCCTTCCTTGACCTTTAGGGCTCTGTTTTCAAGCCTCCTGAGGCTGAGATAAGACTCTGTTAGAAAATTGCCGCTGCCGCATGCCGGGTCAAGAATTCTTATCTTGGCAAGCTTATCCTGAAAGTTTTCCACCTTCTGAGTAAGCACTGCAATATCCCTGTCGGTGAGACCGTGGAGTCTCTGGGATTCAAGCAAACGGCGCTGCTGCTCAAGCTCTTCCACCTCATGCGTTAAATCATCAAGAAAAAGCGGGTCAATAGCCTTGTGGATATTCGCTATGGATGTATAGTGCATGCCGTTTTCGTGACGTTCTCTTGCATTAATCGTTGACTCAAACATGGCTCCGAAGATAGTCGGACTGATGCCCGACCAGTCAAATTCAGCTGCCTCATGGGCAATGAAGTTCTTCACTGATTCACTCATCTGAGGGACCAGAATTTCCGTATCTGCAAACAGGCCGCCATTCGTATAGGGAAAGGCTCTAAGCTCTGCCGTTTCCAGACCGCGCATAGGGTCATCGTTTTTCGTGTTGAGAACCCTGAAAAGCGCCCTTAGCTTATCGGCAAGATATGATGCCGGCGTATTGGCAACCAGGTTCTGAAACAGCTTTTCGTCCGTGTTGAAAAGCCCTGCGTCCTCTGCATAGAAAAGAAAAACAAATCTAACACAGAGCACATTTAGACTTTTTGAAATCAGTTTTTCGTCCACGCTTGAAGGATAAAGTTTTTTCAGCTCATCATAGAGGCCGCCAATTAATTCACCGGCTTTGGCAGAAAGCTCTTCCTCCTTAATGATGTCCCTCTCGGCGTTCTCATGTCCGAAGAGACAGCTAAGCGCAGGAAACGATTCAGTCAGGTTTTTCAGCGCAATTATGATAGGCTTGTCTTCTGGAATTTCATTATTGAGGTCATATAGCCTGATTTCTCTGAAATTAGAAGTAATGATATATCGGCCCTGCTGGTTATGCGGAATATTGTCCATGTATCTTTTTGCCTGTTCAAACGGAGTGAGAAAATCTCCTCCTGACTGCTGGCCCTTCTTTGTCAGGTCTATGCTTGAACCCTTCATTTCAATCACGATGCGTGAAGATGGCACATATACATCTATCTTCCGGGTATGAATTCTGCCGTCGGACTCTCGCAGACGTACAGGTTTTTCAAATACAAGGTAGGATGTATCATCGATGCCGCATACATCCTTCATGAAGTCTATCCAGAACTGCTGCGACTGGCTGTCCTCGTTGCCGGGCTCATTTAGCCATTTCTGGACGAATTTGCTGACGGATTTTTTTCGTTCATTTAGATTCATGCGTTTTAGTACTTATATGGCATAGGGTTACTACCAGCTGCATTCCGACATGCCGGAATAGCGTTCTGCCATACAATGCCTCCTTACAGAGACACATTTACCGCACCAGCATATGTGAACAACGCCAGGTTTATTCCCGCTTTTTTCCTGCGTGAAACAAAAGCCTATGGAGCATAGGCAGGAGTGTAGTTGCATAGGAGTGGCTTTTGAATAAGCATTTGAGGACTAACGAAAAGGAAGGCAATCCTTCCTTTTTAGTTTGCTTCTGAAATATATACGCCTGTGACGTCACAGTAGTCGCCAGCCTTGCCGCCGTTTGTCCTGTACTGGATAAAAGCGTGCAGCCCCTTGGAAGCTGTGAACTCATATGATACTTTCTGCCATTTTTCTGTGAGGTCATAAGTTTTCGGAGAGGCCTGCTCAAGACCTGCGTTCCATGTTCCTTCGCCTCTAATGTAAAAAAGCAGCCGATATTTTTTGCCGTTTTCAAGAGCATCAGAAAGCGTACCGTCGGCTTTCTTTATTTTTATTCGAGAAAAGGAACCAATTGCATCCGTGTCGCTGGACGTCTCCTTAAGAGTTACGCGGTGAACCATTCCTGACATGGGATTTGCCGTGACTATATTTTCAACCTTTACCTTATCCGTAGGAACTGAATTTTTAATTGTTGTGGACGCAATGGTGTCATTCCATTCAATTGCGTCCTGAACATCGCTGTTCCCAATCTTCCAGCTGTTAAAGGAGCTTTTCTCAAGTATATCGTTTGCCTGCCCGCTCAGTGAGTCCACCACGTCGGATGTGAATGTTCCGAATGCGGAATTCCGCCCGTTCCCGGCGATGACGTATCCCACGAGAATGATGCCCAGGATGATGAGCACGGTTACGATTGTTCGTCCGTATTCTTCGAAGAATTCCTTCATGTAAGTTCCTCCCTTTTCTTCGATATAATCTGCCTTCTTTGTACCCCCCCCGGTTATTTGTCAAGGCTTCATTTATCCACAGTTTGAGACGCAATTAGCAAGTGAAGCCGACTGCGTATATTCCATGACATGTTCCTAAGAAGCTATGGTATAATGGCAGCGAGGTGGTACATTATGAAAAGAGAGGAACTGCTGCGTAATGGCTACATTGTTCCAGTGAAGGGAGTGCATGACTGCGAGAAGGTGCTGGCATCCATGTTCAGCAGCGAGCAGGTGATGAGAATGACAGACTGGGCCTATGACACGGGCATTGTCATCCGCTTTGTATCGGTTACGGATAATGTGACGTTCTATCCAGGAAGAGAAGAATGGAATGAGACAGAAGACGGCTATACTGCAGAAGGATATGTCTACAATATGGAAGATGAGCAGTGTTCAGAGGTAGGCACTGTTGTAATTGAAAGGGATATACAGTGAGGGAAGTCATTAGTGACTTCTCTCCTGCTTCAATTTCCCATATGGAGATGTGTATGCTCAGAGCGAAGCGGAACCTTTCTGTGAGAAGCGGCTTCATGAGCACATGTAAAGAGGCCTATAGGATGGTGAACACTATCACCCTCATGGGCAGGCGTCTTCAGACGCCCAACAGAAAGACATCTCCGGTATTGCTGAACGAAAACTCCGTTGCATGCGGCATGGATAATGGTGGTATAGAATACAGTCTCCAGGAATCATATCAGCTATGCTGCATTCGACAGCATCACAATGGTCACAGCAGGGACATCTTACTTCGTTGCCGTAGCAGTTACGCACAAGGATACTGCAAGGATAGTTTGTAAGCAAAATGAAAACAGTGAGAACGGCATTCTCACTGTATATTGTAGGTCATCATAATATATTTATGACAAACAATATTTAAAGGGATAAAAACAGAATATAGATAATACGAACTAAAATATTTATTAAATTTTATCATAATTTATCATATTGTTACATGATAACACCTTCTTTAATGAGAACTTATTTTGTTAATGGACCTGTATACGAATTCACATATCATAATACAAGCTTCAACAATAGGATAAAACCCAAAATCTTTTATTTATACTTTACGCCTAACATAAATATTATCGTCCTGCTTTCCATTGAAACAATTATTGATCTTCTTGTATGACACCATCTTTCCTAAAACAGATTCCTAAATTTGTATGTCGTTCTAACGAATGCAATCAATTGTTCAGTGATATATTGCCAAGATTTATGATAATCTTTTTCTGGTGCTAACTCTGATTCATTGATCATACTTATAAATCCTGAAACATCATGTTCATACTTTTGAGCAAATTTTAATGAGTCCGCTTCTTTTTCCTCGTCTGAACTATTCAGCTTATTATAAAGGACATGATCTAAATTACACGACATATAATATACGCTATAAGGAATTGTAC
>AUXO012109174.1_pt1 | contig 11088 bp, 13 predicted proteins | sample 768731 | NCBI WGS metagenome assembly AUXO01 (sample SAMN02715735, study PRJNA202380) | gut metagenome | biome: sheep rumen | host: Ovis aries | place: New Zealand: Palmerston North
GGTAATAGTGGTAATGGTTATGCTAAAATCACTCTTATAAGTCAACAAGATGCAACAACTATAAATATTTAACTAAATTATAAAACTATATAAGATTATAGTTAATAAAAATGAAATAATCATATGAAAGATTCTAGATAGAAAGTATGGTAAGTAGGCTATGTTAGTTTCACTTATGATACTTTTTATTTGCATATGGACACTAAATCCACCAAAAGATATAATCATACAAGAAATCGCACATTTAAGTCTTAAACTTATTTTTAATAGGCTTATATACTTTAAACCTTGGGTCATTTCTAATAATCCACTAACTAGTGTATTTGTTATAGGTGAAAAACTAAAAGTATCGTTAATTATAGTTGATAGTATTAAGAATAATGAAATAGTTCCAAGTACTAGTAGTAAAGTATTGATACTATCTGTTATAGCTTTAGATATTATAGAACCTAAACTATCTTTATTATTTATACGTTTATTATTCATTTTAATAATCGCATTTCTAATACTAATCCTATTAGTATTAGAAAATGATGGATGATAGTTTCTAACTAGTATTCCAATAATTATATTACCTAAATAATGACTAAGAATAATAAGTAGACCAACTCTTTTATTATGAAGAAATGTAATACCAATAGTTCCTATTATAAATAAGGGATTAGAAAAGTGTGTAAACATTAATAACTTAGTAGCTTCTTCATTAGACAAAGTTTTATTTAAAACTAATTCTTTAATATATTTAGCAGAACTAGGAAAACCTGATAACATACTCATAATAAATACAAAAGCTGCTTCACCTTTAATTTTAAATAATTTTTGCATAATAGGTTTAAATAATTCACCAACAAATTCTACAAATCCATAATGGATAAGTAAATTTGATATAACAAAAAAAGGAAAAAGAGATGGAAAAATATTGTTTTTCCATATATCAAATGAGAAGATGACACTATTCATTACCTTAGTAGAATTAATTAGAATCTCTATACATAAAAATAAAAGTATTGTCATTATTAAGATACTTGAGATAATTTTTTTCATAAATTCCTACCTTTGTGATAAAATTAATTAGAAAGGATATGTTTATATGTTTAATAAATTGTATGATGAAATTAAAAGAATTATAAGTGCATCTAAAGTATTTGTTATTATAATCATTTTATTAACAATACTATTAAATATTAAATTACCATATTATATTGAATCATCTGGTAAGATGATTGATTTAAAAACAAGAATTGATGTTAAAGATTCATATAATAGTAAAGGTTCATTTAATATGACTTATGTTGCCCAAAGACCAGGAACAGTACTAAATTTAATTATAGCTAAGTTTAATAAAGATTGGGATGCTATAAAAAAGAAGGATGTAATATATGATAATGAAACAATCAAAGATGAGAATATACGAGGTTCTATTTTATTAAAACAAAGTAATAATGATGCTTTAACTGTCGCACTTTCTAAAGCGCATATTCCATATACTGAAAATAATTTAAAAATATATATTATATATTTAGATAAAAAATCTAACACTGATCTTAAAGTTGGAGATGAAATTATTGAAGTTGATGGTATTGAAATTAAAAATCATAAGATGATTATTGAACATATAAGATCATTATCTAAAGATACGATAGTTAAATTTAAAATAAAACGTAATAATAAAATAAAGGTAGTAGAAGCTAAAACTTTTGATTATGATGGTAATACTTTAATTGGAGCTATGTTAGGAACTATAAAAGATGTAAAGACAAATCAACAAGTTAAATTTAACTTTAAAAGTAATGAATATGGTCCATCTGCAGGGTTTATGACAACACTACAAATATATAATAGTTTAGTAAAAAAAGATTTGACTAACGGCTTAAAAATTGCCGGTACAGGAACAATTGATTCAGATGGAAATGTTGGAAATATAGATGGTGTTAAGTATAAATTAAAAGGTGCGATTAATAGTAAAGCTGATATTTTCTTTGTTCCAGCAGGTGATAATTATAAAGAAGCTAAAAAGATCGTAGAAAAAAATAACTATAAAATTAAATTGGTATCAATAAAAACATTTGATCAAGCTATAAATTATTTAACTGATTATTCTAAATAATCAGTTTTTTAATATTATTATATAGAAAGAAGGTATTTATGGAAAAACAAGAATATTTAGATAGAATAAAAGAAATAGATGATTTGACATCATTAATAGGTACATATGGTAGTAAAGGTTTTAGTGAAGAAGAATTATTAAAAGTGATTGAAAGTTGTAAGAATATTAATGATGCTTTTAGTTTTACTTTAAGTGGTGTATTAGTTATAAATAATGGTATATTTCTTTATAGTTTGTTAGAGGGATTAAGTAGTAATAATTTAAATCAAATTAAGATAATTATTCCAATTATCATAGTTAATTCATTTATAAATGGGAATATATTTAATAAGTATTTAGAAGTTAGAAAAGATTTAAAAGGAGATTATAAAAGAATTAGAAGGTTCTGTAATACAAAAGTAAAGAATTTTAAGTATGATATTGAACTGTTAAATTCTTACGATGAGGAATTAAGATATTTAAAATTAAAATTAAATGATGAAAAAACAAAGGACTTGGTTAAGAAATAAAACTATAGTATAATTAAATTAGTGGGTGATAATATGAAAAGTGATATTGAAATCGCAAATTCTATTTCTATGGAGAAGATTAAATCAATTGCTGATAAGCTTAATATAAGTGATGAATACTTATATAATTATGGCAATTATATAGCTAAAATTGATAATGAAATAATGAATGATTTAAAGAGAAAAGAAAATGGTAAACTAATATTAGTTACTAGTACTAATCCAACACCAATGGGTGAAGGTAAGACTACTATGGCAATTGGATTAGATGATGCTTTATGTAAATTAGGGTATAAAAGTTTAGTGACATTAAGAGAACCATCTTTAGGACCTGTATTTGGTATTAAAGGTGGAGCTGCTGGTGGAGGATATGCTCAAGTAGTACCAATGCAAGATATTAATCTTCATTTTACAGGAGATATTCATGCGATTACTGCATGTAATAATTTGATGTGTGCTGGTATAGATAATCATATTATGCAGGGTAATACATTAAATATAGATCCAAATAGTATTCTAGTTAAAAGATGTATGGATATAAATGATCGAGCTTTAAGACAAATAGAAATTGGTATTGGTAAGAATAATGGTATTGAAAGAAAAGATGGGTTTGTTATTACTGTCGCAACTGAAATAATGGCTATCTTATGTTTATCAAAGGATTTGATGGATTTAAAACAAAGATTAGGAAGAATATTAGTTGCTAAAGATAAAGATGGTAAATATATAACTGTTCATGATTTATCATTAGAAGGGGCAATGACTATATTACTTAAAGATGCAATAAAACCTAATTTAGTTCAAACACTAGAGAATAATCCAGCTATTATTCATGGAGGTCCATTTGCTAATATTGCTCATGGATGTAATTCTTTAATCGCAACTAAGATGGCATTAAAATTAGCTTCTTATGTTGTAACTGAAGCAGGATTTGGTTCAGACTTAGGTGCTTTAAAATTTATGGATATTAAATCTAGAATAGGTGATTTAAATCCTGATGTAGTAATAATAAATACTACATTAAGAAGTTTAAAATATAATGGATTATGTCCAAAAGAAGAGGTAGCTAGTAAGAATATTGAGTATCTTGAAAAAGGAATCGATAATTTATTAGTTCATATTGAAAATATGAAAAAATTTACTTCAAATATAATAGTTTGTTTAAATAAATTTGAAAATGATTCTGAAGAAGAAATTAATTATGTTAATAAATTTTGTACTAACTTAAATGTAGAGTTTAGTACATCAATTGCTCATAGGAATGGTAGTGAAGGTAGTATTGATCTTGCTAAAAAAGTAGTAGAGATGGCAAATAATTATTGTAAATTAAATTATTTGTATAAATTAGAAGATAGTATTAAAGATAAGATTGAAATATTATCTAAAGAAATATTTCATGGGGCAGTAGAATACAGTGATGAAGCATTAAAACAAATTGATGAAGCTACTAAATTAGGTTATGATAATTTACCAATATGTATTGCTAAAACACAGTATTCAATCACAGATGATGCTAAAAAATTAGGATATCCTAAAGATAATATAGTTCATGTAAGAAGTATTAAAGTTCAAAAAGGTGCTGGTTTTATAGTGATATACATGGGTAATATTATGACAATGCCAGGATTATCTAAAACACCTAGTTATATGAATATGGATATTGATGAACATGGAGTAATTACAGGATTATTTTAATTAATAACTAAAAAACGACACTTTATTAGTGTCTTTTTATTTATACTTATAATTGGTGATCATATGAAGATATATCTAGATATAGTGTTTATTTTAAATTTCTTATTAGATTTTATCTTACTTATGGGAGTTGCTTATATATTAAGAAGAAATGTTAGTATAAGAAGAATAGTTCTTGGTAGTATTTTTGGTAGTATGAGTTTAATTGTATTATTCTTTGGTATATCTGATCAATTATTATTTGTAATTAAAATAATTATAAGTATTATTATGGTTTTAATAACTTTTAATTATCGTGATATAAGATATACATTTAAAAATATTATTTATTTATATATATTAAGTATTATGTTAGGAGGTAGTTTGTACTTACTTAATATTCAGTTTTCTTATAAACATATAGGTTTTATATTCTATAATAGGGGACCTTTAGTAAGTTATTCATTTATATTGATAACTGGTAGTTTTATTTATTATTTATATATAAAGCAGTTAAAAAAATTAAAATTAGATTATTCTAACTATCAAGAAGTAATAATTATATTTAATGATAATATAATAAATTGTACTGGTTATGTTGATAGTGGTAATAATCTAAGAGATCCTACAACTAGTTATCTAGTAATATTAATTGATAAAAATAAAATTAAGTTTGATGTTAACAATACTAAAGTATTACTAGTTCCATTTAATACTGCATCAGGAAGTGGCGTTTTAAAGTGTATTAAACCTACCAAGATATTTATAAATAATAAGTTAGTTAAAGATAATTATTTGGTTGGTATATTAGAACATGATATTGGTATTGATGGAGTAGATGTACTTTTGAATAATAATATAATGGAGGATATATATGATTAAAAAAATATTAGAAATAATTAAAAAGTATTTTTATCGTAATAATGTTTTTTATATTGGAAGTAGTGATAAACTACCTGAACCATTATCTAAAGAAGAAGAAATCTATTATGTTCAAAAGATGATGGATGGAGATAATAGTGCGGCTAGTAAACTTATTGAACATAATCTTAGATTGGTTGTATTTTTAGCTAAGAAATATGAAAATACTAATGTATCTTTAGAAGATTTAGTTAGTATAGGAAATATTGGATTAATAAAAGGAGTAAAAACATATAAGTTAGATAAAAATATAAAACTTGCTACATATGCATCACGTTGTATTGATAATGAGATATTAATGTTTTTAAGAAAGAATAAACGAAGAAAAACAGAAATAAGTTTTGAGGATAGTTTAAGTTATGATTCAGAAGGTAATGAACTACACTTAGAAGATATTTTAGGTACTGATGAAGATATAGTAACTAAAGGGTTAGAAAAAGAAACAGAAAAGAATCTTTTATATAATGAGATTGCAAAGTTAAAAGGAAGAGATAAAGAAATTATGATTTTAAGATATGGTTTATATGGTAATAAAGAACTAACTCAGAAAGATGTAGCTAGGAAGTTAAATATAAGTCAATCATATATTTCTAGAATTGAGAAGAAGATAATTAAGAAACTAAAAAGTAGTATAAAAGTATAAGAAATTATTAAAGTGATTTCTTTTTTTCTTTACCACAATTTCCCATATTTATTTCAAAATATACCCATAAATTTAATGTATGATGAACATAGGAGGTGATAGAAACTAAGAAAAAACTATAAAAACTATGAGAAAATACTACAATAAATAATACACGATATATATATTATAAAAGAGGTGATAACCTAGTAAAGTTAAAAAAATAGTGTTATACTAATTAATGAGGTGTAATAATGTATAAGATCTGTTTAGTAGAAGATGAAAAAGATTTAAATAACTTAATAAAATCCTATTTAGAACATGCAAACTATGAAGTGGTTAACTTCTTTAATGGACAAGATGCACTTGATTATATAGGTAATAAAGTTGATTTATGGATACTTGATATAATGCTTGGCGATAATGTCAGTGGCTATGATATTATTAATAAAATAAGGGAGAAAGAACCAAATGTTCCAGTTATATTTACATCAGCTCGTGATCAAGATTTGGATAAAATAATTGGTTTAGAACTTGGAAGTGATGACTATATTACTAAGCCATATTCTCCAAAAGAACTTGTTTTAAGAGTAAATAATATTATTAAGAGAGTATATAATAAATTGACTGATAAGATAAGTTATGAAGGATATACTATTGATATTGATAAAAGAATTGTTAAAGATGGGGATACTGAGATAAAACTTACAACTTTAGAATTTGATTTGCTATTATTATTTGTTCAAAATAAAAATAAATCATTCAGTCGTGACGATATTTTAAAAAGCGTTTGGGGTGATGATTATTTTGGAAGTGACAGGGTAGTAGATGATTTAGTTAGAAGATTACGTAAGAAAATTAAACGTATTAATATTAATACATTATATGGATATGGGTATAGGCTTATATAATGATAATGAATAAAAATCTTCGTACTCAATTACTTACAATCCTTGTTGGCATTTTTACTATTCTATTTATAACTCTTACTATTTTACTTCCTAGTGTTTTAGTCCCAGTATATGAAAAAACAATTTATCAATATTTAAAACTACCACTAACACTTGTAGATAATGATACTGGTAGTATTAAGACTAGTAGGATTGCATATTTATATGTTACTAGTGATGATGTTGTAATTACATCTTCTAATATGTCAGAAACAATAGGTTTATCGACAAAGCAGGTTTTAGGTTACATCGATAAAGATTATGGTAAATTTAAACATGATGGTCGAGTATACTACTATAATACGTCCTATGATAACTCAGTAAAAAAAATATCTATCACAGATGATTCGTATATTAGACAAATAAAAAGCGATATAATGAATACTATTTTTCCAATTCTCTTACTAACACTTTTATTAATAAGTATCATAATTTTCTGGTGGTCAGATAGATTAGTGAGAAAAATAGGACATTTAAAAACAAAGATTATAAATATGGATAATGATAATTATAAAGATAATTATGTTTTCCATACTAATGATGAACTTAAGGTTGTATCTGATGCTATAGATAATATGAAAATAGCTTTAAAACAACAAGAAGAGTATAAGAATCAAATGTATCAAAACATATCTCATGATTTCAAAACTCCTCTTACAGTTATTGAATCTTACATTGAAGCAATTGATGATGGAATCGAAACTCCTGAAGATAGTTTAAAAATCATCAAAGAACAAACAAAAAAACTAGAATTAAAAGTACACTCCTTACTATATCTGAATAAACTTAATTATATTAAAGATTCAAAAATAACTTCTGATGAAAAAACAGACGTAGCAAAATTAATAAACACATCAGTAAAAAAATTCAAACATCAATGTGCTGGTATAAAATGGGAGATAAATGTTGAAAGTAGCAAAAATATGTTTAATGGAACAGAAGATATGTGGGAAGCTATTGTTGATAATTTACTTAGCAATTTCGTTAGATACGCCGATAAAGTAATTATAATAAGCATTAAAAACGGTAAAATTACTTTTTATAATGATGGTCCTAATTTTGATAAAGACATCCTTCATAATATATTTACACCATATAAAAAAGGTATTAATGGTCAATTCGGAATGGGACTTTCAATAGTAAAAAAAACACTTTCTCTTATGGGATATGAGATAAGTGCGAAAAACGAAAGAAAAGGTGTAACATTTATGATTAAATAAAAAATGGGTTAGTACTACGGTACAACCCATTTTTTCATGAAAAAAAAGATATAAAATTATATCTTATTTAGCAGTTTTATTTAGAGTTCTAAGTTCTCTAGCACTTATTCTAACTTTTTTCCCATTATCTAAAGTTATAGTTTGTAAGTTTGGTTTTTGGAAATGACGAGTAGCATTTAATGCTTTACTTCTTCTATTTCCAGCTAATGGTTTTTTTCCTGTAATTTTCTTTGCCATGTTAATCCTCCTTTTTGTCGGTTTCTTTTTTATACGCCTTTTAACTTTATCATATTATTTGAAATAAGTCAATATTAATCGTATATTTCATTTTTTAGTAATTCTATATTTTCATTCATAATTGTTATATAATCTTCTTTATTAGTCTTTTGTTTAGTAGTTAAAGAAGATATTGTATTAAGTTTAACAAGTTCAACATTATAATCTTTAACCATTCTATTAACAATTTTATTTACATCATTGTCATCTCTAATATATATATAATTTATTTTTCCTTGTCTCATTAAAGAACGTACTTCATATATTGTCTTATCAGTTAAATTACCATTGTTCTCTAGTGATATAACATTAAATCCATATTTCTCTAAAAACTTAAATGCATCGTTCGCAACTACAATAGTTGGATCATTTGAACTTGAACTAAGTAAATTTAATTTAGCATCTAAATTTGATATATCTAATTTTAAATTATCATAATTAGTCTTAATTTCTTCTTGTAAATAATGATTATTAATATACTCAAGTAATCCATTTTTAATATTTTGACTAAGCATCAAGAAATTTGATGGTGCCATCCATATTTCTTCAACTTCATTATTATATTCCATAGCTAAAGACATATCGATTATTTTTAAATTCTTATTATATTTAAGTAATTTAGTAACATATCCTTTTTCATCAGTTAATCCATTAAATATAAATATATCACCATCACTATAATCTCTTAATTGTTTATCAGTTGGTTTATAATTACTAGGATTAACTCCATCAGGATAAATACTTTTAATTGTACTATGATCACCATATAATCTTGAAGTAATATACAAAGCAGGATATGCTGATGTATATATAGTTGCATCTTCTAAATTATCTCTTTTAAAACAACCAGTTGTCATTGTAATAATACATATTGTAATTAACACTAATTTAAATACTTTTTTCATTTTTTATCCTCCTTTAATGGAACTGGATCATATCCAGAACCTCCCCATGGATTACACCTTAAAATTCTTTTAATAGCCATTATACTTCCTTTAAATGCTCCAAATCTTTCTATAGCTGTAATCGCATAACTTGAGCATGTAGGTGTATATCTACAACTATTATGCCAAGGTCCAGGAACTTTCTTATATCCTTTTATAATAAGTATTAATAAATGTTTCATTCTAACACCTTTACCTTATATAATTATACTAGAATAATATTAAAAAGTAAATTAATATATGAAAAAATGTAGTGTTGTGATAAAATAAAATAGGAAAGGTCAGTGGAGATATATGAAAATTTTAGAAGACTTAAATATTAAAACTAATAATTTAGAATTATATGAAACTGCATTTACTCATACTTCATATGCAAATGAAAATAAAACAGTAAGCTATGAGAGATTAGAATATCTAGGAGATGCAGTACTTGAACTTATTATGAGTGAATATTTATATAAAAATACTAATAATGAAGAAGGTGTAATGACAAAACTTAGAAGTCATTATGTTTGTGAAAATGCTTTATATGAATATTCACTTAGAATAGGGCTAAATGAATATTTAAAACTAGGTCACGGAGAAGAAGAAAGTGGTGGAAAGTATCGTAAAACGATAGTAGCTGATATTTTTGAATCATTCTTAGGAGCAATATACTTAGATCAAGGTATGGATAAAGCTAAAGAATTTGTTAGTAATTTAGTTTTTCCTATAATTGAAAATGAAAAGTTAGATTTCTTCGATGATTATAAATCTAAATTACAAGAAATGGTTCAAACAGGTAAGAAAAGTTTAGAGTATGAATTAGTAAATGAAGAAGGACCAGCACATAATAGAGTATTTACAGTAGTTGTTAAAATTGATAATGTAGTATATGGTAAAGGTATCGCACATAGTAAAAAAGAAGCAGAACAAGAAGCTGCTAGAGATGCAATTAAAAAAAGCGTAGCTAAATAATAAATAAAAAAACAAGATAACATCTTGAAAAAACAAATAAAAAATAGTATTATATACAAGTAGAAATGAGTGATATTAAATGGGAAGAGCTTATGAAGTAAGAAAAGCTAGTATTCAAAAAACAGGAGCAGCTAAATCAAAATTATATTCTATGTATGCAAGAGAAATATATCAAGCTGCTAAAAGTGGTGGAGTAGAATTAGAAAGTAATCCATCATTAAAAAGATTAGTAGATAGAGCTAAAAAAGAACAAGTTCCTGGAGATATTATTAAAAGAGCAATAGATAAAGTAAATAGTGGAGTAGATGAATCATATACAGAAGCACGCTATGAACTTTTTGGACCTTCAGGATCTACACTTATTGTAGATTGTTTAACAGATAATTTAAATCGTTCTGTAAGTAGTATTCGTGCTGCTTTAAATAAGTGTCATGTAAAAATGGGTGCAATCGGAAGTGTTGCATATATGTATGATAATCTTTGTGTTGTAGGATTTAAAGGATTAGATGAAGAACAAACTTTAGAAGCCTTAATCGAAGCAGGAATTGATGCAGATGATATTGAAACTAATGGTGAAAATACTATTATTTATGGAGCACCAACTGATTTATTTGATATTAAAAATGCAATTACTGCTAAAAAATCTGATGTTGAATTTGTAGTAGATGAAATTGAAATGTTACCTAAAGATAAAGTAACACTAACAGGCGAAGATAAAGAAACATTTGATAAATTATATAAAATGTTAGATGATATTGAAGATGTACAACATATCTATCATAATGTAGAATTATAAAATATACTTCAAGGTTTAATTAAACTAAACTTTGAAGTTTTTTTGTGTATTAATGTCAAACTACATATGTTAATTGATAAAAGTAAAATTTATTTCTTGCTAATTATAAAAA
>AUXO012713663.1_pt1 | contig 11086 bp, 8 predicted proteins | sample 768731 | NCBI WGS metagenome assembly AUXO01 (sample SAMN02715735, study PRJNA202380) | gut metagenome | biome: sheep rumen | host: Ovis aries | place: New Zealand: Palmerston North
TGCAGATATTGGAAAATGTACACAAATCTGTAGATGAGTTTGTAAAGGATGCGGAGCAGTTTGATGATTTGACTATGCTTTGTATGGAGTATAAAGGATAAACGGTGGGAGTTGTGGAAATTTTTGAAAGTAGTATGTGTGGATGACGAAAAGCATATTCTTCAGCATACAATTTCTTTGTACGAAAAACTGTCTCGGTTTACAGAGATAAAAGGATTTCTTCGGTCAGAAGAAGCTCTTGCGTGGTTGAAGAATCATAAAGCAGACCTTGCAATTCTGGATATCAATATGCCAGATATGAACGGACTTGTACTGGCAGCAAAAATCAAGGAGAAATACCCAGATACAGCAATCATATTTCTGACCAGTTATGCACAATATGCTGTGGAGGCATTCCAGATTCATGTTTCAGGTTATTTGTTAAAACCTGTTACATTGGAGCAGCTTTCCAAAGAAGTGAACTTTGCTCTTTCCGAACACTTTTCATGTGAAACAGCGCATATTTTTGTGCGGACTTTCGGAAATTTTGATTTGCTTATTGATGGAAATATAGTAAATTTTTCTCGTTCAAAGTCAAAAGAACTTTTGGCATATCTTGTCGACAGACAAGGCAGTTTCATATCAAGAACACAAGCAGCCTCCGCATTGTGGGAAGGACAGCAATATGACCGTCCGATTCAAAAACAACTTGATGTGATTATACGAAGTATGCGTTCCACTTTGAAAGAATATGATGTTGATGAAATTGTAGAGATAAAAAATGCCAAACTGCGAATCATACCTGAATTATTGGATTGCGATATGTATCGCTTCTTAGATGGGGATATTGATGCAGTAAATGCTTATCATGGAGAATATATGAATGAATATTCATGGGCAAGTCCGAGGGAGGCGTATATTGACAGAGAAAACAGAAATCGCACCAGATTACAGCAGTAAAACTTATGTATAGAAGGAGTGAATTTCATGAAAAATAAAAAAATCGAGACAACGGATACAAAATACAGTCAGGATATATGCGAATTGAGTACTGAGCAACTTGCAAAAACAACAGGCGGTAATTATACCCCTGGCAATTTTAAGGATGAAGCATTAGCGTTTTTGAAATCCTGTCTTGGAGAAGAGGAGTTCAGTCGGATTCTGATGACTACCACTGCAAGGCAGCACCCGTATGTTGCAGCAAAGTTATTCTTGTCTCCGATAGATTGGGAGAAGTATATATGGATTGAACAACATGGTTCTTTGGATGGATTCATATAATACTTTCAATTTGATTCACATTTTTTGAAAAAATAAAAAATGAACTGGACATTTGTTGGACATAACATGGTAAAATGTAAAATGGTAATTAAAAAAGCAGTATAATTGATACAGGAGGTGACAGTATGGCAAGAATGGACAGTGAACCCACCCATGAACTTAATGGAATAAAGTATAGGTGTGGTCGTGTACAACCGTTCGGAGCAACGATAGTTTATGAAAATGCCGTGAATTTTTCAATATTTTCCAAAGATGCTTACAGTTGCGAACTGCTTTTATATCATCATGGAGAAAAAGAACCTTTTGCTGTGATACCTTTTCCCGATGACTTTCGGATAGGAAATGTATTTTCTATGATTGTCTATGATTTGGAATACGAAGATTTGGAATACGGCTATAGGATGGATGGACCTTTTGACCCTCGAAATGGCTACAGATTTGACAAAAACAAAATTCTTCTTGACCCATATGCCAAAATGATTTCGGGCAGAGATAAATGGGGAGAAGAACCAGATTTTAGAAATAATTTTCAGCACAGAGGAAAAGTAATACCAGAAGATTTTGCTTGGGAGGGAGATAAACCTCTTGAAATTCCAATGAGTGACCTAATTATCTACGAAACTCATGTCAGAAGCTTCACAAAATCTGAAAGCAGCAATGTAAAATACAGGGGTACTTTTGCAGGGCTTGTTGAAAAAATACCCTATTTGAAGGAGCTGGGAATAAACTGTATTGAATTGCTTCCTATTTTTGAGTTTGATGAATTTGATTTCAGCCGTGTCATAGATGGAAAAAAGCTTTATAATTATTGGGGATATTCTACTGTTGGCTTTTTTGCCCCAAAATCTGGATATGCAGCATCTGGTTCTATGGGATTGGCAGCGGAAGAACTAAAAAATACTATCAAAAAATTTCACAAAAATGGGATAGAGATAATACTTGATGTTGTGTTCAATCATACCGCAGAAGGCAATGAAATGGGACCTTATATCTCTTTTAGAGGTATCGACAACAAGACATATTATCTGCTTACACCAGACGGACAGTATTATAATTTCAGTGGTTGCGGAAATACAATGAATTGTAATAATGCGGTAGTCAGGAACTGCATCCTTGACTGCCTGCGCTACTGGGTGTCTGTGTATCATATAGACGGATTCCGTTTTGACTTGGCATCTATTCTTTCAAGAGATGATAAAGGTGTTCCTATGACAAGTCCTCCGCTTCTGGAAGCATTAGCACATGACCCTGTTTTGGGAAAGACAAAACTCATCGCTGAGGCATGGGATGCTGGCGGACTTTATCAAGTAGGCAGCTTTCCTGCATGGGGAAGATGGGCGGAATGGAACGGCAGATTTCGTGACTGCCTGCGCCGTTTTGTAAAAAGTGGAAGTGAGTGCGGACCAGAAATGCTGTGGCGAATACAAGGTTCTCCTGACTTATATTCCAACAGAAGTACAGAAGCAAGTATCAATTTTATCACCTGTCATGATGGTTTTACGCTTAATGATTTGGTTTCGTATAATGAAAAGCACAATGAAACCAATGGCGAGGAAAACCGTGATGGTGCAAATGACAATAACAGCTGGAACTGCGGTGCAGAAGGTACGACCAATGATGTGGAAATTGTCTCACTTCGCAGACGACAGATAAAGAATGCGATTGCATTGTTGCTTTTGAGCCGTGGTGTGCCTATGATATTATCAGGTGATGAGTTCTGTAATTCACAAATGGGCAATAATAATGCTTACTGTCAGGACAATGAAATATCATGGCTTGATTGGAATGACTTTGAACGGAATCAGGAGGTATTCCAATTTTTCAAAAAGCTTATTGCATTTAGAAAAAAACATCCCGTGATTCGCCGAAAAGACTTTTATATGGGAATGAACAGTAGTGGCTATCCGGAATTGTCTTTCCATAGTGAAAAAGCTTGGGAACTAAACAAAGAAAGCCCATTCCATACGTTTGGTTTTATGTATGCTGAAACGGTAAAAGAGCATAATGCAGACTACGACTGCTTTATATACTGTGGTGTCAATACATTTTGGGAGGAAAGAAGTTTGGAACTTCCAAAACTTCCAGAGAATATGCAATGGCATAAGATAGCATATACAGCAGATAAAGTATTGAAAGAAGAAAAAAATGACGAAAATCATATAGTGCTTTCACCAAGAAGCCTTATGTTATTGGTAGCAAAATAGGACTGGAGGTCTTTTATGAAAATTCAATTTAAAGATTCTGATGAAAAAACTGTCTTACTGGCAATATCTGGCAGAATCGATTCAAACACATATCAGGAATTGCAGACTGTCGTAAATGATGTGGATTATTCCAAAGGCAGTCTGGTGTTTGATTTTAAGGATGTTGAGTATATCTCTTCTGCCGGACTGAGAGTATTGTTATCTGCAAGAAAAAAGATGGAATCTGGCAATATGAAGATTATTAACGTGTCGTCTGCTGTTTATGAGATATTTGAAACTACTGGTTTTGACAGTATACTTGACATTGAAACAGGTGAAGAAGGAACAGCTACATATATAAGCCATTCATTTAAAGAAATTCTTAAAATGAAATCGGACAAATATCCTGATGTTCTTTTCGTATCACATCTTGGGAATCACTATACATGGCAGGATATTGAAAAATGTTCTCAGATTGTGGCAAATGATTTGTTCAGAATGGGTGTCAAAAAAGGAACTCATGTAGGAATTTGTTCTGCTAACTCGGTGAACTGGATTATCACGTTTTTTGCTGTTCAAAAACTCGGAGCGATTGCCTGCCTTCTGAATTTTAATTATAATGAAAAAGAAATCGTTGATGTTTCAGAAGTAGGAGATATCACTCATTTTTGCTATGGCGAGATAGCTACTATGCAGGATAAGGAGGCATTTCTTTCAAATATCAGAAATCAAGCAAATAATAAAATTACCAATTTTTATGATATTGGCAGCAGTATTTCTTTTAAAGAGCGTCTTTATGAGTACGAAAGTGTAAAAGGCTTATTCGATGTGAAAGTAGAATCTGATGATGCAAGCGTGATGATATATACTTCTGGCTCTACTGGAAAACCAAAGGGTGTTCTGCTTTCAGCATATAATATCCTCAATGCTTCTGCGGCTATGTCTGCCGAAATCAATATAGAGAGTACTGACAAACTTTGTTTGATACTTCCCTTATTCCATATATTCGGAATGACAGCAGGTCTTTTCTGTAATGCACTCAAAAATGCCTCAATTGTCATTCCGGAAAATATGAGAACAGCAACAATTCTTTCAACGATTGAAAAATACGGATGCACACTGTTCCACTCTGTTCCCACAATGGTACTTGCCATCATGAATAATAAAGAATTCAGCCCTGAAAAGGTAAGCAAACTTAGATGTACCATATTAGCAGGCGCACCCGCAACAGAACCACAGATTGTAAAGATGAATGAAACATTTAAAAATACACATTTCGTGTGTTCCTACGGACTGAGTGAGATGGCTCCTGTAAGTATCACAAAATACAATGATACTCTCGAACATATCATAAAAACTGTGGGAATGCCTGTAAGCAATATCAAGATAAAGGTCATAGACCGAAATACTGGCGAGGATTGTCCTGTCGGAGAAACTGGTGAAATAATCGTTGAGGGCTACAATCTCATGTCCTGCTATTATAAGGCTGCACTTGATTTACAGTCAATAGATGATGGTGGATGGCTGCATACGGGAGACCTTGGTTTCCTTGATGAAAACGGTTATCTTCATCTTACTGGGCGTGCAAAGGAACTGATTATTCGTGGCGGAGAAAATATCATGCCGAGTGAAGTAGCAGAAGCAATTGCATTGTTTCCTGATATTTCTGATGTAAAGGTACAAGGTGTTCCTGATGATTTCTTTGGAGAAGTTGTAGGTGCAAGTATTGTCATGAAAGATGGAAAAATGCTCGATACTGAAGCATTAAAAGCATTTCTTGCGAAAAGGCTTGCAAAATACAAAATTCCTGCATATATTTTCCAGTATGATGCATTTCCTGTACTTTCAAATGGCAAAATTGATGCTGTGTCACTTAAGAAAGATATGAATGCAAAAGCTCTTGCTTTAAAGCAGTAACAGATAATTAAAGTATGTATTTAAAAGGAGTGTTGTTATGATGAAAAGAAAAGCCGGAGCAGGAAGTATCCTTTATCAGGTTGACAGTGCAAGAAATCTTCCTGTTGTATTCAAGGTATGCTTTGATGAAGAAATTTCTGAATCCTGCATGAAGGAAGCATTGAAAAAAACTCTGAAAGTTTATCCCCTTGCAAATGCCGGAGTGGAGTTTTCAGATGGAAATGTGTGGCTTATAGATAACCATCAGCCTTTGGAACTCCTGCATCAGAAACAATGTATCCGACCAGGCAGTGATAAGCTGAACAAACACTGGACGTGTGTCAATTATGATGGAAATGCACTATATGTGATTGTTTCTCATGCTATCACTGATGGCAGAGGAATGTTATGGTTTACAGAAACGCTCACCTACTATTACTGCTGTTTAAAATATCAGAAAAATTATGCTCCTGCTGACGATGCCCGGACAGAAATTGGTGGAACTTATCCCGATGATGAAACAGATTACTGGGAAATGGATTATTCAGATGTACTTCCTGTTCCTAAGGCAGAATATCAGAAAGTAGGGTACGTCCTTCCCGAAAATAAAAACAAAAAGAATGAAAAAAAGTCATATGTGAAATTGACAGTTCCTGAAAGTGCTTTTATGGAATTTGTCAGGAAAAACGGAACTTCTCCTTCTGTAATGATGTATTTATTATTTGCTATGGCAGTATATCAGACAAGACCAGAAGCAGAAGAACCGATTGTAGCACGTCTGACCGTGGATGCACGCAAGAATCTTGATATTCCGCATTCGTTCTTTAACTGCTCTCTTGGTGCGCATTTTTCTGTCAACAGACAGATGATTTCCAATACTGAATTTTCAGAACTTTGTCAGAAACTTCGCAAAAGTCTGAAAGCACAGAACACACCAGAATATTTGCGCTGTATGGCAAAAGAACTTGTCGAAGAAAAAGCACTGCTTCCAGATGTGAAACCAACTGTATCTGTAAGCTATATGGGGAAAGTTCCGTTTGGAGAATATCAGGAACATATTACTGATTTCTTAATGGCAGAAGAAGAATTTCATAAAATCAATGCTTATGCTTATCACCATGAATTCCATTTGATTTTGAATTTTGGCAGTGGTAGCAGTATGTACGGAGCTGCAATGGCTGATATTTTAAAGCAAAATGGTATTCCTGTACAACAAAGTGAAATGATATTTTTGGAAGATGCACAGGATTAAGCATCAGAAAGGAAAAGCCATGAGAAAAATAGGTTATTCAGATAAGGTATTTCAGTATAAGGAAACGAGAAATCTTAGAATACAGGTGCTTTTGCAACAGGAAATCCAACTGAATATTTTCCGTGATGCACTTGCACAGGCACTTGGTGATTTTCCGGAATACGCTGTCACTCCGGTAAAAAAAGACAAACAATTTTATTATATGGAAAATAACAAGGAAATCGGCTTGTTTCCGGATGACGGAACAGAACGCTATCTCGGAACAGAAGAAACAAATGGCTATTTATTCTGTATTTTATACGCACAGGAGCGTTTTGTTGTTTCTTTTTTTCACGGACTGACTGATTTTAAGGGAATGTATACATTTATTCTTCACATTCTGTACTACTATGCAAAAGGACTCGGAATGGACGTTGAGGATATCCGTCAGGCACAGCCGGATACAGATATGGCTGACCTTTATGACCCCTACGGAAAATATGCAGATGCATCTGCACAGGAATGGAAATATACTGATGATGCAGAAATTCTTACTATTCCAGGAGAAAGAATCGACAGTGCATTACATCGTCAGCATGAATATCTTCTTCATATTTCTACAAAGAAGTTTATTGACCTGACACATAAATGGAAAACTTCTTTTATTCCTGCATTAACAGCAATTGCTTCGGATACCATTGCAGAACTTTATGATGCCGGAGAAAAAACAGTTGTACTAAAAGTTCCGGCAGATTTAAGACCTTTCTTCAATTCTCAAACCAGAGTGAACTTTTCAGATGCACTAGTGTTGGCAAGCAGTCAGGAACTTCGGGAAAAGCCAATGGAAGAACAATGTCGGTTACTGCGAGAAATGATGGATGCACAGCTCAATGCTGAAAATTTTAAAAAACTGATGGCGGCTGGTGTTTCCAAAGTTCGTCAGTTGTCTGGAGAAGAAGAAAAAGAAAAAGCTACCATTTCTATGCCGCCCCTTACTTATGCAATGACTTATCCCGGAAGAATGAACCTTCCGCAGGGGTATGCATCCCTTGTAAAAGATTTTCGGCTGAAAGCATATGTTCCTGTAGACAGTATCCGTTTGACAGTCAAAACGACTGGCAACGATATGACTATTAGCATTGCACAAGCTTTTGACAGAGATGATATTGTGAATGCTATTTGCAGGAAATTCCAGAGCCTTGGATTTGAACCAGTGGTTGAAGATTTGGGGCGTTTTGGCGGTGACCGTTACAGCACAGATAAAATTTGCGAAATAAAGGAGTAATGTTGTAACTCCTTTTTTGGAAATAAAAAGGTCAGCATAAGTGCAAAGGAAATACATTAATGGAGGAAGGATATGCTGCGTGAAATAGGTTACAAGGATAGATTTTATTATTATAAAACTGTCCGTAATATGCGTATTGAAATTATTTTACAAAATCCCGTGAATCCGGATGCTTTAAAAAATGCAGTGAAAAAATCCCTTGCAGATTATCCACATTTTTCGGTACGTCCCGTTCTGAAAGAAGGAAAACCGTATTATGAGGAAATCACAAAGGATGCAGTTGTCATTCCAGAAGATAACAAAAGCCGTTATTTTGGAACAGATGAAACAAACGGCTACTTGTTTTATCTGAAATATCAGGAAAATCGTTTTTTGATTTCCACATTTCATGGTCTGGCTGATTATGCCGGACTGATGCCGTTTGTGCATAATATTTTGTATTATTATACAGTAGAATGTGGTGGACATACTCCAGATATTCGTACAAAAACAAATCAGGGAGACAAACTGGAGCTTTTTGACCCTTATGCAAAATATGCAGATGCAGAGGTTGCCCCCACATGGGAATATACTCAAAAAGAAAAAATTGCCTGTCTTTCTGTAGAAAATGAAAAAAAGCAGAATTTTCATTACGGAATGCATCTGTCTACAAAACAGTTTATTGATTTAACCCATAAATGGAAAACATCATTTGTTCCAGCTTTGATTTCCTTGATTTCGGGTGCAATGGCAGAAGCTTATCAAATTTCTGAAGAAACTGTGATTGCATATACAACTGTAAATATGCGGACACTATTTGAATGTAAGAATCAGACTAATTTTTCCGAAACAATTGTAATGCCTGTTACCAAAGAGCTAAGAACCAAAGAAAGAACAATACAATGCAAAGAATTGAGAGCTTTTTTAGATGCTCAGCGTACCAAGCAAAATTTCAGTAAAACAATGGCTGCTGTCGTATCTGCTGTGAAAAAGATAGAGCAAATCCCTGATGAAAACCCCTGCTGTGTTTCTTTGCCAATTCCTAATTATCTTTTAACTTATCCAGGAAGAGTGGAAATTCCAGAAGGCTATGAAACATGGATAAAAGATATTCGTCTTGAAGGTGCATTGGGAGATATTTCTAATATGGGAAATCAAGTTTCCGTTGTAGTCAAAACAACTGGTGATGATATGTGTATTTCTTTCCAGAGTGCTGTCAATACAGAAATACTTCTTGAAAAACTGGTGAATCAGCTCAAAATATTTGGTATCTCAGCACGTTTTGAATCATTAGATGCCATAATAAGTGACCTTTACCAGATTGATAAATTGAAAAAATGGAAGTGATGATATTACTATGAAACAGACACAGATAAATGAAAAAGTAATTTCTTCCACTTTCCAAAAATCCGCAGGTGTGATGATTGCAGGGAGTGCAACAGCATTTATTGGCACAACTGTAGACAGTGTGATTACAAGCCGGATGCTTGGTGTGACATATGTATCTGCATTTCAGATTGTTCAGCCGCTGATACTGATTATAGCCGTATTGGCAATGCTGATTTTGAATGGTTTGCAAAATGTCTATGCCAAACAAATCGGTGCAGGAAAAATGAAAGAAGCTTACACCATCATGTCTCTGTCAATTGTTGTACTTGGAGCTATCAGTGCGATATGTGGTTTGCTGTATTGTCTGTTTGCACATCCGATTGTGAGTGCTTTAGGTGCAAATGACAGTGTTTCTTTATTACACAAAGAGGCAGTCGGGTATATTTACGGAATTGCTCCCGGATTGATTGGTCTTTGCTTGCAACAACTGTTAAGTCAGATTGTTATCATAGAAGGCAGGCAGAATGTAGTACTGACCGCAGTCATTGTGCAGACAGTCGTCAATATTGTGGGAGATGTTTTAGTAGCAACTACATTTCACAATGGATTATTTGGAATGGGAATGGCATCTACAGTATGTTATTATTCTGCAATTGCTGTCCTATTGTTTTCCATGATACGAAAGCCCGTTTCTTATCGGTTCATGCTTAAAAATGCGAAGTTTAAATCACTTGGGGAAGTGTTTGGCATGGGACTACCAGGAGCAGCGGAACGCCTTGGATTGATGATACAGACATTATTTATGAATAAAATTCTACTTTCTCAGGTATCTGCGGATGCAGTAGCAGCATATGCCATTTTGTCAACATTGAATAATTTATTGCAGTCTGTTTCTACTGGAACAGCCTCAACAACATTTACAATGGCATCCATTTATGTAGGAGAAGAAGATAAAAATTCATTAAAAACTACTTTAAAATCATCCTTGCGATTTACAGGAATGTTAGAATGTATTGTACTGGCAATTGTTCTGTTGGCAGCTTCAGTGATGATTCTTCCTTTTATCGGGGAAGATGGTGCAGAGGTTCAGCAGATAGCTGTTTGGGGATTGAGACTGCTTGCAGTATCTGTCCCATTTTATGGAATCAATCATACATTTCAGCGTTATATTCAAGCGGTCGGAAAAATCAGCATGGCATATCTAATCCCTACACTTGGCAGTGTCATCTGTTTTGTTCCTTCTGCATTGGTGCTATTATTTACGGCTGGCGGGAATTTTATCTGGCTGGCGTTTTTTGCAGGAGAATTTCTTACAACGCTGATTGTTGTTGGCATAACTTCTGCAAAAAAGAAACAGCTTGCAGTACATTTGGATGATTATCTCTATCTTCCGTCAGGGATGCAGGCAGATGCCACTGTGGTGATAGATACATCCGTCAAGGATGTTTCTGAACTCCTAACATTATCAGAAGAATGTCAGAAATATTTTATGGAAAAGGAAAATGACCAGAAAAAAGGGATGCTGCTTGCCTTAGCTGTTGAAGAAATGGGAAATAATATTTTTCAGTATAATCAGAAAAATGTCGTAGTAGATGTAAGGCTTTTGAAAAGAAATCAAGAGTGGATTCTTCGAATCAGAGACAATGGAAAAGGCTTTGACCCTAAAAAATGGGTTCAGATTCATCAGAATGATGATAAGACAAAAAACATTGGAATTCGTATGATTTCAGGGTTATGCAGACAATTTGAATATATCAGTATTATGAGTATGAATAACTTAATCGTTCATGTTGAATAATATTTCAGACAAATGATTTCAAATTAACCGATTAACCGACACGAAAGATTTATATGCTGAATGGCAGTGGGAGACAGCAATTTTTCCGCTCCCACTGCCGCTTTATAATGTTCGTTGCTAAAAAA
>AUXO014820578.1_pt1 | contig 11086 bp, 9 predicted proteins | sample 768731 | NCBI WGS metagenome assembly AUXO01 (sample SAMN02715735, study PRJNA202380) | gut metagenome | biome: sheep rumen | host: Ovis aries | place: New Zealand: Palmerston North
GTACATCAAATACAAGTACTAATACTCATAAAAAATATACATCTGGTGCTGCAAATTATTGGCCACAAATCGTTAATGATATAAAATCTAGTGGAAAAATAGTTTTATATACAAATCTAATAAATTCTAAAGCTGTTGAACTTAATGATATGACTGTTGGAATAGAATTTCCTAATGGTTTAAGTTCATTTGGTAAAACAATTCTAGAAAAACAAGAAAACAAAAGAGAAATATCAAACCTTATTTCAATTGCATGCGGAAAAGAAATGCAAATAAAATATATAACAGGTGAAAGTACTATAAAACAAATTTCAAATGAAGATAATTTACAAAATTTTGCAAAAGAACAAGATATACCATTTGAGGTTATTGAATAAAATTTAAAATTGAATGATTTATTTAATATTTCATTCATATATATAATAGGAGGTAATTATAATGTCAAAAAGAGGAGGATTCCCAGGAGGAATGGGAGGATTCGGCGGAATGAATCTTAATAGTTTAATGAAAGAAGCTAAAAAAATGCAAGCAGATATGGAAAAATCTCAAACTGAATTAGCTTCAAAAGAATTTACAGCTACTGCAGGTGGTGGTGCAATTAAAGTTACAGTAACAGGATCAAAATTAATTAAAGATATTACAATACAAAAAGATGTTGTTGACCCTGATGATGTTGAAATGTTACAAGACTTAATACTTACATGTATAAATGATGCACTATCTCAAGTAGATAGTGAACAAGCAAAACAAATGGGAAAATATAATATCCCTGGATTAATGTAATAAAATTTTAAAATATAAAACAAAGGATGTACTAAAATGTCACTATATTCACCATCAATAGAAAAATTAATAGAAAGTTTTGAGAAGTTACCTAGCATAGGGCATAAAACCGCTGCTAGGCTTGCTTTTTATATGCTTAATTGTTCTGAAGAAGAAACAAATGAATTTATATCTTCAATTGTTAATGCAAAGAAAAACTTAAAATATTGTAGCAAATGTTTTAATATTTCAGATTCTGATCCTTGTACAATATGTTCAAATCCAAAAAGAAACGAAAATATAATTTGTGTTGTTGAAGACGTAAGAGATGTAATTGCTATGGAAAAAACACATGAATTTAAAGGTGTTTATCATGTTTTACATGGTTCAATATCTCCAATGAATGGAGTTGGACCTGATGATATTAAAATTAAAGAACTTCTTTCTCGCCTTATGGATGGAACTGCTAAAGAAGTAATCTTAGCTACCAATCCAAGAGTCGAAGGAGAAGCAACTGCAATGTATTTATCTAAACTTATTAAACCACTTGGAATAAAAGTAACTAGAATTGCACATGGAATACCTGTTGGAGGAGACTTAGAATATACAGATGAAGTTACCTTAACAAAAGCATTAGAAGGTAGAAGAGAAATATAATATAAGGGGTAATTGAAATGATAAACTTAATAAAATATATTGATAACGAACAATATGCATTTTTTAAAAATCAAAAAATAGATCAAAATAATTACACGATTTATCTAGATATTAAAACCAAATCAAAAATAAAAATTTTTGATGCAAATAATAATTTAATAACAAATAAAGATGAATTAAATGAAATATTAAATTATAGCGTACATATTTCTTTTCAATGCTCCGATGTAGATGAAGATCTCGATGCTGCACTTTGGAAAGAATTTGGGGCAATTATTGAACATGGTCTATATCAAGGTGAAAAAGAAAGATATTCGTTTAAAGAAGAAAAACAAATTATATCAAAACTAAAAAGTATTTTTTATGAAAAGTTTGGTAACATTATTTCTGAAGAACAATTAGACAAGCGTATAAAAAACAGTATTTATGGAATATATAAAGTTGAAAAAATAAAAAGTACTGAAGATAATATTGCTGGTTCTTATGATTCAGAATTGAAAGAAATTGTTATTTCGTCTTCTATTGAAAATGAAATAACCTATGATGTTCTTTTTCATGAATTTATACACTCAATAGTAAATATTGGAGGTCTTGCCCAAAAATTAGATTCAAAAGAATATATCTATGAGAATTGTTTAGAAAGCAATTCCAAAATTTACGAATATGGTTCTTATCTTGATGAAGGAATAGTTTCTTATATTGAATACATGAAAAACTCAAAAGATATGGAAAAATTTAAAATCGTACATAGCTATGACAATTCGAGAAGACTAATTCATCATTTAGTTAAATTGTATAATAATGAACCAAATAAATCCGAAAAAAGCTTAATTGATGAATATATCATCGATTCGCAATCAATACTTCCAAAAATATTTGATATATTTAAATCATACATTAAAAATATAAATACTAATTTATCACCAGAAGAAATTGAAGAACAAGCAACATTAAAATATTTTGAATTTATTTCCAAAACCGATAAGTTGGAAAACTGCTCACATATTGAATCTGTTGTTTTATTACAAGAATGTGAAAATATGTTATCAGAAATCTTTATTTCTCAAATAAATAGTAAACCAGTAACTACTAAAGAACAATTAGAAGATATTATTTTTAAAATCGAATATTTTAAAACTGATTTATCTTCAGAAAACATTCATATAACTAATTTAATTGAGAAAAAAATCAAAGAATTTTCAAGTCAAAATCCGGACTTAAAAATAAAATATTTTGAATCAATTTATCAAAATGGTTATAAATCCGACACATCTAACATGCAAAATTATGGTGAAAAACAAGAAAATGATATTGATATTAGTATATAAAAAAAATCCCTATAAAGAGATGAATTTATATCTCTCTTTTATAGGGATTTTTTATTCAGTTAATTCAATAATATAACATTTCTAGAGTCTATCCTAGTAATATTTTACATATATCTCTTGATGAATACTTATTTGCTAATTTTTTAGTATTTTCTTTCATAATGCTTAATTTTTCTTCATCTTCTAATAAATTATGTAGCTTTTTCTTGATATCATCATTTTTTCTTATCCATATCCCTATTCCCTTTTCTTCAAGAAACTGAGCATTTTCTTCTTCTTGACCAGGAATTGGATTAATAATTATCATCGGAAGCATAGATGCTAAACTTTCTGTTGTAGTAAGTCCTCCAGGCTTTGTTACAACTAAATCTGAAATACTCATCAGTTCAGGAACTTTATTGGTATATTCTAAAACGGTTACATTTTTTAAATTATTTTCATTTATTATTTCTTCAAAACTATTTTGTAGCTTTTTATTTCTTGCAGATATTGCAACTAATTGCACATTTTCAAAATTAGTTGCTAATACTTCAAATATTTTACATGTTCTTATTTGAGCATGACCTGAATTCCAGCCTCCAAAAAATAAAATTGTTTTTTTATCTTCTTCAAGGTTAAATTCTTTAAGTATCTCTTCCCTATCGAACTCGCCTATAAACTTTGTAGATATTGGAATCCCAGTAGCATATACTTTTGATTCTTCTATTCCCTTTGAAATTAAATAATTTTTCATTTTATCATGTGCAACAAAGAAATATTCTGTATTTTCATGCCCTACAAGCCATTGATCGTGTGGCGCAAAATCTGTCATTATTGTTGCTAAAGTAAAATTAACTTTTCCCTTTCTTTTTAAATAACTACACATTTGACTTCCAAATGGATGTGTAGATATTACCATATCGGGCTTTTCTTCTCTTAAAAGTTTTAATAATTTTACAGCCATCATAATATTAGATCTTGTAGAAATATGTGCCATTACTCCCTTTTGAGATGCATCATATATTTTTCCCCATGCCCATGGCATTCTTTTTACCATTCCACTATATGCTGCAGTTGTTATTTTTTCTACACCTTTATTAACATATTTCATACAATCTATTAATTTTGTTTCACTATCTTTATAATTTTCTTTTATAATACTTTCTATTGATTTTGCTGATGACAAATGTCCTCCTCCATATGAAGCATAAAAAATTAATATTTTTTTCATATTTTCCCTTTCTTTTGATTAATGCTTTATTTATAATTTCTCTAATTGTATCATAAAATTCGCAATTTTTGGAATATTTTTTTTAATTATTCAAATAATATTATCAATTAATATAATTTAAAGGAGTTTGCTATGCTAAAATTTGATAAAAAATTAATTCCAAATTACTTAAAAGCTGCTACAATCTTACTACTCATGGTTGTTGCAATCCTTGGCATAACTATTTACAGTAAGCACGAAGAACTTGTAAGAACATCTGAAAACAACTATAATATGGCTTTCTACCAACTTATAGAATATGTACAAAATGTAGAATCATATCTTTCTAAATCAACTATTTCCACATCTCATCAACATGGTGCTGAAACATTAACAAATGTATGGAGAGAAGCTAACCTCGCTCAAACATATTTATCTATGCTACCAGTTTCAAGTCAAGATTTAGCTAATACAGAAAAATTTTTAAATCAAGTAAGTGATTATAGTTACTCTTTATCACGCAAAGCAATATATAATCAAGATTTATCAGAAGAAGATTTAAATAATTTAAAAGATTTACATTCTTATAGTGTTGAACTTGAAAACACATTAACACAATTAGGTGAAGATTTAAATACTGGTCGTATTAAATGGCAAGATTTAAAACAAGATGAAGATATTGCCTTTGCAAAACAAGTTGATAATATAACTAAAGAAAATTTCAGTAATATGGAAGAGAATTTTCATCAATACTCAGGTCTAATATATGATGGTGCATTTTCAGAACATATGACAAATTCTCAAAAGAAAGGTCTTACTGGAGATGAAATTGATGAGGAAACCGCAAAAAATAAAGCTAAAGAATTTATTGGAAACAATAATATAAAAAATATTACCAATTTAGGATTATCCCAAAATGCCAATATTGCGTGCTATGATTTTTCAGTAGAAACTCACTATAATGAAAGTATTGTTATATCTGTTTCAAAAAAAGGTGGACATATCGTTTCTATGAACTCTAATAGAGAAGTATATTCTGAAATACTTTCTTATGAGGAAGCCAATAGTAAAGCAAAAGAATTTTTAAACTCTAGAAATATACCTAATATGAAAGAAACTTATTATTTAAAACAAAATGGTGTCCTAACAATTAATTATGCTTACTTGCAAAATGATGTTGTGATATATCCTGATCTAATTAAAGTAAAAGTTGCTTTAGATAATGGCGAAATTTTAGGAATTGAATCTACTGGATTTTTAAATAATCATACTAATCGTTCTATTGAAAATATAAAGATTTCAAAAGAAGATGCTAGAAAAAGTATAAATTCAGACATTGAAATTATGAGTGAAGGAATTGCAATAATTCCAACAAAATGGCAAACCGAAATCCTTTGTTATGAATTTAAAGGTAAAGTTGATAATTCAGAATTTTTAGTCTATATAAATGTTGAAAATGGAAATACTGAAGATGTTTTATTAATTAAAAACACTCCAAATGGAATTCTCACAATGTAAAATAATTAGTACGGTACACTTTTTTATATAATTAGAAATGTCAATACTAGTAAAAAAGAAAGTAGATTATCTTAAACCTACTTTCTTTTAATTTTGTTTCAATTTTCTTTTATACACTTTAATTAGAATTCCAATTAAACTATATATTTAAAATAATTTTAATGTCTTTTATAATAATCTCTAGATAATAAGATTCTATCAATTACTTCTCCATTGCTTTTAATTATTTTATATGTTTCTGAGTTTGTACTATTAGCTGTTTGACTTGTTATTCTTGAATATATTTCTATTTCACGATCATTTTCAGTTCCTAATCCTAAAATTTGGAAAGTTGCAACTCCTCCGCCTACTGAACTTATAATCTTTATTGGATAATTTCTATTATTCTTAAATTTAAAATCAATTGCCCCATAAACAACTGTTGCATCTCTTCCTGCACCTACATATGATGGTACAAATTGGTGATTTGCTCTTTCAACAACTTCTAAATCTGCATATACAACTGCATTATATAATGTTGTTGCAATTTGACAAATACCTCCACCTAATCCATCTTCAACTTTTCCATTAACATATATTGGAGCTTCTTTATAACCTGCTGCTATTGATCTCTCCCCTACAACTTGATTATAAGAAAATGTTTCTCCAGGCATTAATACAGTTCCATTAATTTTATTTGAAGCTAAAATTAAATTTGTTGTTCTATTATAATTACTTGCTGGATAATATGTTGAGAAAATTGCTAATCTATCTGGAAATGCTTCTGTTCCAATCATGTTTGTTGTTACTTCTGGATATACAACTTTTAAAGGTATTACGCACTCTTGATTATCTTCATTTAATTTTTCCTTGGCTTCTTCTAAAGAAATAGCAAAATCTATACCATTTTCACTTGGTGTAACAGACATTGGCTTTTCTGTGAATTTCGCATTTATAGCTTCTTTATGTACTTTTTTATAAACCTTATCTAAATCAATTTCAGATGGACTTGCATCTTTAGTTACTATTTCAATTCTAGTATTTAGTACATTTAAGTTATAAATTTTATCTTTAACAACTTTTTTCATTTTGTCTATATCTATAACTACACCATCTTTTCCTTTATTTATAATAAGGTTTTTTCCATCAATATAAAATCCGCTATCTATTACCTTGTCTGGTAATTTTGTTGATATATCTTCTAACATATTTGTTAATATTTCTTCATCTAATGAAAATTTGGGTTCAATCCTTTTATTACTAATCATAGTACTTAAAATCTCAAAACCATCTGTAAATATATTTTGCCCTCTACCAATACTATAAGCATTATTAATAGCTTCATCTACATTAAATTTTATATTTAATTCTTCAGTATTTAAAGTTGCTTCATAATCTCCATGAACTAGAACAATTTCTTCAGGTAAACGATTTTGGATATATGTATTAACAGACTCTGTTGCTGTTTGTTTATCTAAATTTGATACATCAACGTCTTTTATGCTAATTCCAGAGTGAATTTTTATGCTTGAACTCATCACATAAGCAAAAATAAGAAATGTAATTAACAAAACTAATATAATACTTAAAATTGTAATCGATACAATTTTGAAAATGTGTTTCTTTTTATTCTTATCTTTTCCTTCAGTAGCTATTTCAGTTTTTTTATTTACAACTACCGGACTTGTTTCTTTTTTTTCTATTACTTTTATTGATTCTGGTTGTTTAGTTGAAATACTAACATTTTTAACATTTGTTGTATTATTTTTTACTTCTTTATTTTTTTGAACCTCGCTATTAGCTTTATTACCATTATTATTTTGTCCTACTTTATTATTTTGAATAGTAATGTTTTTCTGATTCATTTTATTATTTTGCGCTGTTTTATTATTTTGACTTCTATTTGTTTGAATTATTTTATTGTTTGGATTAACATTATTAACCATATTTACCTGTTTTTGAGATTTATTATTAATATTAACTTGTGAATTTGGTTTATTCACATTTTTTAAATTTCCGTTTTTTGATTGTCCATTTGGAAAATTTATATTACTATTTGTCTTTTTTATATTTTGTATATTATTATTAGCATTATTTTGATTCTTTTGTTCAATATTTATGCCTTTATTAGACATATTTTTCTCCTTTTCTACATTTTTTGAATCACTCATATAACTCTCCTATTAAAAACTCTATTTTGATTATAGCATATTTTGTTGAAAAAAACATAGATATTTAAGAAATATCTTTAATTTTGTAGATTTTTATTTTTATAGTTATATTAATGATATAACTTATATCAAAAATATTGCAAAATAATATTTATAATCATATAATACCTGTGAGGTGACAAATATGAATAATTTAACAATAGATAATATTCTAAAATTAACAAACGGTGAATTAATAATAGGAAGTAAAGATGATGTTTTAGAAAATTTTTCTAAAGATACTAGAATTATAAATAAAGGAGATACATATATAGCAATAAAAGGAGAAACATTTGATGGAAATCTTTTTTGGAAAGAAGCTTTAGATAAAGGTGCAAAAACCGTTATCGTTCAAGATATTGATTTTTCAAAAGAAGACTTAACCCCTTACCAAGATAAAAATATAATTAAAGTTCATAATATTTTAGATGCTCTATATAAAATTGCTGAGTACAAGAGAAGTTTATATGACATTCCTGTTATAGGAATAACTGGTAGTGTTGGAAAAACAAGCACTAAAGATATAATTGCCAGTGTTGTATCTCAAAAATATAAAACATTAAAAACACAAGGTAATAATAACAACAACATAGGTCTTCCATTCACTATATTAAGATTGAAAGATCATGAAGCAGCTGTTATAGAAATGGGAATGAATCATTTAAGAGAAATCAGTCTTTTAACCAAAATTGCAAAGCCAACAATTTCAGTTATTACAAATATTGGTACATCTCATATTGGTAATTTAGGTTCAAGAGAAAATATTTTGAAAGCCAAATTAGAAATTTTAGAAGGAATGGATAAACCGTTACTTATTGTAAATAATGATAATGATTTATTACATAAATATTATACTGAAAATAGTGATATAGACATCAAAACATATGGCATAAATAATAGTAGTGATATTATGGCAAAAGATATAACATCTGAAAGCACTTCATCAACATTTACATGTTCAATTAATAATACTGAAACAAAAATAACAGTTCCTGTTGGTGGCGAACATTTTGTCTTAAATGCTTTATGTGCGTGCAAAATAGGTGAACTTCTAAATATAGAACCTAATAAAATTAAAGAAGGTATTGAAAAATTTGAACTAACAAATAAAAGGATGGATATTACTGAACTATCAAGTGGTATTACTATTATAAACGATGCATATAATGCAAGTTATGAATCAATGGCTGCATCTTTAAAATATTTATCAAGTTTAAAAAATGAAAGAAAAATTGCTGTTCTTGGTGATATGTTTGAACTTGGCAATTATGCTATTGACCTTCATAAAAAAGTAGGTGAAGAAGTTTACAAAAACCATATTGATATGTTATTTTGTGCAGGAGAAAATGCAAGATATATTTATGAAACCGCACTAAATAACGGATTTGATAAAAACAATGCTTATTATTTTGAAGATAAAAATGATTTATTAACATCATTAAAAGAAAATATAAAAAAAGGTGATGTGGTTATTGTAAAAGCTTCTAATGGCATGAAATTTTATGATATAGCAGAAGAACTTAAAAAAATGTAAAATAAAAAAGGGACCTAAGATTTCTTAACATTAAGAAATCTTAGGTCCTTTTTTACTTTAATTTAGAGATGTTTGTGTAAAAGATTGTACTGCTTCCTCAAAACATGCTTTTAATTTTTTTTCTAACTCTGTTTTCATAAGCTCATCTGAATAACATAGTAAAAATACATCATACTCATCCATACTTTCAGATTGTTTTTTTAGAACATAAAAATATGAATTATGTCCACATTCTTGAATCTGTGCTTTAAATAAAAATCTATCATCATTTATTTCTTCAAACATATCTGTATCTGAAACAGTTCCTGTTTCTATATATTCATCTAAAACTTCTGAAACTTCCATACATTCTCCAGGTCCAGCAAGAAAATCTATATCTATATCATAGTCAGTATAAAAACGTGGTGGATTATACTTAAAAGAAGCAATTGAATTAGTATATCCTGGTTGTTCTACGAAGTCTTCAGAAATTCTTATACTAATTTTACGATTGTTTAATACATCTTCTTTCTCTAAAACTCTTGATGGAAGAGCTTCAGGTGGATTATCATAATTACTATTTCCTGTTATTTTTATTCTATTTTTATCTTCATCATTAATCGCATTTGAAAACTCATTTAATGCTTCCTTAGCACCTTTCATAATATCTCCAAAAATTCCCATAGTTGTTCCTCCTTATATTTTTTAAAATTCAACAATAAAAATTATATCATGCGGATATAAAAAAAGCAAATAATTTAGAACAAAATACATAAAAAGTATAGATTTTTTTCTTATTTATGTTATAATGTGACTAGCAAATATTTAAGCAAAATTTCCTTAGGGAGGATGTCAAATGATATTTAAAGATTATTACAAAATACTAGAATTAGATTCTAGTAGAGTTACATTAGAAGAGATTAAAAGTGCATATAGACTACAAGCCAAAAAATATCATCCAGATTTAAATGTTGGCAATAAATTAGCAGAAGAAAGAATAAAAGATATAAATGAAGCATACCAAACACTATCTACTCCCTCAAAAAAGAGAAAATATGATAGAATGTGGAATAGTCATGTTGGTAAAAAGAAAAATGCTTCAAACAAAATAGAAAAAAATTATATATTCAATATGTTTTTAGGAAATATTGAACAATCAATAGAAGAAAAAAAGCCTAAAACTCCAATTAATGGAACAAACACAGAAACTCAAATAGAAGTAAGTCTTGAAGAAGCTTTTTTTGGAGCTGAAAAAACTATTGTTTTAAAAAATATTGAAGGACAAGATAAAACAATACAAGTTAATATTCCAAAAGGAATTCTAAATGGTGAAAAAATAAGATTAATTGGTCAAGGTAAACCAGGATTAAATGGTGGAAAAAATGGTGATTTATTAATAAAGATTAACATAAAAAAACATCCATCCTTTGAATTAAAAGGATATGACTTATATACTGAACTACCTCTAAGTCCTTGGGAAGCTTGTCTTGGCAGCAATATTCCATTAATAACATTGGATGAAGAAACACAAGTATCAATACCACAAGGAATACAATCTGGCGAAATGGTAAAAATACCAAATAAAGGTTATATATCAACAACAGGTTCACGTGGAGATTTATATGCAGAAATAAAAATAATGACTCCTAAGTCATTAACACAGGAAGAAAAAACAATCTTCGAAAAATTAAATAAAATCTCAACATTTAATCCAAGAAATAATAATAAAATAAAAATATAACATATGAATTATTCAAATTTATTTAGCCTTAAACAAATTATGTTGACAAAAGCATGTATTTATTGTATAATATTGTTTAGTGGTTAAAGGCAAAAGACAAACTATGGATAATATCATAGGAATGGGGTGTAAAAAGATGGATAAAATGCAAGGAAAACACTTTAGCATTACAGATCCAAAAGGAGTAAA
>AUXO018350238.1_pt1 | contig 11086 bp, 12 predicted proteins | sample 768731 | NCBI WGS metagenome assembly AUXO01 (sample SAMN02715735, study PRJNA202380) | gut metagenome | biome: sheep rumen | host: Ovis aries | place: New Zealand: Palmerston North
TTTTTTGGGTGGCAGCATAACGATACTTTTTATCCTTATGCAGAAAAACTTTGTATGGAGACTTCGGGTCTGCTTTTCTTCCGGCCAAAACAGGGACCTCCTCTACTTATTTATTATAAGTAGATTATAAGTTGAAAAGCAGAAAAAAACAAGGTTAAATACATAGAAAATATGTACTGTCGATTCAGAAATCATTGTAAAATCAAGGGTTTTCCCAATTTCACTTAGAAAAAAGTGCAAAATTCAGAATTTATGGGCCAAAAGTGATCCGTTTATTTCCTTATCTACACATATGCTATGTGTAGGTATATGTGCCCAGGTATTTATTTCAGCCCCTTCTTCTGCAAGTACGTTAGCCTTTTTAAAAGAGTCATTTGGATATAGCGCTGAACAGGTCAATTGTATTATAGGATATATTTGCTCACTTCATGACATTGGAAAAGCACATCCATTGTTTCAGAGAGAAGCTGAAAAGTGGTATACGAAATGGAAGGAAGCAGGATTTGGGAAGCTATTCCAAAATGAAATAAAGACAGAACCCTTCAGACATGAATATTACTCAGGAAAAATATTAAAACGAATCTGGGAAGATTCAGGAATTGATGAGGATACTTCGACCCTTTTTGCTTCCATTATCGAACTACACCATCAAAAACATAGGCCGAACAGGATAAAAGATCCCAAGAAAAAAGAGGAATGGGGCATAATTCAGAAGCAGCTGGAAGGCAGAATGTCCGATTATTTTTTAAAAGGCACAAGGTTGATACGGCCGAATAATGTAGATGCCACTTGTATACTTATCACATCGATCCTGATCCTGTCTGACTGGATAGCATCTTCATCTTTTTTTGATGAGATTGAAGGAAAATCGTGTGAAGAAATACAGACACATTCCAAGATTGTTATAGAAAGACTTGGTATGATTTCTGATAAAGCCAGGATCAGATGTGGGTCATTTAAGGAAACCTGGCCTAATATCGATGAGCCCAGACCTGTCCAGTTGATATGTGAAGAACTAGATCCTTCAGCGCTGTTGACGATCATTGAAGCACCTATGGGAGAAGGTAAAACAGAAGCAGCATTGTTTCATGCGGCCCGGACTTGCCAGTACTATAACAAAAGCGGACTATATATGGCGCTCCCGACTCAGGCAACGAGCAATCAGATACATCATCGTATCAATGGATTATTGACAAGTCATGGAATCCATGGAGCCAGACTTCTCCATGGAACGGCAAAACTATTCGAAGAAGTGGATCATTTCCAGACAGAAGATGATGCAGAAGCGATGAAGTGGATGCGGCCGCTCAGAATGGGGCTCCTAGCTGAAAACGGAGTTGGGACAGTAGACCAGGTAATGGCTGCAGTATTACTTTCTAGATTCAGTATGATCAGGTTTGCTGGTCTGGAGAACAAGGTCCTCATTATTGATGAGATCCATGCTTACGATATGTATATGTCGGAGATCATCGAGAAGTTGCTTAAATGGTGCAGGGCCATGCAGATACCGGTCGTCCTTCTCTCAGCGACGTTACAGGATTCGCAGAAAAAACGATATCTTGATTGCTTTGCTGCAAAAAATACGGATACTTCAAAAAGTTATCCTCTTTTGACCCAGGTGCTTCCTAAAGGAGACTTGATAGAGAAAGAAGTCCAGGCATCATCCACAAAAGAAATCATATTTACTGCAAAAAGAACTGGATATGATCCAGAGATGATAGCAGCCGGGGCAATGGAAAAAGTGGCTAATGGGGGATGCATCGCCGTAATCTTAAATACAGTCAAGCATGCTCAGGAAGTGTTCACAGCATGCCAGAAAGCAAAGTCTGAGGACGTTGATATTCTTCTTTTCCACGGGAGGTTTCCAGTAGGGCGCAGACAGGAGATCGAATCGGAATGCGTTAGGAAATATGGGAAAGAACGTGACGAACGTCCTTCTAAGGGCATCCTTGTGGCGACACAAGTTGTGGAACAATCAATCGATCTTGATTTTGATGGTATGATCACAGAAATCGCTCCTATAGACCTTCTGTTACAGAGGGCAGGACGTGTACATAGACATCCTTACAATGCAAGACCTGAGAAGATGTCACACCCAGAAATAACAGTACTGCTTCCAGATGAGACAGAGGCGTCAGATATTAAAAAACGTTTCAGAAGTTCCGGAGTTATTTATGAGCCTTTCGTTCTATCAAATACAGAGGAAATAATAGATAGAGGGCTGAAAATGACGATTCCGCATGATGTAAGGGCTATTATAGAGAAGTCTTATAATAATGTGACTGCTGAAAATATCCAGTCCCGTTTTTCAATGCTTTTGGAGCAGGGATTGATGAAAAATAAAGCAGATGCATGTATTTATACCGAACCTCAGGAAGATACTTTTTTCGCAATCGAGAAACCGTTCCCATTTACCTTCACTTCCAATGATGACGGATTTGAAGAAACAGTAGAGGCATCTACAAGACTTAGTGATAATCAAATAAGGATTGCATTTTGTACGGAAGATCAATTTGATGCTGTAAAAAATGGAGAGAATAATATAAAGATGGATAGATCCATTTATCTGAACAGTTTATCAGTCAGGCTTCATCCTGGAGGCATAGAAGATGCAATGGTTCTTAAAGTGACAAAAGGAATGCTGAGAGGAATGTTCCTGCTCAATGGTGAAAAATGTGCAGTAATGAACAATTATAAAATATACAATGATACAGATTTGGGAGTCAGTTGGGAGGTGATGGAGTGAGATTCTCAATAATACAGGAAGGTGTGTTTCCCGTTCAGATGAATGACGGGACAGAGGTGGAAATAGGTCTTAGAGAGCTGTTTTTACAGGCGCATAAGATCAAAGATCTTGTCGGAACTACCCCGATAGAAAGATATGCTGTATTTAGGCTGCTCGTAGCTTTTGCAATGGATATATACCCGGTTCACAGTTATCGTGAACGGAAGGTATTGTTCCAAAAGGGGTACTTTGATATAGACGTTTTTGACAAATATGTATCCATGTGTGAAAGCGAAAGAAGCAACTGCTTCGATCTTTTTGACGCGGAACATCCATTTATGCAAGAACACTTTGACAAAGTATCGGATGTAAAAGCTGAAAAATTAGCTGCTGTTGTCATGGTAGGACTGCCTAGTGGAAATAATCACATCTTTTTAGACCATAGGCCAGAATCAGTAATTGCACTTAGTGCATCAGAAGCTTTTAGGGCTATGATAACGTTATATTTGTTTTGTACAGCAGGGGCACAAGAGTATCCTTCAGGAGTAAATAATACATCACCTGTTTATTCCATATGTCTTGGGGAAAATCTTTTTGAAACGATTGTAATGAACATGGTTTCAGAGAATGAAATTGCGCCTATTCCTTATGGAGAAGGTATGGTCCCATGGAGGAGTGGAAAATCTATCGTACCAAAAGAAAAAGTCATAAACATATCAATGCTGGAAGGTCTGACATGGAGACCAAGACGAATCATGTTGACACAAGACAGCGACGGATTGGTACGAAAAGTGTACAGGCAACAAGGAAGCAATTTCATTGGTAACGATATATGGAAAGATCCCCATGTCTCATATCTGAAAAATAAAAATAATGAATGGATCTCTTTAAAGCCAAGAACAGGGCGAGAGTTGTGGAGAGACCTTGGCACTATTTTATCAGATTCGGCCAGAAAGAATGTTATCCCCCCTTTAGTGATCCAGCAGCTTTATAAGATAACTGATAATGATTCATCTTTCACCAGGATACGGGAGGTGGGTGTTGTAACAAACCAGGCAAAATACGAAGAATGGGTCGAAGATGAGCTATCCCTTCCAGGAATCTTTTTTGATAACGATGATATGGCCGAGATCCTAAGGAATGATATCTTGGCGGTTGAGGACATCCTGGGAAAATTCATCTGGATAATCGATAAGACTTTTGCTGGGCGTAAAGAAAAATATACAGATGCTTTGTCAGAACAGTCACGGAGTAATTATCTGAGAATAATGCATGAGGAGGTATTTGGCTTCTCGGTACCGGATCTTTTTATGAACAAAGATGATCTGAGTGAAGAAATGTTCATTACGCATAATAAGAAGTTTGATATGAAGATCAAGGAGGCTCTTCTGACAACGATACGAGAAGTTATCAATACTTCTGGGAGTTCTTCTAAGATGATGATGGAACAGATGAGTATCCAAAGATACATCATGAATGAATACTATAAATTGTCTAAGCAGAGGGAGGAGAAATATGGCTGATGAAAAATGGAACATAAAAGTCCTCTCATCAGGTGAGCGGAGCGTATTAAAGCGCAGTGCCGGAACGATGATGGGAAAAGACCTTAGGGCGATGGAAAGCTATTATAAGGCCGTGATCAGTCCGCCAAGAAGCAGAGGAAGAGAAGAAAAGCTCTTTGCATGTCTGTGTATGGAATGCTTGTGGAAAGAGGAGGATCATCCAAAAGAAATCCCTTTCGAAGAACTTTTAAAAAAGATGTATCAGGATGATGACAGTAGCTCTAGTATGAAGACTCGTATCATCAATCTGATGGACATTCCTTGGGGGGACGATGGTTTTCTGCTTGGGAAGATCTATGGTTTTGTAAAAAAGATGAAGTCTGGAGATGCTTCAGTAAAGCCTGATTTTATTAAATTATATGAAGATCTCTGTCAATGGAATAACCCCGATCAGTACATACAAAGAAGATGGATCAGAACAATCTGCACTTTTGATAAGGAGGAAGAGTAATCATGTTAGTAGAAGTCCATATGTTAAAGAATTATCCCCCCGTAAACCTTAACCGTGATGACAGCGGAATGCCTAAGACTTGCTATTTTGGCGGTGTCCAGAGGGGCAGGATCTCTAGTCAGTGCCTTAAAAGGAGCTGGCGGACATCAGAGATATTTAAGAGTATCGACAGTTATGGAATTAGGACAAGAAAGTTCCCTGAACTGATCAAAGACAAACTGATAGAAATGGGCGTATCTGAAGAGCTTGCCGAGGCAGCAAAGGGAAAGATGTCAGGAATCGCCAACAAAGACGGCAAAGAAACAAAAGATGGAAAGACACAGCAAAGCTTATTTTATGCTTCAGAAGAAGTAGACCGCGTCGCAAAACGTGTCAAGGAAGCAATCGATGCTGATGAAGGAGATCTGAGGAAATTTTCCAAACGTAAAGCAACAGAGTTCCAGGACATGGCCGATGATGCAAAGGTCAGCCCTATCAGCGCGGATATAGCACTGTTCGGCAGAATGGCTACTTCTAAGTATTTTGTTGACGTAGACGCTTCCATGCAGGTGGCTCATGCTATTTCGACCCATGGCGTGAACAGAGAGAGTGATTACTATACGGCAATGGATGATCTGCTAAAACCCGGAGAAGAAACTGGTGCAAGTATGATCGGCGATGTTGACTATAACAGCAGCTGCTACTATGAATATGCATCACTTGATACAGATATATTACGAGATAACCTTAAAAACAATCCTGATGCAGAAGAACTGATAGAGAAGCTCATACCTGCAATCATAAAGTGCATGATCTTTACAAATCCTTCAGGAAAGCAGAATACTTTTGCAGGACATATACTGCCGGATATGGTGATGATCGAATGTAAGAATACCAAGATCCCTCTGAGCTATGTAAATGCTTTCGAAGAAGCTGTACCGACATGGGGCAGCAACCCTAAGGTGGTTCGTACCAGTCTGGAGAAGTTTGTTAGCCATGTGGATTGCATGGATGATGTATATGGGCTTGAAGTCGGTTTCAGAGGATACATAAGTCCAAGATATGCTGAAATTGTACCTAAGAAGGGTACGATCTATAAGGATCTTGCCGCGATCATAGATGGATGCACAGAATGGATCAAGGAGAATTGAAATGAAAATGATCAAGTTGGTGCTCCAAGCCCCGCTGCAGAGCTGGGGCGTCAGGAGCCGTTGGGATAGCCGGGACACTGCATCCTCACCAACGAAATCGGCCATTATAGGGATTCTGGGATCAGCACTAGGATATCCAAGGGGAGACACCAGACTGGCTGAGCTAAGCGATGCATTGCATATCGCTGTCAGGACAGACCAGTCTGGGACGATCGGATCAGATTTTCATACAGTTCATGCTCCGGAAGGGCAGATGATCATGAACGCTCAAGGAAGTCCCAGATGTGAGAATATAGTGACCCGCAGACAGTATCTGCAGGATGCCAGATTTACAGCAATCATCTGGGGTAATGAAGAGAGTATAGATTCATGTGAAAAGGCGCTGCGCCATCCAGTGTGGGCTGCATATCTGGGACGAAAATCCTGTGTACCATCTGTACCACTGATCCCGGAGGTCATTTATGCAGATAATATCAATGATGCAATAGTGGACGGAGCTTCAGATGGATCATATGTCGAGATTGAATGGACACAGGATGCAATAATACAAGAGAATGAGCATCTCATTGAGAAAATTGATAATGTGGTAGATGCACATATCAATAATTATAGGAGTCGAAAGATTCGAGCATATGTATTTAAGAAGGAGGGAGACGAATGATCTTTTTAAGCCAGGTCAAATTAGATCCCTTTAATCCCAGTGTTCGACAGGCTCTGAAAAACCATCAAGATATGCATCGGAATATCATGAAAGCTTTTCAAGGAGAAAGGAAAGACTGCGAAGTTCTTTACCGTTTAGTGGAAAAGAGAGATAGGATCGAGCTGATTGTACTTAGTAAAGAGGAACCCAATTGGGACTTAGTACGTACAAATGGCTATTTCTGTGTTAATGCTACTGATTTTTCTAAAATAGTTGAAAAGTTTACGAATGGAGCTGTTTTTAGGTTTGATCTGAGAGCTGTGGCTTCAAAGAAAAGTAGAGTCGATGGTTCAAAGAACAGTAAAAGGATCTATTTCAAGTCATATGAAGATAAAATTGCATGGCTCGAACGTCAGGCAAAAAAATATGGGTTTGAAATATTAGAAGTACATGAGGGAAGGAGTGAGAGTGTCTTTTCTGTAAGAAAAAAGGAAGGATCTTTCCAGATTCATGGTACAGAATTTTCAGGTGTACTAAGGATAGTTGATCATGAGTTGTTTTCCAGGTCGTGGCCTAATGGGTTCGGTCCTGAAAAAGCATATGGAATGGGGCTCATGTTACTTTCAAGAGTATAAGAGCATGGATTTCAAAGAATTGCCCAAGCTGAGAGACAGCATAAGTTATATTTATATTGATCATGCTAGAGTCGAGCAGGATAACCGGTCATTGGTATTTATCTGTAAGGATGGAAAAGTGCCAATACCGGTTGCTGCTCTCACTTGTATAGTACTTGGACCTGGAACATCCATTACCCATGCAGCAGTAAAACCGCATCTGAGAATGGCTGTCAGATTATCTGGTGCGGGGATGACATGGATAGATTTTATGCTTCCGGGATGGGGGAGACTCGTAGTGCAGATAATTTACTGCTCCAGGCAAAACTGTGTATAGATGAAGATCTGCATCTTAAAGTGGTAAAACGGATGTATCTAAGAAGATTTGGAGATATCACTAACGAGGACCTTTCTATTCAACAATTCAGAGGAATGGAAGGAGCTAGGGTAAGAAGGACCTATGCTCAGGTTGCTGCTGAGTTTGGGATAGAGTGGAGTGGAAGAAATTATAAGACAGAGAGTTGGAACAGCGCAGATCCGGTAAATAAAGCATTATCATATGCAAATACAATACTATATGGTATTTGTCATTCTGCCATTGTATCTCTAGGATTTAGTCCGGGGCTTGGTTTTATCCATGCAGGAAAGCAGCTATCATTTGTCTACGATATTGCAGATTTATACAAGATGGATATCTCAGTTCCCGCAGCATTTAGAGCAATCAGAGATGCTGACGGCAAAGATGATCTTTCTCTTGTGAGACATTATTGTAGAGAATTGATTTGGAGCCAGAAATTGATGAAAAAAATCCCAGAAGATATTTATTGGATCTTTCAGACTAATGAAGATGTAACCGATGATGTAGAAGGATTCCTTTGGAACGTGGACGGCAAAGACAGGAGTGGGGTCAATTACGGAGGGACAGAGAATGACAGTCTTAGTAATTGAAAGCTGCCCAAAAAGTTTGCGCGGAGAATTAAATAAATGGTTCCTTGAAGTAAAGCCTGGTGTGTATGCTGGAAAAGTCAATGCAATGGTAAGAAGCAAAATATGGGAAAAACATATTATCACAAAAACAAAAGTGAATGCACTTATGCTCTATGATTCTAACAATGAACAAGGCTTTAAGATCCAGATGCATGGTGAGCCATTAAGGAGTGTCATTGATCTCGATACGCCCCACGTGTGTGGGGATGAACCGCAGCACAAATACAGTGAGATCGAGGTACAGTAATACGCCCCACGTGTGTGGGGATGAACCGGCGGGGCTCTGGGTTCCGAAGTTTCTCCTTCACCATACGCCCCACGTGTGTGGGGATGAACCGGATCATCCTTTCTATTCTGCAGGACTGACTGGTCATACGCCCCACGTGTGTGGGGATGAACCGCCCTTGCAGGTCTTCCAGGCACGTCCCGGTTCCATACGCCCCACGTGTGTGGGGATGAACCGTGTACTGGCTCGGGGTGGACGGGGGACAAGATTACATACGCCCCACGTGTGTGGGGATGAACCGGCTGTTTGGGAGCATTGATTATCTGTGTGTAATTCATACGCCCCACGTGTGTGGGGATGAACCGATCACAGTCGGGGCACAGTATATCGTATTCAACATACGCCCCACGTGTGTGGGGATGAACCGTTGAAGAGGGGGAAATGAAAGGCGTCATGTACAGATACGCCCCACGTGTGTGGGGATGAACCGAAGAGAAGTGGAAACCCGAACAGACCATATACAGATACGCCCCACGTGTGTGGGGATGAACCGACAATAGCGGCATCAAATTTTGCGCCGCTTAACATACGCCCCACGTGTGTGGGGATGAACCGATGCCATTTTTGACAGCCTGGAAACGGAACTGGAATACGCCCCACGTGTGTGGGGATGAACCGATGTGCATTGAACAGGGCATGGCGGCAAAGAACATACGCCCCACGTGTGTGGGGATGAACCGTACGTTCATGACAAGATTCTTGCTTACTGTGGCAATACGCCCCACGTGTGTGGGGATGAACCGACCACATGCTGCAACTGGGGCATAGACACGGTATATACGCCCCACGTGTGTGGGGATGAACCGCTGAGCGCACAGGAACGGTCCCATCTGATCGACATACGCCCCACGTGTGTGGGGATGAACCGGCCGCTGTGGAATCCGCTTACAAGGCAATGCTGAATACGCCCCACGTGTGTGGGGATGAACCGTCAATGATGATATGGTCAACCGTGGGATAACTGTATACGCCCCACGTGTGCGGGGATGAACCTTAGGCTGGCATCGTACCATCCCTGCTGAACGGATACGCCCCACGTGTGTGGGGATGAACCGAATCAGTGCGATTGGAACAAGTTCATCGCCAACATACGCCCCACGTGTGTGGGGATGAACCGATCCTGGTTATATCATTCACCAGTCCTGTTATGGATACGCCCCACGTGTGTGGGGATGAACCGGGTGGGTTGAATACGACCCCGATGACTCGGATGACATACGCCCCACGTGTGTGGGGATGAACCGATCTGCGGGATGGTGGCAACGACCTTGGGGATGCATACGCCCCACGTGTGTGGGGATGAACCGGAGGCCCGGCATGGTCAATGCAGAATATCTGAAATACGGCCCACGTGTGTGGGGATGAACCGAAGGGGATCAAGTACCGCTACTACTCCTGTGTCATTCGCCCCACGCGTGTGGGGATGAACCGAACAACTGCGTTCTGAAGTGCACCCATTATACATTCGCCCCACGTATGTGGGGATGAACCGACAACTGGCATGGATACAGCAGACTCCCTTGACATACGCTCCACGTGAGTGGGGATGAACCGGATCAGGAGACCGTTATCGACGCGTAGTTCAGAGCATTCGTCCCACGAGTGTGGGGATGAACCGATCGTAATCCAACGGGGACAGTTCCATGACATTCATTTACCCCACGAGTGTGGGGATGAACCAAATTACATATTGGTAAACGTTCTTCATGTATTAATTCTCTTATAAAATATGGGGCTGAAACGTTTGAGTATGAGAACATTTAGAATGTGTGTGTTTGTGCATTATCCAAAAGTCTGAACAATGCACAAACTTCTCAGTAGAAAAACCGAACGGAAGTTTGTGCATTTTGTCAATTTCCTACCCTATAGAATCATGATATTGTATGGATACAAAAGTATGTTCGAAAAGAGGCGAAGGAAATGGCAATGGCAATGGAATCAGGAGACACAGCCTTCATTGTAGAGAATAAATTTCGTGTTAGACGCTGCACGATTGTTTCCGTTGGTCTGGACAGTTACGTGATCAGATTTGAAAAAGGCGGAGGATGCAGATTACGGAAGGAGAGGCTCTATCCCACTAAAGAGCTGGCGGAGGCAGCAGTGACATATATTCCAAAGAAAGTTGAGAAGAAAGAAGAAAAAAGAGAGTATACCCCTTGGGGGTAAATTTTTTTACCCAATAGATCGAACTGACGTGCTGAATTAAGGAGACTAGAATGGAAGAAACTGTAAAGAAAATAGCATGTCCATGTTGTACAAATAAACGTCTGCTTGACCTGGATCCAGACACAGAAGGGATGATCAGTATTAAATGTCCGAGATGTAAAGCCGTGGTGACTATCACGATCCATAAGAAGAAAATACGTACAGAGCGTACAGACTGTTATGAAGTGACCTTTGTCAAAGAATATTCATTGGGAAGGCAAAGGATAATCAGCCTGATGAAGATTATGATAGCCATCATGACGATAACAACGTTAAACACGATGATGACACTGGCGATCAGGATGGCGGTTCTTCATCAGGAGGAGAAAGCGGCAGTAAGAACACTGAAAAGACAGTGAATAAAGGTACTCTGATCATCGATGCCACCTGCACCCCTGCCGATATTGCTTTTCCAATAGACTTGGAATTCTGTGACAAAGCCAGAACCTGGACAGAAATCATTCTTGACCACTACTGGAAACTCTT
>AUXO012051513.1_pt1 | contig 11085 bp, 17 predicted proteins | sample 768731 | NCBI WGS metagenome assembly AUXO01 (sample SAMN02715735, study PRJNA202380) | gut metagenome | biome: sheep rumen | host: Ovis aries | place: New Zealand: Palmerston North
TATGCCCCTTCTAAATACTTGTCATTCCATCCAACAATTTTTCCATTTTCTGTCTTAAATTTAAATGCATCTTCTCGCCGTTGTTGTTCTAAAGCATATTTCTATGCAGGATTCAAATATGAGTGGTCTGCCTACATAGAATATTTAGGTGCCTATATTCCTTGTATCGCTCCTGTTACTACATTGTCCCAAACTCTTTTATTTTCTGGAGTGCCCTCTGCAAATGCATAATGCTAATAAACCTTCTCTAGTGCATTTATTAGCTAGGTAGTAGCAGCAGCTCCCTATTGAGAATTTAATGAAGGATCGTGTTTTAATATTTCTCCTAAGGCAGATGCTCCATCTAGACCCCTTTGTTTAAAGACAAAGTATTGTTTAGCAATGTGATCTACTTTTTCAGGAGCTCCTGCAAATGCATTATCCAAGCCCTAGACTACTCCAGCAGCTGTACTCTAGATAGCTCTCTCACTTCTATATTCAATACCTGGATTTAATCCACCATAATAATCCTAAATAGATCTCTTTCTATTGCCAACAATAGCATCTGCTCCTAAAGCTACCATTTTATCTAGGTCTTTGTTATAAGCTTCAATGGCTTTGTTTATAGGACTTACTTCACTATGATATCTTCTTCTCATTTCTCTAATCTTTCTAGCATTCTCAGTATTCATGCCTTTAGAGAAATCATCAACTACAGCATCATAGTCAGCATTATATTTACTCATAATATTTTTATAGCTCTAATTTTCAGGAGTATCGGGCAGTACATACTGCCCTTTCTCCTCAGCTATCTTATTCATCTAATCCTCCAATTTATAATAAGCATCTCTATAGTCATGCAATATCTACATAGCAGGACTTATATCAAAAGGCTTAAAGTTACTGGTATCTACAACTAAATTAAAATTTGCCATATGTCATCTCCTATATTAAAAACCTAAACCTTTTTTTCTTCTCACTTTTAATTTACCACCTTTAGCTACTGTATTTCCTCTGGCACCACTACTAACATAAGTAGGAGTACTAGTAGTTCTACTAGGCCTGTCTTCTTCAAAATAAACACCTGGACCCCAAGAATTGTGTTTCATACCCCAACCTAGCAAATCCTGATTGTATTTATTTTGTGCATAATTATATGCAAGATTAGCAAGACCACTTATGCCTACATTAATAGCATTAGCCCTAGCATCATCAATTGCTTGTTTCATTGCATATCCACTCTTTAATCCTTCAAGAGTAAACCCACTAGCTCTAGTAGCAGCGTCTTGATTGGCCATATCTTTTTTAAGTAAACCCTCACTGTTGAACTTATCAGTATCCTTGTTAAATTCAGCAACTTGTTTTCTTAAGTTATCATTATATTCCTAAGACTGTCTAAATAATTCTCCACTACCAATCTGATTAGTATAAGCATTTGCTAACATTCCAGCAATTTGACTACCTTGTACAGCACCACTATTAAGAATAGCTCTGTCAGTAGCTCTGCTGTTAGCATTAAGTCTATTAACTCCTGCCCACACATCCATTGGTCTATATTCTAGATAATTTCCAATAGGCTTGAAATCTATAGGAATATAGTTACCTGCTTCCTTTGCTGCTTTAATCATCGCATTGGCATTACTGTAGTCTTTAGGACTAAAAATGTTATAGCCTAGCGATGATAACTATAATCCTGCTCCTAATAAATAGGGCCAATTAGGTGCTTTAGGGAAGGAATCATCTCCTGTTGTGTATTCTCCATTTAACTTATATCCCTAGTCATCAAATCCTAGTGACTTATAAGCATCATCATCAAGCTCATAATAGTGAGGATTAAAAGTATATCCTTCTACAGCATCTTCAAACTGTGGAAGAGTATCATACCTTTTATCAGTCTTTAATATTTCTCTTTGTTTAAGCTTCGCAACTTGTTCAGGAGTTAAATCGTAAGTTCTCCAAGTACCATCAGGATTTCTTCTTACACCTATATGGTTATCTACTGTACCTCCTAATATACCAATAGTATCTACATTTACTCCATTTATATACTAAGATTGTCCTTCCAACGGATTACCATTATTATAATACCGATAAGTAGCATCTGGATTATAATCTAGATATCTTATATTATTGTTTGCATCTCTTATATAGTTACCCTGCTCATCTACTAAAGCATATCTTTTAGTACCTTCATTGGACATTAAATGGTGAGGTCCCCATACATTGTCACTCACTCCTTGAAGATATAAATCATCTACAGTAGGAGACCAATTTTCAGGATATTGGTTTATTGCCCATTTAAGATTATTCATAAGATGTTCTCTAGTTAATGGGCCTTCAATCTATGTATAGGCTTTTTTCTATTCATTAGATAAATTATTCCAGCGATTACTGTCTACCCTAATAAGGCTACCCTCTTTATTATAAGCATAAGTTCCGTCTTTAGAATATATATCTTCAATACCAAACGCATCAGTATAATATTTATTTCCAAATATTCCATATTCAGGATGATTAGGGTCATAACCTATTACATCTTCCTTCTTTAAGTTATTAGGATCTACACCTTCTTTAAAGTATCTATTCTTACTTTTTCTATCTTCTGGATTATTACTCTTAGTAGCTTCTCCGAGGGTATACAATCTCTTTAATGCATCCTAATCTCCTTTATTGAGAGCCTCAATAAAATCAGCATAGTTATTAAGATACTATTCCTATTGTTCATAGCTTTTAGCATCTCCTAAATCTTTAGACCATTCAGCAGTAGGAGTGAATCTATAATCAGTATTACCTGAAGTACTTGGCTATGGAGCATCTACACTATGCCAATTGCCATCTTTATCTATATAACCCCAACTACCCCAATCTCTTTTTACATCAGTAAATCCATAATCAGATGTATAAGGATTCTCTATTACCTCTCCAGCATTATTTAACCACGCCTTTCTATCTTTGTCATAAGTAACACCATCGTTTAAGAAAGATAATCCTTGAGGTATTGTGCCTTCATCATTATATCTAATAGAAAGTTTACCATTGTCATTTAAAGCTCTTTCTGGTAAGAAAGCATCTCTATTCTCTCTTACTACAGCAGCTCCTGCAGCTGCGTTAAAAGTTTCTGGTTTACTCTTACCTACTTGATTAATGAATAATTGCTTATCAGAATCTTTCTCTAATAACTCTGGATTTTTTGAAGCTTTAGTTACATCTTCTTGATATTTCTTTAAAGCAGCTCCTGTAAGTTTCTTAGGATCTTGACCTTTTTTTCTATACATTCTAGCTACTTCTTTTTCCTTAGTGTTAAGGCTACTTAAATATTTTTCGGCAAGGTCTTTATTAAACTGACTTTCTAATAAGACAGCATCCTTGTCTGACATATATATATCAGCCTCTTCCTATGTTAAATCTCCATTATTTACTAAGTATCTTAAGTAGTCTGCTAAACTAAGTCCTCTATTTTGCAGCTCTTTATTGAAATCTGAGAAACTTCCTCCATAGGCATATATATTATTATCAGCACCTAGTGGTCCTCCTAATGCTGAATAATTAGGATTTTGATATGTGGGTACTGCAGCCTCCTGTGGAACAGCTTGCATTGCTTCCTATGGCATTGGCTGCTATACCTCCTAAGGAGCTTCTTGCTATTGCTATTGAGCCATAGCTTCCTATTGAGCCATAGCTGCTTCTTGCTGCTGCTATTCTGCCTATTGAGCTTGCATCTACTATTGTAGCATTGCAAACTCTTCGGGGGTCATATTGTCAATAGCTTCTTGTATTTCCTATAATCTCTACTTTTGTCTCTCTTTCTCCTATACTTGTGCAAGTATTTGCAGTTCTGCTTCTAGACCTGTTTTTGTTATGGTGTCAGTTCTTTCATCTGCACCCATTCTTTTTTCTATTTTTTTGGCAGTATCAGCAAAAGTCTTCCCACTATATTTACGTAAGACCTTAGCTTCTCTAGAGTCATCTTTTTTATCGTATTTAGGAACATCTAGTCTGTTGGAGAATACATAGTCTTTATAAATTACTTCTCCTTCTTCTACAAGATTAGGAACATTCTATTGATCTACTCCTACCTGTACACCCTCATGAGGATTCTATTCATGAGTACTTCCTGTATCAATATGAGTAACCCCATTATCTAAATCTGCACCATGAGTTTGAATGTTTCCTCCAGAAGGGAATAAATGTCCTCCGCCTAGCGCAAATATATTAGGAGTTCCTGCAAACATGTTAGATACATTGTTATTATTATTCCTTATATATTTATCTGTATATAATTGATATCCTATTGCAGTAGAAGGATCTATTCCATCTAACTCTCCTCCTAATGCTTTAAAATTACCCATTGTCATATTATCATTTATTTTATCTACGTTCTATGCTCCAGAGATTCCTGCGTTATTTTGAAATGCCAAGTCCCCCTATTCTTTGCTATTAGCAATATTACCTAATTTAGTGCCTTTATCAGTCCACCAACCATTCTTATATAAATCAGAAGCTTTAAAACCTAAGCTTGATGTAGTTTTTCCTGCAGCTCTAAAGTAGTCACTGGTATTAGTTACACTTCCTAAATTTTGTCCAGCTGTTCTTGCTAAAGCTCTATTTGCTTTTAATGCTCCAGTGTTTTGCTTATTTTCTTTTACTCCCAATCCAGCATTCCATAATGTACCTAAAGTTCCTGCAATACCTCCAGCAAGCATAAGATATGGATTATTGGTTTTTAATCCTAAATTCATTACTGAGGCTCCAGTATTTACAAGTGCTGTACCTCCTTTAGTTTTAGTACCTTGTGATATGAAATTATCTACAAAACCAAAACCATTATTGGCATCTGCAGAATATTGTGGTTCATCTTGAAAAGCAGCAGAAAGTCCATTAACTGCACCTGCTGCAGTACCTGCTATATCCATAGTAGATATTCCTCCTTTTCCTCTAGACGATTGCTAATACTCATCAGTATTCATGTACTAAGATACTAAATCTTTATCGTCAGCAAATTCCCAAGGGTTATTATGTTTATATAGTAATGCTTTATCATAGATACGAGCATAATTATTGCTATATCCATAATTACCATAACCCTTTCTTGCAGTTGTTAAAAAACTCATAATTATAAGTATTTATTATTTGTACAAATTTCGTTTGTGCAAAGATACTACATTTATTTGACATTGCAAAGTATTTTAATAAGAAATAACTGCAAAATAAATATTTTAGTTACAAAAATACTTATTAAGTATAAATAGCAAGAGTTCTTATACAAAAAGTAGCCTTAAGTATCAAACTTAAGACTACCTCTAATTAAATTCCAATATTTACAAAGTCCACTAATAATATATCTTCTTTATAGTTCTACTATCTATTCTTTTTGTTGTGTAGTCTAGCATATAACCAAGGCCACCAATCATCTATTATACTAGGACTGCATACAGAAGAATAGAGTTCCTTACAACTTGGATCACAAGAAAACTAATAATCAATTTGCCAATTAGCTAGGTTTCTTCCACACCACAACTTTAACTTAGGATAATGTTGCTATATATAGGTACAGAACTGCCTAAACATTAAAATGTTTTTTAAGTTATGTTCATATTCTGTACGTATTTCATGTATTACCCTTACATACACATCTCCTTTATTATTCAGCCATTCTAAGTGACTAAGCAATGTAGGCTCATCAATACTATATTCTATTAGATTGTGAGCAACTATCAGCTGTCCATCGTGTTTAAACTTAATACGTAAATCAAAGCATCTGACATTATACTAATTGTACTAAGTCTATATATCAACAGACTAACATTTAGTCATAAAGTTGAAAAGCTTCATCCACCATTTGTTTAAAGGTAAATATGACCATGAATTATGTGATCCTAATATCATAAATTACTAATCAAAATAAGTCATTATAATATCGTGAATTTCAACCCTCTTATCAGTGTCTTCATCCTTCTGTAATTTCAAATATGCCCAAAGATTTCTTATCCTGTCAAGCCTGTGTGTATCATCTCTAGGAATGTCACATCTCCATATCCTATAGTTTCTTGCAAGAGTGGAATTATCTCCATCATGGTGTCTGGTAATCCTATGTCCCCATTTAGTTTTTAACTCTGTATTTCCATGTTGATATTCATTCCATACTTCAAGATTATCAAAAGGAAGATAAGGAACATATCTCTGCTAATCATTGTATTCACCATCACCATCTACAGTAGCTCTAAACTCCAAGTTTGTAAATATCTTATCTAACTAAGGTTCTGGATTACCTACAAGAGTTGTCCAATAAGGCTTTTCACTTCCAAAGAATCTACAATAGTCTCCAGCATTATGTTTCCATAAGAAAGTATTAGAATGTTCTTCGGCTGTACTTACATCAATTCCTCTAGCCCATTTAAGCCATATGCCTGTGTCATCAAGGTTGCAAAGGTATGGGCTGTTTTCGTAATTATAGAAAGATGTAAATACTCCAAACTTCTCTGAAAATGCCAAGGCAGTGTTTCTATTAACAAACAATACATCTTGATTTACTTTATCATAGAAACTAGTAAAATTGTTAAAGGCAGTAGGAGTCCATTTATACTCTGAAGATGGTATATTCTATTTTGCCCACACATCAAATCCAGAGCTAGCACTTATATTTTTTAATTGACCATTAAATAAGTAAATACCTTTATCATTACTGTCCATAAAATATATACCTGATGGAGTCTGTATAATAGACCATTTATTACTACATCCTATAGTATCACTAAAGTATCTTTTACCAGTTACCTTACCGCTGTTTGCAATTTCAATAGGAACTCCCTATGTAGTACTCATCTACATATTCTCATTATAGAGAACTTGACCAATACCACTATCCTAGAATACAATAATAGAATCATTTAACCTATTAAGAGAAGTTATCTAACCTTTATCACCATCCATTTCAAGGGTAGAAGCAAGCGTTACATTAGTCCATAAATCAACATCAGAACCACTGTTCTTGGTTTTACTGTAGTAAATTTGGTTAGGATACTTTAAATCCTTGACATCCTCAGTATCAAGTTGTCTGCTTTCAAAGAAGTTATCTTTCTAAGAGTAAACTGGATTAAGTTGATTAAATATAGTAGGATGCATATTAGTATTATCTATTTGTCCTCTATTCTTATCATACCTGCCATCAATGTTTACATGAGTTTCGCACATGAAACTAAGAATCTCTATAATCTAGTTATTATCCTCAAGAGTCATTGGATATGTTTTAAGACAATCATATCTTTGATAATAAGTATCTCCTTCAGTCCAATATAATGTTACTGTATCAGTGTTAGAAAGAGAAACAGCATCTCCTCCTACAAGCCACTTATTATTTCTAATAGCTTCCTTAGAATTTCCTCCAAATTGAGTTACTGTATCCTTATAAATTTCACCCAACCACAAAAGATTATGAGGAACATCATCAAACATTCCATCTATAGTGATTGTATCCTGATCAAATTTCATTCTTGTATCTCCCCAGAAAGTCTTAGCTAAAGCGTCTGAAGTATTAGTATACTCCCCTATGCTAGCGCTATGATGGGTAATTCCTGGAAGAATTCTTATGTTTGAGAACTCATCATCATCTACAGCATTTAGAGCAATAACGGCATGAGTAGTAGATTTATATCTCATGCTAATTGGTTTATTAGTAGTTGTAGGATATCCTTCGTCAATCTGAGGATTAGTTATAATATCATAAGTATTGATATTATTAACCATACTTGGAGTTAATATCTTATCTATATTAGGATAATAATTTATTTCAGAAGAAGTGCTCTTTTGCCTAGGCAACCTATAGTTCTTAACATACTCGTTCTCTTGTAAATGAACTTGCATATTAAGATGTTCATATTCTTCTGCTGTAGATAAAAATTCAGTATTTGCAGAAAATAATATATTAGACTCTTTCTTAGTCTATAGCCAGGCTGCAGCTTTTGTGTCTATTCTAGGATCATTAGTAAGAGCTCCTGTGTGCTACCAAGGATATATTAGATAATTATATAGACCACTACTACTTTTAGTTCTGTCATCTTCATCTTCTTTACTATCATCAGCCTTAGGATCTATTTTAACTGCAATATCATTCCACAGATAATCAGAAACCAGTCTTTGCCCAGCTCTTACATCTGGATTATAATGAATGGCATTTATATTTAATTCTCTTCTACCTACTGTATGCCCTCCACTATTTTGATTATGGTTAGTTTCAAGAGAAGCTGTTGCTGTAATTTTATGTGCAGAAGCACTGGCAGTAATAGGAATTGCCCCTATTATTCTCAACTTTAAACCTTCAGTACCATAACTTTGGACTTCTGTATCAAATTCTAAATCAGGAGAATTTAAAGTAACAATACTTTGATCTATAAAAAATTGAGTGTTTATTGGAATAGTAGGAGCTTCACTAAATACAGACTATAATAGCTCTTTAGAACCTTGTATTTCTACTTCTTTAGGATCGACATTTGCTGAATTCTAACAAGTTAAAGATGAATAGTGTGTATAGTTTATTTTATTACCGCTGTCATTGGTTGTAATAGTAATATAATTAGAAGCACTAGTAGTAGTATTAAATGTTACTATATATTTGGTATAACCATCTACACTATCTCCTGTATAGAACTAGAAAATATACTAATCACTACCATCTTCAACTTTTGTATAGTAAAGAAGATTATTACTAGTTCTATTTAATCCTGTATATAAACTAAAAGGAATATCAGCCGTTTTAGCCCTGGATATAGCATCAGTATATTTTCTATATTCGTGAGTATCTACAGTTACTCCATCAATCTCTTCTGTATAATGATGGTTGTGCATTCTATATTCTATAGGCCATGCTCCTTCAGAGGTATTTCTAAGAAATATATATGTACTCTCTCCTACCTAGATTGCATAACTAAATCTAACTTTAACTCCTGTCCTATCAACATTTATATCATCATGTTCTCCGTCATTAGGATCATGCTACTAATGAATAGATTCATCCATTAAAAGGTATTTTCTACTTAGTACAGACTCTATTTTTGTTCTATCAATGCTTGCTATAAGAACATAGTAATCAGTAGTACTGCCTACGGCCATAGAATCTATATCAATAGTAGGAACTGTAGAAGAATCTGAAGAAGTTATTGTTATTCCCCCCTAAATATTACTACTACTACTAATAAGCCCAGTATTCATATATGGTCTAAAGTACCAAGAAGCCTAAGCAAATGGAGAATTATCCATTCTGTCTTCAGGATTAAATACAGTAGGATTTAATACACCTTGACAAAGAACTTGTCTATCTCCTATAGTAGGAAATACAATAACAGGCCTGATTTTCTTATAAATAGAAAAATCAAAATTAGGGAGAGCCTCCTTTATAGTCTGTATATTTATATCAGCATGAGCATATACTAAATTGATAGTATCTCTATATAATTTAGTATCAGGATATTTATCATTTTCTTTATCCTTTATAAATATAGGCTCTGTCCATTCTCCTGTATACTTCTAGAGCTAGAATCCAAATCTATATTTCTCTCTTCCTTTGAAAGTAGAAATCTCTCTTCTATTCCATTTTAGCTAATGTGTATAAGTATACACACCAGTGGTTCTATCAAATTCAAGCTACTTTTTATCTCCATCATTTTCAAAGAAGATTTCTACTTCATCTTCAGTATCTCTGATATTATTAAAATAATCCTGCAAATCTGTTACAAGAGTGTTTTTCTATTCTATATTACCTAAAAATAAAGTATGATCTTTATCGGTCATAGTAAGAGCACTGATTTCTTTTCCTCCTACAAATAACAGTTCAGTAGGATCCATTAAGCTTCCTGTAGTACCATTATCTATATAGGTAATATATCCAGTGTTTGTGTTACTATCTTTAACTTCATTCTCTTCTATTTCCTCTGTAGTAAGATACCAAGACTGATTTTTACAGTTATAGACAATTTTTACTCCCTCTAACTAAGTACTATCAAGAGTAATATCTCCAGATTGAAATTCCCATCCTGTGTATCCTTTCTATCTTGCAGCATTAGTAAGTAAATTAGCAACTGTATCATCCACGGTTATACCATAATAATACGTACCTTTTATACTTCCATTATATGAAGAATCTTCTAGTAATAACTCTAAGACACTATTAAGTGTCATGAGAAGCTCCTCTCCTCTCATACCATCAACATATTTATATCCTATAAAATCAAATCTAGTAGAATTAATATGCTCTTGGGTATCTTCCAAAGGTATAATAGTAACAGAGTAGTCACCATTTCTTACTTCTACAGTAAGTATTTTACCCTTAGTATCTACAGGTAACGTCAGTGTATCATTATTGCTATAAATAATCTCCCTTGAGAACAATTCTGCATTTGTAGTTCCACTTACAGGAATATCATCAAGATGCTTTACTATTGGCTCTAAATTAAGAGAAGTTCTTTGAATAGAATAAAGTCTTATATAATCAAAATTTTGATCTAGATTATATATATCTATTTTAAAGCTACTAGTAACTCTTTCACTATTTACTCCTTCTGGGGATGCCCCCCTATCACTATGTGAAAGATAGTATATAGGAGATACATATACAAGATTACTCTATTGACCATATTTATTGACGTAAGTAAATGCATATTGAATTACCCCAGGAGCAAACAAACCTCCTGAAGTAGTATACTGTGTAATGTCTACTCTTTCCCCATCAGCAAAACTTGGAACAAAATCAAAAAAAGAATCTACACTATTGTCATTAGTAGAATTCCATTTTTTTAGTTTACTATCACTAGCAGCAATATTAATAGTCCTAGGCTAGTTATAACCATCTGTCCAATACACCTTTTGGATATGTTCAGCTTCATAGCTCACAAGAGTCTCAAGGGGATAATTAGAATTGAAATTAAGATTACCCTGATAGAGAATCTTGCCTTCTAATTTAGTCTTAGTAGCATCTGAATATTTAAGGAGATAGATATAATCTTTCTTCGATCTAGCTGTAGTCAGGCTAAGAGGACTAGGATCTGTAGTGAACAATACTAATTGATGGTTTAATACTGCAGTTCCAATAGGGTTGCCAAGAATATAATTGACATG
>AUXO012584967.1_pt1 | contig 11085 bp, 5 predicted proteins | sample 768731 | NCBI WGS metagenome assembly AUXO01 (sample SAMN02715735, study PRJNA202380) | gut metagenome | biome: sheep rumen | host: Ovis aries | place: New Zealand: Palmerston North
GATTTAATAGAAGATACACCTGTTAAAATAGGTAATTGGTCTCCTCACAATTATGGAAAAAATTATAGAGGGAAAATTCCTATATACAAAGCTTTAATGGTGTCTTCAAATGTTTGTGCAGCCAGAATGATTCAAGAAATCGGCATAAGATCCGTAATGCAAATGGCAAAAGCTTTAGGTTTAACTACTGATTTACAATACGATTACACAATTTCTTTAGGTTCAAACGGTGTAAAATTATTTGAATTTGTCCGAGCATATGGTGCATTTGCTAACGGCGGTTATGTTGTAGAGCCTTATTCAATAGAAAGAATAGAGGATTCAAGAGGGAGGGTATTATACAGAGCACCAAAAACAAAATCTTCGCATCAATTGAGCCTGAAAACTGCCGCAGAAATGACTGCCATGATGAAAACAGTTATACTTTCAGGTACAGGAAGAGCTGCTAATATAGGAAAACCTTGCGCAGGAAAAACCGGTACAACAGACGATTACAGAGATGCATATTTTGTTGGTTATACTCCTGATATTGTAACAGGGGTCTGGGTCGGAGATGATAATAATAAGCAAATGAGAGGTCTAACCGGCGGTACTGTTCCGGCTAAAATTTGGAAAGATGTCATGACAGTTGCCACTAAAGATTTAGGTTCTCGTGATTTTGATTATCCGTTAGTAAAATTAAAAGGATACAATTTGACTTTTTCCGGAACAACAGTTTCTGATGAACAAGAAGTTGAGGAAACAACAGAAGAATCTTCAGAATCTCAAAATAATGAAACCAAAACAGATGAAAAACCGGCTGAAAACAATTATTCTACAGAATTTAAACCTACAATTACACCGGCAGATGTTGTAAAGAATTTTAATAAAACACAAAATGCTCCAACCCCAAATCAAACATCATCACCGTCATCATCAAATTCGTCAAAATCAGCACCTATACCAATGGCAGTTCCGGATAGTTTGAGATAAAAAATTTTTTTGGCGGGGTATTTATTATATTTACCCTGTCCCCTCTTGAAACTTTTTTAATTTTCTTCTATAATCTTTTTATAAGAAGAATAGGAGCTTAAAAATGTTCGAACGTTTTACGGAGAAAGCTATTAAGGTTATAATGCTTGCACAGGAAGAGGCAAGACGATTAGGTCATAATTTTGTCGGAACAGAACAAGTTCTGCTCGGATTAATCGGAGAAGGAACAGGTGTTGCCGCAAAAACCCTTAAATCTATGGGGGTTAACCTTAAGGATGCAAGAACTGAAGTTGAAAAAATTATCGGCAGAGGTTCCGGATTCGTTGCGGTTGAAATACCGTTTACTCCAAGGGCAAAAAGGGTTTTGGAATTGTCTTGGGATGAAGCAAGACAGTTAGGACACAATTATATCGGTACTGAACATTTGCTTTTGGGTTTAATCCGCGAAGGCGAAGGTGTTGCAGCAAGAGTATTGGAAAACCTTGGTGTTGATTTGAATAAAGTCAGAAGTAATGTTATAAAAATGCTGGGAGAATCAAAGCCTCAAGGGGGAAGTTCTTCTTCAAGTTCAGGGGGTTCTTCTTCAACAAGCTCCGGCGGAAAAACAAAAACTCCAAGCTTAGATGAATTTGGCCGTGATTTAACTCTTGCCGCGCAAGAATTAAGATTAGATCCTGTCGTTGGCAGAGAAAAAGAAATTGAACGTGTAATTCAAATTCTTGCTCGCCGTACAAAAAATAACCCTGTCTTACTTGGTGAACCCGGGGTTGGTAAAACCGCTGTAGCCGAAGGTTTAGCAATAAGGATTGTTAATGCTGAAGTTCCGGATGTTTTAGACGGAAAAAAGATTATACAATTAGATATGGGACTTTTGGTTGCCGGAACAAAATATCGCGGTGAATTTGAAGAACGTTTGAAAAAAATTATGGATGAAATTCGTCAAGCGGGAAATATTATCCTTGTTATTGATGAAATGCATACTCTTATTGGTGCAGGTGCGGCAGAAGGTGCAATTGATGCGGCAAATATTTTGAAACCGGCACTATCAAGAGGAGAAATTCAAGTAATCGGTGCAACTACTTCTGATGAATACAGGAAATATATTGAAAAAGATTCAGCATTAGAAAGAAGATTTCAGCCTGTAATCATTGATGAACCGTCTGAAGATGAATCTATTGAGATTATTCGCGGTTTAAAACCAAAATACGAAGAACATCACAGTCTTTTGATTTCTGATGAAGCTATAGTTGCAGCGGTTAAACTTTCAAGTAAATACATTAATGACAGATTTTTGCCGGATAAAGCAATTGATGTTATTGATGAAGCAAGTTCAAAAGTAAGATTAAAAGCATCAAAACTTTGTCCTGAAGCAAAAGAACTTGAAAAAGAGTTGAAAGATTTAATTAAACAAAAAGAAGATGCCATAAGAAATCAAGAATTTGAAACAGCATCTCAACTCCGTGATGATGAGGCTGATTTGAGAGATAAAATCAGAGAAGTTTCAAATGCTTGGAAAGAAGAAAATGAAGTTAATAAAGTTACTGTAACTGCAGAAGATGTTGCCCAAGTAATAGCAATGATGACTGGAGTTCCGGTTACAAAATTAACTGAAGGTGAAAGTGAAAGATTACTAAAACTTGAAGACACACTTCATCAAAGAGTAATCGGACAACACGACGCAATAGTTGCTATTTCAAAAGCAATCAGACGTGCAAGAGTTGGCTTAAAATCACCAAACAGACCTATCGGAAGTTTTATATTCTGCGGACCGACAGGTGTTGGTAAAACTGAACTTGCAAAAGCTTTGGCTGAGGCTATGTTTGGTTCTGAAGATAACATGATAAGAGTTGATATGTCAGAATTTATGGAAAAACATTCGACTTCAAAACTTATCGGTTCACCTCCTGGGTATGTCGGTTATGATGACGGCGGGCATTTAACAGAATTGGTTCGTAAAAAACCTTATTCCGTTATCTTGTTTGACGAAATTGAAAAGGCTCATCCGGATGTATTTAATATAATGCTTCAGATACTTGATGACGGGCGTTTGACAGATTCTAAGGGGCGTCATGTAAGTTTCAAAAATACAGTAATTATCATGACATCAAACGTTGGGGCAAGCATGATTCAAAATGTTTCTAAGCTTGGTTTTTCTACTGCAGAAGATGAATCCAAAGATAAATACGAAAAACTTAAAGATACTGTTTCTGAAGAAATGAAAAAAGCATTCAGACCGGAATTTTTAAACAGAATTGATGAAACAATTGTATTTGCACATCTTTCTAAAGAAGAAATCAGACAAATCGTTGATTTAATGCTCAAAGACTTATTTAAACGATTGGATGAAAAAGAATTGAGTGTTGAAGTAACTGACGAAGTTAAAGATCATTTGGCTGAAGGCGGATATTCAGAAGCATACGGTGCAAGACCTTTGAGAAGATTAATCCAAAGAAAACTCGAAGATAGTTTGGCTGAAGAAATTTTATCAGGCAAATACGGTCCGGGAGATACAATTAAAGTAACTTTGATTGACGGAAAAATTGCTTTTGAAAAAGCGAAATCTTCTAAACGTTCTTCCAAAAAAGATAAATCGGAATCTTTAGAAGAAGTTTCCGCTCTTGATAATTAATTTTTATGATTTAAACGGGGTGAATTATATTCGCCCCTTAATAATTCTTAATGTTTTCTTGCTTACATGTTCAAAAAAAATATTCATAGTTTTTAGTTTTAAATGGTTCAGACAGAGTATAATGAAGGGGTTTGCTTATGAAAGTAGGATCAATAATAAGTTACCGCACGCAGGTTCAAACAAAAAACACAGAAAAATCGGCTATTAATCCTATTAATTTAGCAAAGACAAATGTTATTCAAATTTCGTTTGGCGGAATAAAAAATATTAATCAATTTGTATCTTATACCCCTGAAAATAACGGATTGGGTTTGCCTGAAACATCACAGGGAGGAGAAGGAGTTGTTGCCTACGAACTTCCGGAAAGTTTAATAAAGCACGAAAAAAAAGATGTAAGAAGTTTCATGCCGTTTTGGGAACATGACAATGCCAAAGGCGGATACAAATTTTTAATTCACAGAGGAAAATTAGAAGATCAAATGCCTGCAAAAGCTTTTTACAGTGCTAACCCCGGAGAAGATATTGAAGCTGTAGCAAAGAAATTGAAATTATCAACAGATGATTTAAGTTATGTAATTCAAAGCCGTCCAAACGGAAACGGACCTGATGCATTATCAAAATATTGTCTTTTAGAACCAACAAGTATAAAAGGTGTTGTAAAACGTCCGTCAAGTCATAATATTGGAGAATTGGAAAAAATTCCATATGCATTATTCAGAATTTCCGATAAAAATCCGTCTTATAATAAATTAAAAGGACAAAATCATTATTTTATTTATACACCAGAACTTGCAAAAGCTTCCAAACCGTATGCTTATGACACATCAGGTCATGTACCTTTTGCTGCGGAAATTATAAATTCTGACAGTACGCGGGCTCTTGAACAAATTATAAAATCCAAAATGAATACAAAAGAATTTGGATATTTTAATCCTGCAAGCGTAATTTGTCATGACAGACCATCTGCTGCATTTGTTGTTCATTTGGCAAATTCATCATCAAATGGAGACACCAACACTTTAGGGATGAAAGCGCATGTAATTCAACATAATCCGAGCAGAAATTATCAAGGTTTAACTTCTAATCCGTTTGAATATTTCCAAATTATTGCATCTGAACAAGATGTAAAAGATTTATCCACACATCCTGATTTTCCGACAATATTGAAAGCTCAACAGTATGGGATTGATTCAGAACATTTAACTCCGCTTGAAAAACAAATTGTACATTCTGTATTGGACCCTTATTTAGACAGGTTTAAAGACGGATCAGGAACTTATAACGTAATAAAAAGCTCCATTTTAGGCGCGAAATATAATCCTGAACATTTATCAACAGGAACAGTTTCATACACATTTGCAAAAGAAATGAAAAGTTTAAAAACTCCTGATGCGGCTAAGTTTTTAACAGGAGATTTTGCTGATATTGAAACAAAAGATGTTTTAAACGGTTCAACTCCGGCGAGTTTAAGATTGGATGATCCTAATGCTGATTTTGGTAGAGGAAATAACGGATTATCAAAAGAAAAAGCGGGTTTTACAACTTTCAAATATGACGGAACAAACATTGAAGAAGTTGTAGATGCCAGAAAGAAAAACGGCATTTGGCTGACTGATTTGATAGAAAAAGCCGGAAAAAAAGGTCAAAAAGAATTAAACAAATTATTTTTTAACGAAGGTCAAATAATAGACGGACATAATGTTATGGGTTATGTTTCAAAAATGGGGCCGGACGATATTTTGGTTATGGGCTGGGGCAGAGCAGACGAACAAAAAGGCTACAATATGACTTTTGACGGATTTTTACAGTTTTTGAAACGCGATGATATCCCTAAAAAGTTAAAACAAAGAGTAAAACTTATTGTAGGCGCAGGACCGTGGGACAAAAACGCAAAAGATTATTTGTCGGTAAAAAGAGCGTTAGAAGAAATACAAAAACTTGACGGCGGAATTTATAAAAATAACGCTATGTATGTAGATGGGTATTATCCGAATAGACTTGTCGGATGCGCAACTTACGGAATATTCACCTCCCGTCGTGAAATGTGCGGAATTACACCATTAGAATCAAAAGCGGCAGGTGTTCCGTACGGTGCAACAAAAACAGGCGGTCCGGTTGATTACACAAATCCTTCAAACGGGTATTTAACAAAACACGCAGTAGAACTTGACCCGAAAGAATACGGCTTGAGTTGGGAATCAGGCGCAGATGCAATTGATGATGCCAGATGTGCAAGACAATCTGATCAAATTTCAGATATATTAAAAGAAATGGTTTATGAATACTCAAACAATCGCGAATCTTATATAGCAAAATGCAAAAAGAATATTGAAGAAAAATTTGATTGGCATAACAATCACGAATACAATTTCGGACAAAGCGCAAACAAACGTTATATGTACGGAATATTCGAAACAGACAAAGGATTTGAGGCTAGATCCAAAACATTTATGCAAAGAATTCAAGGGAAATTCGGATATTATCAAGCACAAGTTGAAGAAGCTATTGCCAAAACTAAATTTAAACCTGCAAAAGCTGCTTTATTTATTGCCGGTGGAGTTTTGGCTATAGGCGCAGGAATTACGGTTTATTTCTTAAATAAGGCCCCGAAAAAGAAAAATTTAGCAGCATAAATTAGTACAAAAATTTATTGACTTTATTCACAATATCCCGCTAATAATTAAAAATAATATTAGTTTAATTTGCGTTTAATTTACACAAGCTATTTTTTTAATTCTTTTATGATTGTTTTTTTTGATTCCTGAGTTTCGGTTTTAGTAAGATTTTCACTTTTCTTTTCAAAAATATTTAAAAGATCTAATTTATCTTTTTCACCATTATCTTTTTCAATATTTATGGGTTTTTCATTTATGATTGATTCTACATTTTCTTTTGCAGATTCAGCCGTATTTTCAACAGATTTTTCATCGTTCGAAACTTCTTTTTTAACAAGTTCTTTTTCTTGTTCAATTGCTTGTTTTAATTTGATTTTTTCTTCAAGTGCTTGTTGTTTTGCTTTTTCTTTTTCAATTTTTGCTAATTCTTTTGCTTTCAATTTTTCTTGCTTAATCTTTTCTTTTTCAAGTTTTAAAAGTTCTTTTTGTTTTTGTTTTTCCGCTTTGATAAGGGCTTTGGCTTTTGCTTTTTGTTCTTTTTCTAATTTTTTTGCGGCAAGTTTTTGTTCATGTTCTTTTTCTTTTTGTTCTTGAAGTGCAATTTTTTCTTGTGCTTTTTTAGCAATTTCTTCTGCTTTTTGCTGATCAGACAAAGCTTTTTGTTTGGCTTTTTCCTGTGCTAATTTTGCTTTTTCTTCTTGTTTTGCTAAATCTGCCTGTTGTTTTAATTCAAGCGCTTGCTGTTTTGCTTTTTCTTTTTCAATTTTTGCCAATTCTTTTGCTTTCAATTTTTCTTGCTTAATCTTTTCTTTTTCAAGTTCTGAAAGCATTTTAGCTTGCGCTATTTGTTCTTGCGCTGTTTTTTTAGCAAGTTCTTTTTCATCAAGTGCTTTTATTTTGTCAGAGTTTAGTTCTTGTTCAATTTCAGATTCTTGCTGAACTAAATCTGAAACAGGGAGTTCGTTTTGCACTGTTTCTGTTTCTGATTTGATTTTATCATTTTCCTGTTCTGTTTTTTCAGGAACAGATGTTTCATCATCTTTGATATCTCTTAATTTTGGCAAAGGTTTTTTGATATCGGCGGATTCGGATTCATTTGAATCTGTTTTTGCCGATTTATTTTCGTCTTTTGGGTCATCATTAAGTTCTGCTTCTGACTGAATTTCAGCATTACTTGTGTTTTTTATTGAAGGATTCAATAATGTTTGTTTTGTTAAGGATTCAATTTCTTTTTTATCTTCGTCATTATATAAAGAAACAGGCTTTGTATCTAATACAACAGCATCAGAATCTTCCAAGAAATCTGACTGTCCAATTACAGGAACAATATTATAATCTTTTAAATTTACATTTGCGTGTTTTTCGTTAATTGCATGAGGTTTTTGCTCCGGTTCGGATGTTGAAATGTTTGAAGATTCTTCTTCCACTGCCGGCTTTGTTTCTTCAACGGATTCAATTTCTTTATTTTCAACAATTTTTTCTTCTTGTTTAGGTATTACAATTTCTTTTTGTTCCTTTCCGACAGATTCTTGTGAAATTTGTTTTTCACTTTCAAGAATGTTTTTTAAATCTTGCGCATTCTGTTTGTTAAATACAGACAAATCTTCTTTTATATAAGTTTCACCTGAGGCAATATTTGAAGTAATAATTTGTTGTTCTTCTTTTGCTTTTTCTTGTGCATTTTGAATTTGATCAAAAGCTTGTTCTGATTCTTTATCTGAATTCCCGAACGAATTTGTAGCAAGCATTTTTGCCAAAGATGTTTGATTCCCGTAAATAAGCATTTCAGATTGCGGAGTTGATTGTTTCAATTCAGGTTTAAGAGCTTTTTCAACTGCCGTTTCATGAACTACAACTTCTGCTGTTTTTTGTGAAAGTTTTTCCAAATCGGCAGAAGACAATTTTGATGAATATTTTTTATACGGATAATCTGAAATAGTCGTTAATTTGTAATCGGGATTTTTATAAACAAAACTTAAACCCATATCGTCAAACGTTGTTCTGATATAATCATACTGATTATCAATATCTTTTTCAGTTATTACAACACCGGAATCAAGGAGTTTGGGCAAACCTGTTTTATAAAAATCTTCATATTTTTGGTAATCGCTTAGAGTAATTTCTTTTGAATTTAAAATATTTTCGTATGGTTTTAATGATTTTTCAACTTTGGATAACAGTGAAATTATAGGATTTTGTTTTGCATTGTTCCAATCTGCAATATTTCCGTTACCCTGTTTTTCATCAATTTTAGATTTTAAGTAGTAAACGTAATTTGTAAGAGTTTTTTCTTTTTCGGAAATGATTTTTACATCCGCATTATAAATATCAGAAATATTTGATAAAATAGTATCTAAATCAGCCAAAGATTTCTCATAATCGCCCGATTTGTAATTTGCCAGTGCACGCAAATAAAGTACGGAATTTGAATTTGACACATGTTTATATAACATTTTTGTTGCACCGTCTTTAACAGAATCATATTCACCTTTAATTTGCTGTGCGATAAGCTTATAATATAAACTGTTATAATCATTATTTTTAATGTTTATTGCTTTGTTAAATTCTGATATTGAACTTTGCAAATTCCCAAGTTGAAGTTCATTTAAACCGATATAAAAATAATAAATATTAGAATTTTTATTATATGATGATGCTTTTTTGAAATACTCATTAGATTTTCTTGCATCATCACAGTTAAAAGTTGTTTGCGCTTTATTAAAATATATTTGACCCAAGCTTGCCATTGATTCAAAATCGTATTGATTATATTTTAAAGCATTTTCAAACGCTGTAATTGCTTCGTCATCTTTTTCCAATCCCACAAGAGCAACACCGTTCAAATAGTACCCTAAGTAATATAAAGGAAAATCTGAAATTACCTTTTGTGATTTAAAAATAGCAGAATTATAATCACCTTTTTCTATATCTTCTATTGCTCCGTAAATATTTTCATCTGATCCTTGAGGATTAAAAACTTTACCGTATTTTTGAGGACAATTTATTTTTGATAAATCTTCTTTTTTAGGCTGTGGTAAATACATATGTGAATTGTATTCGCCGGCTTTTTTATATGAAACTTCATACGCAGGGTCATTTAGGGCTTTTTGTGCATACATTAATCGCGCGTATAATTCGCCTAATTCAGGATTTTGAAGCTGTTCTGTTTTATCTGCACCTAAAACTATTGCACTGACATATTTTGTGTTTGTTAAAAATTTATCATCCGATGATTTTAAATCAATTGCAGTTTGATAATCATTTTTTGCAAGTGCATATTGTCTTAATGCATAAAATGAATCTCCTCTAAGTTTATATCCTTCATATTTTTTGGGTTTTGAATTTATATATGATGTCAAATAAACTATTGCGGAGCCAAAATCTTTTGCCTCAATTGCTTTTTGGGCTTTTTCTAAAGCCTGTTTACTTTTTATATTATCAGCAGACATTTCAGAAACCGGAATAGCACTGTCATTTAATACATCTGTTAAATCATTTTGTGCGTTCGCGATATTGCCTGAAAATATTAATACTGCTGTTATATATAAACACAAATTATATTTAGTTTTCATCTTTACCCCGCTTTTATAATGAAATTATACTATACAAATTAAAATATTTGAAGTTTTTAATACTTTTTATTAAAATACTTATCATGAAAAGATGCTTTTGGGTGGATGAAAATTCAGAAATTTATAAAAATTACCATGATAATGAATGGGGTATTCCTAAATATGATGATAGAGAATTGTTTGAATTACTCATTTTGGAAGGGTTTCAGGCAGGACTTTCTTGGATAACGGTTTTAAAAAAAAGAGACGCATTCAAAAAAGCTTTTGACAATTTTGATATCAATAAAATTATTAATTATAACGAATCAAAAATTTCAGAACTTTTAAATAATAAAGAAATCATCAGAAGCAAAAGTAAGATTGAATCCGCTATTAATAATGCAAAAGTTTTTTTGGAAATTCAAAAAGAATTCGGAAGTTTTTCAAATTATATTTGGGGATTTACGAATGGGAAAATTATTAAAAATAAGAATGATAAATTTCCTGTTTCAACTCCTTTGTCTGATAAAGTTTCAAAAGATTTGAAAAAAAGAGGAATGAAATATGCCGGAACGGTAATAATTTATTCTTACCTTCAAGCAATAGGGGTTGTTAATGACCACCAAACCGACTGCTTTAAATATTAAAATTTATTCTTCTATTGGGATTTGTGTGTCGGTAAAATCAAATTCCCCCGAATCATAATCTTGGTATGGTTCATATTTCAAATTTTCCCGCTCTTGCTGATAAATATCATATTGCCGCTGGTATGAATCTTGAATTTCTGTTAATTCCTTTTTGTATAAAGAATAATTTTTGCAAGATTTATAATTTTCCAACATTTGTGATAAAGATTTTATATTTCCTATAGCAACATCTTTTCTGGATAATTCGTTTTGTTTTGTTTGTGTAAGTCTATACAATTCAACAGCGTTATGCTGTGCGTAATCTAAGTAAATACAAGAAGCATTTTTTATCGGTAAATTCTTATTTTGTTTTAGTTTTTGGATTAAATAATCCGAATAATTTAAATATTTGAAATATTTATCTGATGTCGGAATTTGATTGTTATTATCTATAGATTCAAAATCTATCTGCGCAGATAGATTCCTAATTTCCAATTTAGTCGAAATTGAATAAGACAAAAGCAAAACTCCGGAAATTAAAAGAATACATCCTAATATTAATAAATTTGCAGAATTTTTATCCATAAATTATTTCCCAATATTAAGATAACATCACAGTGAAATATAGACAAATTCTTAATATTTGGTATAATAATAAATAGAATGAAAAAGATATTTTTAGTAATTTTATC
>AUXO016458169.1_pt1 | contig 11085 bp, 7 predicted proteins | sample 768731 | NCBI WGS metagenome assembly AUXO01 (sample SAMN02715735, study PRJNA202380) | gut metagenome | biome: sheep rumen | host: Ovis aries | place: New Zealand: Palmerston North
AATACTTTCATAAACTATAATTGCACTTCCACAAAATTATGGTTTGCAACTCTATCCTCCTCTCTTGGCAATTTCATATAATCACCATATAACGTTTTCAATATCGAATCGTATTCCTCAAATATATAGTAATCCCTATTTTCAAATGGTGCGGCAGTAAGATTTTTAAAAAGTGCAATGTCACACTTGCTTAAATTAATATCGCAATCTGGTGGTAGTATGTTGCTCCCGTTACCACTAATTTTTTCTAAAAAAATAGCATATTTATGCTTATAAAAATCCGTGGAAAATGGATGAAATAGTAAAAAAACAAGTGATGATAGTTTTCCTCGAAGATTTTTATGCTTAAATTGTGATGAATCTACTTTGCGTTTGTAAGTAATATACTTTCGTCTACCGGCTCTGATGACTTGTTCTTCTCCGGAAAATGTGTCGTAAATAAATATATCAACCCATACACCGTGGTGCATTTTTTTCTTTATGTTTGGAAGCTCCACTAGTTTGGTACCATTCATCCTGATTTTAGCAACATTGGGTCTGTTTGAACCGGGCTCTATAAAATTATCCTGTAAGAAAAAACATTCAGGAAGAGATGATTCACACAATCTTTTAAACTTCAAATAATCTTGTTTTGACATTATTATATCGATATCATCGTCCCACGGTATGAATCCTTTATGTCGAACAGCACCTAAAAGGGAACCATAAAACAAGGAATAACGAATACCGTTTTCTTTACATAATTTATGGATACAATCCATTATTTTGAGCTCGTAATCCTTTATTTTGCTTATCTCGTTAGGAGTAACGTTAATCATGTATTTTTTTCGTTTTTAAGTTCCGTAGAACTAATGCCTTTCCATCTATGTAATCTAACAACTTTTTTATTATTTTCTTTGCACCATTTAATTGCTTTTGCAAATCCGTCGTGATTTTGATCTTCGCCGACTGCTAAAACATCAAATTCTATCTTACTTATATCTTCTTCTACTTCCGCATATGGGATAACTTCGTTTACTAGCTTTATGTTCGAGACAATTTCCTCTCTTTGCTTGTAGGTATAACGTAAGATAGAATTTGGTTTTCTTTTATGTATCTCTTCATCAATTTGTATAGCGACAATTAAGTAATTACCGTAACAAAGCGCTTGTTTGAAAACATTGAGATGTCCATAATGGAAATAATCAAATACGCCAAATGTAAGAACTTTAATCTTTTTTTCCATTTTTCAGAACCTGTTTTAAATTATAATTTATTGGAAATTAATTGTATATCAGTTTTATTTTAATAAAGAAGATAATAAATGTTTGCCAAGATTTATTTATACTCTTTAGCTTTCTGTATAAACTCTTCCTATTGTGCAAATAAAATGATGTATTGCATTATCTAATTTTGATATTTATCAAATATTTGATCATGCTAAAAGATAATCTTAAAACAATATAATTTTTTAGAAAGTTTAATGTAAAGTCTATTTTATAAATCGCCGTTTGTGACTTTAGAAAAAAGCATTTGCAACAATGAATTCGTTTTATCTTTTTGAATTATTGTAAATATATAATTAAGGATAGTCATTTCACCATTGTGCATAAAAGCAACTGAATCCCGACATTGAGATTCATCTGTGTTTGTAATAATTGTTTTTATTTTTTCCGATTTTTCTTTGGCGATGTTGGATTGTCTATAAATTTAATAATAAAAAGTAAATTTCAAGTAATAATTTAATTAAGCGTCTATTTGTAAATAGACATAAAAAAGGCAATAAGGTATTATATTTAAGTTAAATGAAGTATATATTATGGCGTTAGTTAGTATTATCACACCTGCCTATAACTGTAAAAACACTATTAAAGGAACATACGATAGTGTGCTTTCTCAAACTTTTAAAGATTGGGAATGGATAATAGTGGATGATTGCTCACCAGATGACTCTTTTCATTATATAAAAGAACTAACAAAAGACGATCCTGGAGTAATAGTTTTAAAAACTCCTAAAAATGGTGGAACAGCTGTTGCTAGAAACATAGGATTAAAGAACGTCAATGGTAGATATATTACTTTCTTAGACTCGGACGATTTGCTTGATCCTAATTATTTAGAATGCCAGTTAAATTTTATTAAAGAGCATGGACCGCTTATTTCGGCTGCTTATAGAAGAAAAGCCGAGCATACATGTACTGATTTTTTTGTTCCTGATAAAGTTGTTTATAAACTAGCTTTAAAAGGCAATCCATTATCTTGCTTAACAACAATGTATGATCGAGAAGCAATTGGTGAAGTTTATTTTCCGGAAAATCTACTTAAATGTGAAGACTATGTATTTTGGTTGAATATTTTAAAAAGAGGAATTATTGCTTATGGTAATCCAAGTGTTTTAGCAACCTATAACATATTGGAGAATAGCAAATCTAGAAATAAGTTTAAATTAATTAAATATATGTATCATGTTTATCATAAAACGCAGGGAATTAATTGGTTTAAGAGCTGGTTCTATGTGATTAGATGGGCGTTTTATGGCAAAAAGAAATATAAAAATGTTAAATAACATTAGTATAATCACTTGTTGATTAAAGAGGTTTAAAAAATGCATTCAAACGATCTTGTTCTTCTCGATAAAATAATAGAAAATGATTTAAAAAATAACATCGATCCATTAACAATAGGTGAACATTTCGAAACATTCGCAATCCAACAAATTCTAAAGAATTATGATCTTTCCAATGAAGATATTGAAAATGGAATAGTGGACGGTGAAAATGATGGTGGAATCGATTCAATTTATTTATTTGTTAATAGTATCAACGTAACATCTATTGACGCAATTCCAGATATTAAATCTGATATTGTACTTGATTTATTCATTATTACAGCAAAACACGACGACACATTTAAACAAGCTCCCCTTTCAAGTGTGTTTTCTACAATCTCAGAATTTTTTGAATTATCAAAAAACGAAAACAACTTTCAATGTTGCTATAACCAAGAATTATTAGAAAAACGTAAATTATTTGTTCACTTTTATACAAATAACATTGGCAGTATACGTGATTTTAGAATTCATTATTACTATGTTTCAAGAGGTGATTCAACTATTGTTTCGGAAAACGTTTTTGCAAAACGTGAACAGATTGTTGAGACAACAAAGAACTATTTGTCTTCGTGCGTTGTTGATTTTTCATTTACTGGCGCCTCTGAATTATTGACTCTTTATAGAAAGAAACTTTCAACATCTGGTATCCTCCCTTGCGTTAAAATATTAAGTTCGGATGATAGAAAATTCATTGTGTTATGTAAACTATCTGATTTCTTTTCATTTATCACGGATGAACAAAAGGAATTGAAACGATATTTATTTGACAGCAACGTTAGAGATTTCAATGGTTTTAACACTGTAAACGAATCTATTCTTTCTACCCTTAATACGAATGATGCAGTCGATTTTTGGTGGCTCAATAATGGGATAACAATTTTGTCTTCAGATGCTAATAACATTGGAAATTCATTAAAAATTGAAAATATTCAAATAGTAAATGGGTTACAAACTTCGTTTGCAATTTTTGAGTATTTTAAATCAAAAAGTTTAATTGATGATAATAGAAAAATTATGGTAAAGGTTATAACTGAAACCGACAATGAAGTTAGGGATAGAATTATACGTGCCACAAATAGTCAAACATCCATTGAGCAACAGGCATTGCATGCAACAGACAAGATTCAAAGAGACATTGAAGAAATATTAAAACCTTGTGGTTTGTTTTATGAAAGACGAACAAACTTTTATAAAAATCAGGGAAAAGATTATTTTGATATTGTTACACCTCTTTATGCTGCATCATGCTATTATGCTCTAATTGATAAAAATATTGAAAAAGCAATTAATATTAGACAAAGATTCATGAATAACCAAGATATGTATAAGCATGTCTTTGAAATAATTAATATCAATTGTTGGCCGATTATTGTCAAGATTAGTAAGCTAAGCGAAGACTTTTTATTAAGAGAAAAAATTGTGGAAGAAATGAATTCTTCTAAAAAAATTCGAATATTGAGATGTTTATTAATGTTTTTGGCTACTGCTGATTATTTTAAGACAATGAATTTTTGCCAAAAAGATTTATTGTCATTATCTGTTGATGAGTTAAGCAAATTTAGATTTAAAACCATATTTAATTTGATTTTCAGTTATAAGATTCCTTTTGAAAAGAATAAATGGAAAAAAGCAAGTTTTTTATATTCGTTAATTGGTCGTATTTCTAAAGACCTTGAAATAAGTGGTTTGATAGTGTTTTTAAAGAAGAAGGTAACTAATTACGGAAATGCTTCTGACTACAAAAACACTTACGAATTAATTAAAAAGCATATTCCAAATCAGCCATGGCCTGTAAAATTACACAAAACTCTCTCAAAAGAACTAGGAATCTCTGAAACAGATATTTCAGGAGCATTAAGTTATGGTATTAAAATCGGTGAATATCATTTTCAATATAAACAAATTATGTTCGATAATGATGGTTGCCCACTAAATTACGATTTTCAAAAACTAATGACTTTAAAACCCTCCGAATAAATAGAGTTTTTATTTTATTTTGCTGATAAACCGTTTCAAAAAATAATGATATTTAAAAAGAAGAACTTAAACAAATAGATCATCATTCAAAGAAGTTTATTTCAAACAACAATCGACAGAAATGTTTATTAGATATTTATTAATCAAATTAGCAAAAGATAGATTGGAAAGGGAGAACCGGCAAATGCTTTGCCAATAATAAATAAAACACTAAGTAATGAGAATTTTTATAATAGGTAATGGTTTTGATTTAAGTCATGGTCTAGAAACACAGTATAAGGATTTTAAAAAGTATATTGAAAAAACCTATCTTTTAACTTTTAATCAATCTTTTTTGCCGTATCCTGTAGTCGGAGAAGAACCAGATGGTGATATAGTTGCAGACCCAAATACTGCTGCTCAAATTCTCTATAATCTATTAGAATATGTGCCGATTGAATCAGACTGGAACAATTTTGAAGATTGTTTGGGCGAATTAGATTACCATCCGGCATTGGATTTAGCAGAAAAGGACGATGAGAATCCATTTCATACCCAATATAATTTAGAAGATTTAATCAGTGATTTAAAACCATCTTTGTTAGTAGGTGTTTTTAATATTTTTAAAGAATGGATTGATTCAATTGATATTTCTAAAGTAAAAAAGCAGTTTTATTTTAGGGATTCTGATATGTTTTTGACCTTTAATTATACGAGCGTGTTAGAAGATATTTACAAAATTAATAGACACAATATTTGTCATATACACGGCCCATTTCAAGATGGGCAATGTGTGATTGGACACGGAAATGTTAATCGAGATTTTGATGATTATGACGAACTTATTTCATTTCAAATCAAAGAAATTAGCGATTCGTTAGTAAAACCAGTATTCGGCCTTTATAATAAACAAGCATATTTTTTCAGTTTGCTTAAGAAGAAAAGAATTGATGAGATTATATTTTTCGGGTTTTCCCTTGGCGATGTTGATTTATATTACATTGAGCAACTTTTTAAAATTATCGATACAAAGGAAACCAAATTGTATTTTTCGGAATATGAGCATTTAAATGAAAAAGCATGGAAGTTTAAAATTATTAAAAGATTAGGGTTTTGTGGAACATATGAAGGACCTTTCTTAAAAAACAAAAAATAATTTTAAATAGATTGCGTTTTAATTTTGCAAGTAAGTCCTACTTCGTTAATCGTAATTATTATAACCCCCCTTATTTAATTAACTTAAACATTTTCATTGTTTCAAATTTCATTTCCTTGGTATCTAAGATGTATTTCACGATATTTTTGTAAGGCTTTGATATTGATGCGTCAATAGGTTCGTGGATTTTTCTATATTTATGACTAATATCACCTTTGCGTTCGTTGCTTTAGCTTGCTTTCACTATTAAGTGGTACGAAAAAATGTCGCACATCGCCCTCTAATTATTTGTATTTGTACAATCGACGAAATACAAAAACATTAGAAAAATATATTTAATTTTATTGTTGTTTTTTATTAAGAAACGGCGATTCATGTGATTTCTATTACATTATAAAGGTTTTTACCTAATCAATGTTTTTGTTAAACTATGTTTTTGAAGTATAATTTTTAAGATAATTATTATGAATAAACACATCGTATTGGACTTCAAACAAAATCTTATTACGGTTTCAAGCAAGATTGAAAATAGTATTAAGTATCTTGCAAATGAAAATCCTGGTTATTGTGCTCAATTGATAATTGGTGACTGCCGCGATTTAACAGATGCTATTTTTCAACTAGAGTATTCTTTAAATAATCCCACCATAGATATGTCTTCTGTCCCTCCGCTCGAATATTTAAAATCAGCTCAAGCTTATTGTGGCAACAGGGAAGGTTTTTCGAAAATAACAAAACTTTCAAAGTACACATACATAGTTACATCACATCAACCACAACAAGAATTTCAATCAATGATTCTTTTAAATGAATATTTAGAATTATTGGAAGCATGTCGTGAATTGTGCAAAAAGAAATATCAAATCGATATTCTTAATAATTTGCATGATTTTCCATTTTCTCATAAAAGAGAACAATATAATGAGTATTACAATTCAATTTTAGAAAATATAAATAGCCAAAAGACACTCTTATCAAGTGATATTTTTTATATTGAAAAGAAGCGATTAATAATTACTGATAAAGGCAAATTATTCGAATATGTTTTAGCTCCAATATCGAATGAAAAGTCCAAACTTGATCGCCTAACAGTATACTCTTTGCGCAATATTAATGAGACGCATTCAATCTCATGCACGCTTGCTTACTGCTATGTGAAAATATTCGATTCAAAATTAAAAGTATTTTACATCAATGACTACACAAATAGAATTCTTGCTCGCGACTTAAATTTATTTGCTAAATTGTGTGGAAAAAAATACAAAATCTCAAAAATTTCTTGTGGTTATGTTCAACTAATGAATTATCTAACAAAAGAAAATACAACCATTTATGAAATAGTTAACGATAAGAACTTTCCTTTATTAATTAAACGCATATTTAATGGCGAAGAAAACCTAATTACTTCTTTATTGAGTGATATCCGAGTTGCAATTGGAAGTAATGTTTTGGGTTGTAAAACATTAAAATATGTTCTCTATAAATTTGATTATGATTTAATGAGGAGTGTATCTGTCAAAAAGATTTTCGATAAATCTTTGAATGATCATTTCCCTTATTTGTCATCATCTTGTTTCCCATTCGAGCAGAATCCTTTTGTTTTTCCTTTAAGAGATGATAACACTTCCCTTAGGGACTTAATAAACTGCTTAGAGGAATACTACTCGGAAGAATATTATTTAAAGCGGTTGGTTAAGTCGTCTATTGAGAACGATAGAGAATTGTATTCGCCAGTTGAAAAGTTTAAATTTGGCAAAAACACAATTATAGACCTCGTAAATAAATACAATAGTTCGTTGTCTCAATATTTTGTTAATAAAGGCGAAGAATTGGCTCTAATTGACAACAGATATCTGACAATTAAGAGTTACGAAGAAAATGTTTCCTTTATCATAAATAAGCTAAATTCGTTATATCGTTCCAAAAACAATGATTATGCTACTCTATCGGAAAACTATGTAAATCATTTAGATGAAAATGTTGTAGATAAAGACAAAATCAATTTTATAAAAAAGGGATTTAAGGATTCTTCCGTTTTGATTATTAACGGGTCAGCCGGTACCGGAAAAACAACATTAGTTAAACATTTTGTTTCAATTTTGAGTGGTTGCAAATTTTTGTTTCTTTCTGTTATGCATTCTGCACTTATTAATCTTAAGAACAAAGTTATTTCATCGATTAATCCAAATGATGCCTCATTTCTGACACTTGATTATGCTGTTAAAACAGACCTGTCTATGTATGATTGTTTAATAATTGATGAGTGTTCTACCGCTCCAAATAACTTGATTAAGGAAATTCTTTCAAAAACGAGCTTTAAATATGTAATACTTGTTGGGGACGAAACTCAAATTCAATCAATCAAATTTGGTAATTGGTTCACTATTGCTCTTGAAATGTTCCCAAACATAACCAGCAATCTCTCGACTATTCATAGGAGCGAAGATAAGAATTTGTTGAATCTTTGGGGAAAGGTTCGCAATTTGGATAATGAACTAATTGAATTTATGTCAAATATGCCGGGCCTTTTAAATGATATAAATAATCTATTTAAAGACAATTTTGATAAAGATGAAGTGGTGCTTTGTTTAAATTACGATGGTCCTTACGGAATCAACAGCATTAATAGAACTCTACAGGATAAAAACCAAAACATACCATATAGTTGGAATGTTTGGACATTCAAGAAGAATGATCCAATTATATTTAACTCTTGTTATAAATATAGAAAGTTTTTTTATAATAACCAAAAAGGTCTTATCGTTGATATTACTGAGAACAATAATTCATTAGTTTTTCAAATAGCAATAAAAAAAGAAGATTCGAATTGTAGATACAGTAGTGGCAATGTTGTGTATTTAGGGGAATTCAATGGATGTGATTTGTATTCTATACAGATCGATAAAAGTACCCCAGATGATTCTGATACCCCTGATAACAGCATTGTTCCGTTCCAATTAAGATACGCCATTTCCATACATAAATCGCAAGGTTTAGAATTCAAAAAGGTTAAAATTATTTTAACCGAGGACGTTGATGAATTGATAACTCATAACATCTTTTATACAGCTATAACCAGAGCAAAAGAAAGATTGTTCATTTATTCAAACAAAAATAGTATAAGAACAGTAGTTAATAGTTTTGCCAAGACAAACGCTATGAAAGATATTAGTATTTTGAGGAAGAGAAATAAATTGATTTAATACCAATAGCTTTCTGGAAAAAATGATTCTATTTTGAATAGGCGTGGATTACAAAGATATAAATTTGATTGGTAAGAATACAACTTAAGAAGATATCAAAAAAAGCAATTGTGACTTCTATGTTGATAATGACTGCGTAATGTTATCAGGCTTATCAATATTATTAATAGAAGATGCTCTAAGACATGTTGAGATCAAATCAACTGTGAAAAGAAATATGGCTATTGGTAACAATAAGATAGTTCAACTAAAGCATTAATAAATAAAGACAATAAATGCTTAAGTAGTGAAGATGTAGAAAATAGAGAGTTTGTAAGATATAAAAACAGATGTCATATCCGTATGGAAGCTTATTATCAATTATAACATTGTATATTTGGGCATAGTGGTGTCTGTTCCTTATGTGTCTATAAAACCATCTAAAAATAGATAATTCTTGTTATGTTTTTCATACAACTGGCTTAAAATAAACATTAGAAAGCATATTAAGTATTATAGAAAATTACTGATTTGTACGACTTTTATCGAAAAAATATAAACGCCAAATATAGATAAAAACATGGAACTTCATGGATTGTTAACGTTATTAATTGAAAAAATGAATTGGCAATTAGACTCAATTGCTAGACAAATTGCTGAATTAAGTAATAATATTTGTTATTTTGTTGATAGATTAAATGCAACAGGCAATGATGTCGCTGGGAACAATCAAGATTTAGATTCGTACATACATTCCCTCAAAAGAGTTGTTTTATTGATCCTTAATAGAAACAAAAAAGACGAAATAAGTAGTAATGTTAGAAGTGCATGTAACTCTTTTCTTTACTACTGTTCGCGAGATAAAAATGTTGGAAACAATTTAAATCTACCAGCCATTTTTGGAGTAGCGTATTCATCTTTGAATTTGTATTACTATTATTGTTCTTCAATTAACCCAATTAAAATCAATCAACCAGTTTTGTTCTTTTTTCAAGCTTGCCCGGTTGATCAACCTCCTTTCAGTTGCACCGAAGAATGCAACGGAGTTGTTGATTATTGTTCTAAAACTGGTACATATCCAGTAATAATTTATGCCACCAATCCAAATGTATTTCAAAAAACGTTAATTTATTATTCACAAAACCCTTATCACGTTTTGCACTTTTCATCTCATGGTGATATTGGGAGGCTGGTTTTTTGCACATCTGGTACTTATAAATCAATATCGATACAACCAACTTTTGTAATTGAATCGCTCTCATTGGCGATGAAAAAATATCACAAATTGCCATTGATTTATGCGAATGCTTGTTTTTCAGATTCCTTTGTTAGACATTTCATGGTGAGAAAAGCAAATACCCCTGTAATCAGGAGAGCCTTAGGAATTGCGGGATCCAATAATGATTATTGCGCCAATAAGTTTTCTCGATCATTTTATGATTACTTATCCGCTATTAATCCTTTATATCTAAATTTAGATGATATGCCTCTTTGCATTTCTAATTCGCTTCATAAAACGAAAGAAACGTTTATAGATAAAAGATATAATTGCAAAGTTATTCTAATGAAAAGAAGAAAGAATAAATAATTTCTTTATACTTTCGTTATCAAAGAAAAGCGTTTTTTGATATAAAACACACCTATTTTTATTTTCTCGTATAATTCAACAAGTATTGCGAAGGAGATGTTGTGTTCATACGGTGGTCCTTTTCAAAGATAAACTAAATAGTGACCCCTGTTCCTTATGTGTCTATATATTTATTAAAAAACAAAGAAGTGCAAGTTGTTTTGAGATAAAATGTAGAAATGAAGAATTTTTGGAAAAAAGTTTGGGTTTGTCATGGAAAAATAGGTAAATTTTGTACTTGTTTTGTCAGTGCTTTCGTTGTTGTGGCAATTGTTGGCATTCCTTTAGGAATTACAAGGTGTCAAAAAATCGATGAAGTTTATTATACAAACATATTTTTAGGCGAAGAATTCGAACTGCACGATGGTAATTATTCTGCTATAGCAAAAAGCGCATACACCAAAGAATTAATAGAGATTATCGATAAGAACGGAGAACTAAATCAAAAAGAGGGAAATTTCGTTTGTGTTGATTTTTTCTTGTTTCAAAAGGAAGAGACTAAACAAAAAAATCATAAGATTGATTCAAACGATTTTAAACTGAAAGACCATACTGGAGTGCACGTTCCTGCCAG
>AUXO014986637.1_pt1 | contig 11083 bp, 10 predicted proteins | sample 768731 | NCBI WGS metagenome assembly AUXO01 (sample SAMN02715735, study PRJNA202380) | gut metagenome | biome: sheep rumen | host: Ovis aries | place: New Zealand: Palmerston North
TGTGAATTATATCAATGTAAAATGGCGAGTTAAGAACTCCCGAAACTTAAATCAGTTTTATATTAACCGGTAATGGGCCACAGTATTCTTGAAACTATATCTTGTGATGTAAGGAATTTCAAAGTTTCGAGTCAAAATTTAGATTCCAGTTCATATAGTATGTCAAAAAAGGATATGTTATTATCCTTACTTTCATACTTGAGAACAGATTTTAATGGATTCAGGACTCTGTTCTTCTATAGGTTAGGGCAAGGAAAAGGAGGACTTTTTTTCCGCTTTTTCAGACGTGTCCTTCTAATAGTTTTTCCTCCAAAAGGTAATTTCTATATTGGGGCGAACTATATTGAACCAGGAGGAGTCTTCTTTCATCATCCATTTTCAACAATAATACACGCCGATTACATTGGTCATGGGTGTGTTTTTAGAAACAATACTACGGTTGGGAATAAAATCAAAAATGGAAAAACAGGAAGTCCTTCATTTGGGAATAATGTAAGCGTCGGCCCTAATGTTGTCATCATAGGTGACATTAAAATAGGAGATAATTCAGTGATAGGTGCAGGTTCTGTAGTTGTGAAAGATGTACCTGCTAATTGTGTGGTGGCGGGAAATCCGGCAACTGTTATAAAAAGGAATGGTGAATAATCGCATTTTACTCATAATTAGACTATAATGATATTACATTTAGTAGAAGATGAGAAGGTGGTAAATCGCCTTATTAAGAATTTTGAGGAAATATACCCAGGTCAGAACATCTTTGTATGTATGTGTAGGAAGAATACTCGGGGCGAGTATATTCCTACGCATATAAATACGAAGTTGGGCGTATTATACTATGACTACCGTTTTGAGAAATTCAAAATGGATATTTCTAGTTGTTCTTTAGTCATCATTCACTATTTAACATATCAGAAGGCTCTCTTTGTAAATAGGTACGTTAATAATAAAGCACGGATTTGCTGGTCTGTTTGGGGCGGGGATCTGTTTGGACTCTTGCATGATAAATGTGGCTATAGGCTTTATTCCACAGAAAATAGTCACCATGAAACCTGTTCTTTGCGAAAACTAATCAAAAGTATCTTTGGCGTTGAAAAACATAGAGAAAAAACAATTCTAAAGTTTATAGATAATAGATTAGAAGAGATTATTGGGACAGAAGAAGATAGACTGCTGCTAAATAAATATCTGGGATTAAAAAACCTTAAACTGTATCGGTTTTATTATTATACCCTCGAACAAATAATCAATGAAGCGATTCAAAACAAATATGTGAATAGTAGTTCTACACAAATCTTAATAGGTAATTCAGCTTCTTATACTGGAAATCATGAGTATGTCTTAAAGTATTTGAGCGAATTAGACCTTGCAGGGTGGAGCATTTGCATGCCATTGAGTTATGGTGGTGATCCTGAATATAATTCAATAGTTGAACAAAAAGCACATAGCCTTTGGGGAGATTCCTTTCGCCCATTAAAGCAGTTTTTGCCATTAGATGAATATAATAGTATTGTCCTAAATAGTAAAGCCAGTGTTTATGGTCATTGGAGGGAGGAGGCATTTGGTAATATTGTTTTATCATTATATACTGGTTCGAAAGTCTTTCTGTCTCGTAATAATCCATACTATGAAGGGTTAAGGGGTCTCGGATTTATTGTTTATGAATTAGAAACAATATCAAAGGATGAAATAGATATCCCTATGACAATGGATGAAAAAGAACATAATAAGCTTTTATGTGATAAATTGTTCTCATTGACCGAAACCAGGAAACAGATAGAGTGTATTGTCAACGGGATATATATATCATAAAACTGAGACAAAGATTATTTTAAGCATATAATAGTGGGAGGTACTATGAACAATAATAGTAGCCGTCAGATAAAGATAGGTGCAATCTTATCGTATTTTATCTTCTTTTTTAATATCGTCTGTGGTTTATTATATACACCTTGGATGATTAGAAAAATAGGAACGGAAGACTATGGCTTGTATATATTGGTAACGACTTTTCTACATTATTTCGTTGTAGACTTTGGTATTTGGCAGGCAGTTACAAAAATAATATCACGAAAACGAGCAGAAGGTGATGAAGAAGGTGTAAAAAAAGTTCTGGGAATAACAACAAAGTTATATTTAGCTCTGGATCTTGTAGTGATATGTGTGTTATTTGTAGTATATCCTAATATCGAGAGATTGTTTCCAAATCTTTCCCCGGAACAATTAGTTTCTTTTAAGAATGTATTTCTAATAGCTGCAGTTTTTAGTGTGCTGTCTTTCCCTTTCGGCTTTGTTAAGGGTGTATTTGTTTCCTATGAGTATTATATCCAAACAAAGGTATTTGAGTTATTATTAAAAGTTTTCATAATCTTATTTACGGTAATAGCCCTAAGTCTTGGCGGTGGGTTATATGCTCTAGTGTTATGCTATGGGTTATCACCTTTTATTATTAATGTTTCTAGAGTTGTATATTTGTGGAAAAAAGGTCTGAGGGTAGATATCCGTGCAAAAGGAAAGGAGATTCTTAAGGAGTTATTTACCGTATCGGGATGGGTCTTGTTGATTGTTTTTTCTGAGTTATTCATTAATAATATTGCGCCTTCAATCCTTGCAGCTAGGTCAACTATTGTTCAGGTATCAATTTTTGGAATAGGCTTAACTATTTATAATTATTTCTATTCATTTGCCATGAGCATAAACGGTTTGTTCCTACCACGCGTTACGGATTACCGAGTAAAAGGAGAGTACTCACAAATACATTTTTTAGCACTGCGTGTTGGCCGAATTCAGTGTATCTTGTTGGGGGCCGTTTTAGGAGGTTTTATCACTTGTGGAGCTGACTTCCTGACATTATGGCTTGGACCAGATTTTCATCAGTCTTATTTTGTGGCAATAATTATTATGTGTCCAATGATGTTTATTGCAATGCTGCATATCGAAACAGTTAATCTGTTCGTTTCAGATTTGGTAAAGTACCAAGCAATTAGTATGTTCCTGACAGCAGCACTATCCGTTACCTTATCATTTACATTAACGCCCAGTTTAGGCGCAGTTGGTGCTGCAATTGCCATAGGTACTGCCAACAGCGTCTTTATGATTTGTTTAATGTTATATTTTTACAAGAAATACTTGGGCTTTAGTTTTAGTGATTACTTTAAGAAAGTGTTGCCGGTCATTATTGTCATGGTTCTCTCTACAGTTATTGTTTTAGTCACAAGAAGTTTTGTGGCTGTTGAAAATACTCTTCTCTCTTTTGTGATTAATGCGGTTGTTTTTATCTTTCTTTACTGCTTTATGATGTCATTTGTCTTAAATCAGTATGAGAAGGATTCATTAAAAAAGATTCTAAATAAAGTCAAGATTAAATGAGAATACTTCAGATCAATTCTGTATGTGATTTTGGTAGTACAGGACGTACAACTCGTGAACTTGCTGATTACATAGAGCAGCAAGGTCATGAATGTTACGTGGCTTATGGTTACCGAACTACGAATTATCATAGAGCCTTTAAGATAGGAGGGAAGTGGGAGAATCTCTTTCATAATGCATTTTATACGCGCTTATTAGGCCTTCATGGTTATGGAACACGATGCGGGACAAAAAGGCTGTTAAAGTGGATTGACGAGATAAAACCAGACATAATACACCTACGTAACCTTCATGCCAATTACTTGAATTTTCCTTTATTGTTTGAGTATATTATCTTTCATCATATTCCTGTTGTCTTTACTCTGCATGACTGTTTCAATTTCACTGGGAAGTGTGCTCATTATACAGCGCTAAAATGTTATAAATGGCAATCATCTTGTGGAAAATGCCCCACATTTCGGGATTGTATAGCTCCCAGTATGTTCTTTGATCAATCTAAGAAACTCTTCATGCAAAAGAAATCTTATTATGACAAGGTAGACAATTTAACAATTGTTGCAGTATCAAAGTGGCTTGCAGGTGAAGCACAAAAATCTCCGATGTTTTCTTCTGCGCGTGAAATAACCTATATTTATAATTGGATTGATCATAATAAGTTCCAAAGGGCAAACAATGATGAAGTAGAGGATTTTTATAATAAGTATAAACTTGATAGAGAATATAAATATCTTGTTTCTGTTAGTCAAGGCTGGGATAACAGCGAGTCCCGTTACAAGGACGCAAAAAAACTAGCCGACAAACTACCAAGAGGTTACAAGCTAATTTTAGTAGGGAATGTTTCTAGAGGAAGTACTATCGAAGCTCCGCTTATTCATATTCCGCATATAGATGGTTATAAAGAACTTTCCGCCGCCTATTCAATGGCAGAGGCTTATGTTCATCTTTCCGTTGAAGATACTTTTGGTAAGGTCATAGCTGAGGCAATGTCTTGTGGCACAGTTCCTATTACATTTAATAGTACAGCATGTGGTGAAGTGCCTGGACCTTTCGGCATAGTTGTAGCTCCACATGATGTGGACGCCATAGTTCAAGTGCTTCCCTCCTTGCCAGAATATCAAGAAAAGAGCAACAGTATTATTAAGTATGTATTAAAGCATTACGATTATTTGACTAATGCCCAGCAATACTTAATTATGTATGAAAACATACTAAATATTTGACAATAAGATAAGTGATAAGAGTTGTCATTAAATGGACACACCAATCATAGATAGTAACATATGGATGCGAGAATTATTTTAGACGTAATAGTGATTTTGCTGGGTCTAATCCTAATTGCTCTGAAAAATCAAGGCAGCTCAGCAAGGAAAATGTATGTGATTATAATATGTACACTGCTAATATTAGAAAGCTCTATGAGAAGTGTACTGGTGGGACCTGACACATATCAGTATTATCTTGAATTTTTGCGTGTAAAAACAGAATCATGGAATGAAATATGGCATAGCTTTATTGATGCATATATTTATGGAGAGGGGAAAGACGCAGGATTCCATGTTCTCATAAAATTCTTCCTTAATTTCTCTGATAGTTTTAATCTATTTCTGCTGCTTATAGCCTTTGTGTTTTTTGTTCCGCTTGGTAAAATTTTATATGATAATACGACGAATATCTGGCAACTCATGTTTGCTTTTGTTCTTTATATTGCATTATTTCAAATAATTGCATTATCTGGGATTAGGCAACAAATAGCTACAGGAGGTTGTTTTATGGCATATCTTTGTTTAAGTAAGGATAAGCCGATAAGAGCATCAATAATTCTTTTAGTATCAGCCACAATGCATGTTTCATCTTTGATTTTTTTTCTAATGGTCGCCGGTTATTTTTTATTCTTGAAGCAAGAAATCCATATCGAAAAACAAATACATTTAGCATCATTGCTTTTAATTCCTGTAATGTTGGCTTCTGCAAATGCTTTTATGGGTTGGCTGGCATCATTTTTAAAAAATGATTACTACGAGTGTTATTCGGAAAAAATGATGGCAGGCGGAGCAGAAACTTTTGTCTTTATGATGATTCTTTTATCTGTCTTATGTTTTATTTGTATTAGTAAAGATGCTATTGTAAGCAATAAAAAATATAATCTTCTATATGCTACGCTTCCAATGTCATCACTTTTTTGCCCATTGATTATGTTGGACGGTGCAATGATTAGATTGGTTCAATATTTTTCAATTTTTATGTTACTCCTATTTCCTCTTAGTGTAGAATTAAAGTTTAGAAGTTCTCGTAATATCATATATATAATTGCTATAATTATTCTTTTAATCTTATCGCTAAAAAATCCATTCCATTATACCTTCTTCTGGGAAGTCAATAGCGCTTCGGTTTGATAGTAGATATAGTTTATAGCATAATTAATATTTTTTGCAATGAAGATTCTAATTCTATCAAAAGAAGCATGGCGTTCTGAGGAAAATGGGGGAAATGTTCTATCGAATATTTTCTCACAAATTGATGCTGAATACGCACAAATCTATTGTATGGAGGCCGAACCTTCTAATTCCTTGTGTAAACATTACTATCAGATGACTGATAGAATGATGGTTAACAATATAATGCATGGTAAGAAGGTGGGGAAAATTGTAGATTATAAGGACTATCCGAAAACCGCTCCAATTACAGAGAGTTTTTCATCTGCTAAGCGTTTTAATTGGATTGGTGTGCAAATAGCACGTGAGTTAGTTTGGAAATTTGCAAGATGGGATAAAGAGGCGATAAAACAATTTGTCCAAGACTTTAACCCAGATGTAATTTTTGCCCCATGCTATGGCACACACTATATGATACGATTGACGAACCTTGTCTCAGGATTCTGCTGTGCACCAATAGTTTCATATATCTCTGATGATTTTTATACGAATAAGCAATTACGTTTTTCTATTCTCTATTGGTTAAATCATTTCCTGCTGAGAAAGCATGTTCGACAAGTATTCAAAAAGTACAGACTTGTTTATACAATGACTGATGAACAAAAAGAGCAATGTGAAAGGGATTTACATGCTAACATGAAGATACTTAGAAAAGGAGGGGCGTTCTTGAAAGAGAAGGAGAAAACAACAGTTAATTCACCGATTCGAATAGTATATGCCGGAAGTTTGTATGTTAATAGATGGAAAACGCTCACATCTTTAGCTCAGAGCATACGCGAACTCAATAAAGACTCTCAACGATTCAAACTGGATATATATACTAATTCAATTTTAAATAGCGAACAGAAAGCTATCTTAGACGACAAAGTATCTTCTGAAATACATGAAACAGTTACAATGGACGAATTATGGGCTGTTTATCGCAATAGTGATATTGCCTTACATGCGGAAGGCTTTGATTTAGTCAATAGGTTAAAGGTAAGACTTTCGTTCTCGACAAAGATTGTTGATTGTTTGGATAGCGGATGCGCAGTCATGGCAATTTGTGATAGCAAACAAGCTGGTCTTGCATATCTAAAAAGAAATGATGCTGCAATATGTGTTACAGACCTGTCACAATTAGATAAAGTGCTTTTAAATCTATCAAATAATTCCGATATAATAGTTGATTATCAACATAAGGCTTTTGCGTTGGGTAGAAAAAACCATAATGCAGAAGCTATTGCTGAGAGTATTAAGGCTGATTTTAATTCATTAAAAAAATGAACAATAACTTTGAACCACTAGTCAGTGTTATAATTCCAATCTACAATATCGAAAAGTATTTGAATAAGTGTGTTGACAGTATCCTATGTCAAACGTATGCAAATATTGAAGTTATATTAGTAGATGATGGATCGTCTGACAATTCTCCAATATTATGCGATGATTACGCGAAAGCCGACAAAAGAGTAAAGGTCGTACACAAAAAGAATGGTGGCTTATCAGATGCCAGAAACACTGGAATGGAGGCATCAAGCGGGGAATATTTAATTTTCCTGGATGGTGACGATTTTTGGCCGAATAGTTCATCACTTGAGACTTTAATGAACTATGCAAAAGATAATCAAGATTTAGATTTTGTATGTTTTAACTGGTTCTATTATTATCCAGAATCAGATGTATATACTAAGTATACCCCGTATAACCAAGAGCTTTCATCTCCCACAAACAAAAACAAAGCCGTTGTGCTGCTTATTAAGGATGGGGATTTACCTATGAGCGCATGTAATAAGCTTCTTAATAGGGTGTTCTTGATAACCAATAAACTCTTCTTTAAATCAGGCATAATTGCCGAAGATATCCCTTGGTTTATTAATGTTCTTGAAAAGACACAAAAATGCTGCTTTGTAAATGAGTATATTTACGCGTATCGGCAAAATGTGATGACATCTCTCACAAGAAGCGGCGGTATGAAGAGTTTCAGGGATCTATTTGCCACGGTCAAGGAGGAACTATTACTGCTTGAAAAAAGGGGCTTTTCTAATGAAGCAAAACAGGCTATATATTCTTTTCTTGCATACGAATATAGCATACTACTATTAAAAGTTAACTCGATGCAAGAGGCTGAAAAGAAAGAATGGTGGCCGGAACTCCAAAATTATAAGTGGTTGTTGGATTATGATTTGAATCCAAAGGTAAGGATGATATCTAGAGTTAATAGAATCTTTGGTTTAAGGAATACTGTAAGGATAATGGGAGCATATCGCCGTTATCAACTAAGACGTAAATAATGAGTATGATAAACATATTAATTACAGGCAGAGACAGCCACATAGGCAATAAGTTGCAAACCTGGATTGAAGAGCACAATCCCAACAGCCTTTTTTCTGTAACACAATTAGATGTGGTCACAGACGAGTGGAAAAAATTTGATTTTTCTACAGTCGATGTAATAGTACATGTAGCTGCAATTGTTCATAGGCCTGACCTTAAAGATTGGTCACTTTACAAGAGAGTGAATGCAGACCTCCCTTATGAAATTGCGACAAGAGCAAAGAATGCCGGAGTCAAACAGTTCGTTTTCTTCAGCACAATGGCGGTCTATGGTATTGGAAAAACATTAAATAAGACTCCAATAACTAAGGCCACGATACCACAGCCGAAGAGTATGTATGGTAAAAGCAAATTAATGGCTGAGAATAATCTATTGCCATTGGATTGTGATAGCTTTAAGATTGCAATAGTACGCCCACCTAATGTATATGGCGAGAATGGTACCCTAAGCTATATTGATAGTTTTGCCAGAATGCTCAGAATACTCCCAATTATTCCTGATGCGTACAGGAATATCAAACAGAGCATGATAAATATTGACAACTTAAACGAACTAATCAGGTTGTTGATTTTGAATAATAGGTCTGGCATATATATGCCTCAAGATGGCACTGCGGTAAGCTCAATGGAACTGATGCTGGCAATTTGTGAGGCTATTGGAAAGAAAGCTAGGACCTCTGTCTTATTAGGAGACATAGTAAAATGTTTTAGGTTTATACCATTAGTGACAAAAGTATACGGTGGCATTGCCTATTCCGATGAGTTGTCAAAAGTTGATGGTATAGAATATGAGGTGGTTAATTTTAAAGAAGGTGTAAAAAACAGTATTAACAAATAATAACAATGAAAAAAATCTGTGGTATATCAACAAAGGCCGTTACCATCAGAGCATTCATGATTGATAATCTGAAGTATGTCGCTGATAATGGTTACGAGAGTTTTTGTATTAGCAATCCTAGTGAAATAATGACAAAGGATTTGCTAGGTAAAGTCCATTTTATTCCTGTTGAGATGCAATGGGGCAACGTGTCCCCTTTCGAGTTATTGAAACAAATTTATAGGTTTTACAAAATCTTTCGTAAGGAGAGATTTGATGTAATCCAATTTGCAACAGCTAATGCAGGTTTGTATGCTGCAATTGCAGGATGGCTGGCAAGAGTGCCTGTTAGGGTTTTTCTCCAGTGGGGGATTGCATATCCTGATTACACTGGACCCAAATTGTGGTTTTATAGGTTTATGGAAAAGTTGACCTGTACTTTTTCTACTCATGTACAGCCAGATAGCTTTTCTAACTTAAATTTTGCGATCTCAGAGAAGTTATTTAAACCTGCTAAGGGTTCTGTAGTGTATAATGGTAGTGCATGCGGTGTTAATTTGACAAAGTTTAATATTGATAATAGATTGAAGTGGAGAAATGAGGTGTTTGAAAAGTATAATCTTAATCAATATAAGAAAGTATTTGGGTTCGTAGGTAGAATTGTGCCTGAAAAAGGGATCAATGAATTGATAGAAGCTTTTTTACAGTTAGAAGATCATCAGCGATATGCGTTGATGTTGGTCGGTTCAGCAGAAGAAGTAAACCGTCTTGATGGTTCAATTTATGAAGAATCAAAAAAATATAATAATATCTTTTACACGGGTAGAGTAAGTATTCCAGAACGCTATTTTTCTGCATTTGATTTTATGGTACTTCCGAGCTATAGAGAAGGGTTTGGAATGGTTGTTTTAGAAGCGGCGGCAATGGGAACACCATCAATTATTTCAAATATTAAAGGCCCTACTGATTTTGTGGTAGATGGCTATAATGGCTTGATTTGCGAAGTCCAATCGGTGGACTCATTGTATCATAGTATTATTAGGGCATTAGAAATGAACGAAGATGCTTATACGGAGATGAGTAAGAATGCTTATCGTACAGTTAAAGATAAGTTCGATTCAGAAGCATTTAAAAAAGAATTTTTAATTAATAGAAACCAATTATTAGAAGAATATGAACGTAGGAATCCATCAACCTGACTATATCCCTTGGTTGGGATTGTTTTACAAAATGCATTTGTCAGACGTGTTTGTGCATCTTGATGATGCGCAGTATTCAAACGAAGCTGCTCATAATTATAATAGAATAAAAACACCTCAAGGGGAATTGCGATTAAAATTCCCTGTGGAACAACACATGGGGCAGTTGATAAATGAGGTGCGCCCGCGTTATGAACTGAAATGGCGTGACAAGCATCTTCGCACTCTGGAGATGAACTACTCCAAGGCGAAGTTCTTCAAGGATGTCTATCCTGGACTGAAAGAGGTGTATATGGTGGACTATGCAAATGTTGCAGATTTGAATATTGCCATTAATGAGTATATCGCCGGTCAGTTTGGCATCAAACCTAAGTTTGTAAAGGCTTCAGATTTTCATTTTGATACAAAAAGGGAAGAAAAGGTCATTGATCTCTGTGTGGCAGTAGGTGGTACTCTCTATATTTCCGGTAACGGTGCCCGTGTTTATCAAGATCCAGAACATTTTTCTGCTCGTGGTGTCGAACTTACATACCTGGAATATAAGCCCATTGAATATCCACAACTTTGGAAAGAGTTTTTGCCATGTATGTCGGTACTGGACTATATCTTCAACTGCGGATATGACTGGGAGTATGTAGTCAGGGAAGTAGAAAAACTGAACCCATGAGAGAAATCGGTAGTTTCATAGAGCTTGAACTTCCAAAAGGACGAGAGTGGTATAAAGGGAGTATCGGTGTTGCACGTCTAAATACAGGACGAGCTGCCATTTGGCATGCTTTCCGTATAACTGGCGCAGAGGCCATATGGATTCCGTATTACCAGTGCGAGACCGTCCGTGAGTTCCTGACCAAGAAAGGTGTTGAGATAAAGTATTATCACCAAGATAAGAATTTCAATCCCATTGATTTGAATGCCAAAGCTGATGAAGCAGTCTTGCTGGTTAATTACTATGG
>AUXO011547607.1_pt1 | contig 11081 bp, 16 predicted proteins | sample 768731 | NCBI WGS metagenome assembly AUXO01 (sample SAMN02715735, study PRJNA202380) | gut metagenome | biome: sheep rumen | host: Ovis aries | place: New Zealand: Palmerston North
TAACCTGCCACATTTCGTGACCACCGTCACGACTTTTAACTGTGCCGTCGGTATTCCAACCATATCGCCAGGAAGAGGAGAGTACAACTTTTGAATTTGTAAGTCTACATAGTAGTCCAACCCAAAATAGATTTTTGCGGCAAATTTGAATTACCATATCCCAATCATATTTTTGTTTGGCTTTAGCATAGGACTTTGTTAAATAGTATTTATGACCATTTAGTACACCGTCTACGTCAAGAAAGATAATTCTTTTCATTTTGTAAGGTCAAGATACTTTGTGCAGGCTAAGATATATACATGGAAGATTTCTCTTAGATACTTAAACTCTGAGGCAGTTACACCCTCTGCGTGAATTGCTTTCAACCACAATTCTGTAAAAGTTTCTACTGCAGAGATAACTTCTTCTTTTGACTCTACATAAGGATACTTGCAGCCCTTGATAGTCTTTTTAATGTATCTGAGTGCCTTTTTATTTACAGGTGAGAGTCCTGGTTCAATAACGTCACTCAATTCCCTTTCAGTGTTATATCTCTTCATAACCCCAATAAGGTCAACAATCTTGTAACTAACTGAGCTTAATTTCTTTTCTACTTCCATACTCAAGCCTCCTACTTATAATATAGCATACCTTCGGGGCAAAATCCCGAAGGTTGATATATTACTTGTGTTTAATATATTTATTTTTAACAGTTATCTTCCACTTACCGATAGAACCTTTCATAACTAACGACCCCATTCTAAAGGAGTCAGTAATTTCCTGCCCGACATAAACTTTATTATAATAGTCTTTATCAACGGGAACTTCAAAAGTAAGTTTGTTAATACTGTCTTTCAAATGTTCTGAAATATCCAACGTAAAGTGAGACTGTTTAATTTCAAACTCTACGATATAATAGTTAGCGTCAACTGCAATACTTGAAGAATTTGTTGCAGGTTTTAGTTCTGCAAGAACACGGTCAGCCTCTGCCATTGCCTTGTCAAACCCATTCTCTGACACTGTATTGTCAGACTCTTTCCACCAATCTGACGCAAAAACATTTGCAGTCAGAGCTACCATTGCAATAAGCAAAATACCAAGTTTTTTCAATTTTTTCTCCTTAACCATTTATAAGTGTCAAGAACTGTTCCTCTGTAATGAGGGTTGTTCCCAACTGTGCAGCTTTTACATTTTTTGAAGAACCACTGTCAGGTGTGTTTGTTACAAGGTAAGTAAGACCTTTTGAAACACCAGACTTTACTTCTCCACCGTGGTCAACAACAAGTTTTTCTGCCTCTGCACGTTTCATTGTATTCAATGCACCTGTGAAACAGAAAGACATTCCAGCAAGACCGCCTGTCTTTTTCTCTTCAACATAAACCTGTACATACTTGAGAGTTTCTGTCATTTCTTCGATAAGTGACTGAATTCCTTCCCAAATCTTGTCAGCAGTTTTAATACCAACACCGTCACAAACCAAGTATTCTGAACTCTTAACAGAAGACAGGTCTTCAAAAGTCTTGAATCCAAAGTTATCTACAATTTTATCAATAACCTTTTCACCAATTCCTGGGATATTAAATCCTGCAATAAACTGTGACAAAGTAATACGGCTGTGAGAGTCCAATTCTTTCTTGAAGTTCTGGGCACTCTTTTCACCATATCCGTCAAGGGCAGCAATTTTACCCAAGTCCATTTTATAAAGGTCAGGAATATCTTTAATAATTTCCTTGTCAATCAAGTCTTCAATACGTTTTTCACCAAACTCTTTGGCACCGATAGTATTTGTCCACTTGTTGATACGTCCGATGTAACGTGACTTACAATGTGGGTTTGTACAGTAAAGGTCTGTAATTTTACCCTTATCATTTTCTGTAATATCAAGCTTTGCACCACAAATAGGGCAAACTGTCGGCATATTCCAATTATGTTCTTTTGCTAATGTTTCTACTGTCATATATAGCCTCTTATTTCTCACACTTATTAAGGTCGCCATAAATTATATAGGCATTATTATAGTCAACTTCTTCTATTCTAAGTCCACAGTCAGGACAAACATAAACTACCTTATCATTTTCGTCTCTTGTTCGACGTAAAGGATGGAAGTCATATAACTTCTCTAGTATTTCGGGCCATCTCTTACTACAACCTTTAAATGCCTTATCACTTTCAGACAATGTTAAAGTTTTTTTATCTATAATAATCCACTCTCCACAGTCTTTACAGCGATATTCCTCAATATAATCAAGGTCTTCATACTGAGTATCGTGCATGGCGGTAAATCCACCAATAACACCAGCAACGTCTGCCTTTCTGTAAGTAAGTGCGTTTTTCTTATCAATTACCTTCCAACATATCAGAAAAAATATGATAAGAATAATCTGAAAAATAAAAAGAACCAAAGTCCAATTTGTTTTTGTTTCTTGTTTCATAAGTACCTCTTACATATAATATAGCACTTTGTACTTGTAAAATCCCGAATTATTCACATCTTGGGTTGACTGTACCTTTAGAAAGGTTTCTTGCAACACCCGGAATAATTTCACCGAAACGTGTAAAGCTGATGATATCACCAATTTCGATTTTCATATCCAACAAGAACTGAATATTGTATGCGTTAACACGAGTAATTTCTGCACCAAGAAGTTCAGTTGGGTCAATGATACAAACAGGTGTGAAACTACCGTTAGTATTGTCCCAAATAATGTTTCTTACAGTTGAAGTTGCATAAGAACGTGCTGGTTTTAAGGCAAACTGTGTTTTTGGACAGATATTTGTATTCAAGTCGTCCATATCAATTTCTGCCTGCTTAATAACAAGACCATCAATATCGTATGGAACTTTGTCCAGGTTGTCAAATGTTTCTTTGAGTTTTGCCATACACTGGTCGGCAGTAAGGTTTTCATAAACAGTCCATTCTGGAGTCATAAATCCCTTTTCTTTGAGCCAACACATAAGGGTATCTTCACCTTTGAAAGACTTTGTGGTGTCAGAGTATCTTGCGTCATATACAAGAATATCAAGGTACTGACATCCCTCACCGTCTTTACGTTTCATAGTACCATTTGCAGCAGCACGGCAGTTCTTATAATCTTTGAAATATTTTTCTTTGTTTTTCTTGGAAAGGAGAACTTCTCCACGAATAGGCCCAGTAAAGTCTTCTCCAACGTCAAGGATAATACCATTCATTTTAATGGCATTTGGAGTAATATCGTCACCTACTTCGGCGTCTCCACGAGTTACGGCTTTCTTAAACTTGCCGTTTTCATACTGCAGTTCGAGTGACGCACCGTCAAGTTTCCATTCGATAAGATAATCACCATCACCAGTCATACCTGCAAGTTTCTTTTCAACTTCTTCTTTTGAGTTGGCCTTTTCCTGGCTGCCCATAATCATAAGGTGTTTTGTTTTAGGGAAAAAATCAGATTCGTCTTTTCCAACTTTACTTGTGATAAGTTTATTTGTAGGGTCTTTTTCTTTAAGTTCGTCCCAAAGGGCGTCAAACTCTGCGTCAGAAATCTCTGCATTACCATTGTAATATGCGTTCTGATGATAGACAATTAATTCTTCAAGTTCTTTGATTTCCATATTTAATACCTCTAAAAGTCGGATAAGGTGGTATACCGATAATCCATTTAGGTCTGACCCACCAGTTTTGAACTGTCTGCCTTATCCACATTTATAATATAGCAAACTTATGCTACAAAATCCCGAAATTATTCGTCGTCTGAAGGTGGGTCTATAGGCTCATTAAATGGGCAAGAGTCACAATTGCAATTCATATCCTGGTCATAATCATCTCCATACCCCGAACACTCATAACACCTTTCACCTCTATCAATTTCTTCTTTAATGTAGTCAATCCATTTTTCAGAGTATTTATCCCTGAGACCTATTAGTTCTTTTGGTTTATCAATTATCTCAATTTCTTTCAAGTTTTCGTAATTTACCCAACTTTGTGGATTTGCTACTTGTAAAGCCTCTTCTCTTGTTATTACGTCATTATTATCTGCCCATTGAATAATATCGTTATCAGAAGGACTTTCACCAAAAAAACTTGCTGCCTCATTTTCGGGGATATCTGTAATAATTTCAATTTCTTTTCTTATGCGAATCTGCATAAAACCACCTTTTTAGTTTGGTATATATGACCATTTTACTACAAAATGGTAATTACTGTCAAAGTTTGGAATTTTCCATTCACCATTTTTTGTGAAAATACCAAAAGTTGGTTCCCAAACATAACTATCACACTTTGTTTTATACACTACAAGCACCTTAACCCCTGGAGAAGGGAAGTCTACAGGATTTTTTTCCATATAATGCCAGTCAAGGGAGTTTTTCTTTAATTCCCCAATTGTTTGCATTAGTATTTCATTTACTTTTTCAAGTTTAATATCCCTATTATCGTCTACAACTGCATAAATAGTGTCAGGGGGTAAAGCTTGAAAAGATATAATTTCCTTTTCCTTATCTTTACAGTGCATAGTAAGTTGTTCTGACGCAGTAAGATATTGATTTCCTATAAAGGACACTAGTTCTTTCATATGAGGAAACTCCTTTTTATTTTTAAAAATAAAAAAATTGTGGTGTGATAACACCACAATATATATTAACGTTATTTTACCTGATTATAAGTTGCATTATTACTTATTGGACGACTTCCTGACGTAATTGTAATATTAGGCTCTGTATAAACCCCTGTTCCGTCCGTTGTTATGGTTCTTATTGGCAATGGATTATCTACAAATGGCTGTCCAATAGGCTCTCTAAACTGTTCCATATAAGGTAAGGTACAGTGACAAATAGCTCCTTCCTTAAAGTTTGGACAATGTTTGCAGCAATTTGGAATATTGTCAAACTTAAATGGGCTAGTTGTAGCAATATTCTGTACATTATCGGTTTCTTTCAAAAGACCGTCTACCATACTTTTTACCATAAGTAATTGCATTTTTGACAGTTTTTCCAAGTCTCCAAGGTATTTATAGAAGTCTTCTTTTTCCATTCCTTTCTCTTCCATTATTTCCTCCTTAGTGGCCAAAATATTCAAGTTGGCTCTCGTATTCCTTTGTTCCTTTTCTACTCCAAGAACTAGTAGGGTTCAATATTTTTTCGTCAATAATTGTATGTGCAATAGTTTGATTATTAGATTCTCTTACCAAGTCCATTAAATATACCTTAGACTCAGAACTTAGGTTAGACTCTACTATCTCAACTAATAGTTTGTCTTTATCTATGCTATTCATCTTCAAACTCCTCAGACTTGGCATTTTCTACATAAGTAAGTGTAAAACACTCACCATTAAACGACTCATACATACGTTTACATTGACCGTTATTCTGCTTAAGCATAGAAACTTCTACTAAATCATCTTCTGCTTGTGCCTCTTCGTCGTCAGGGAAGTACTGGTCAATAAAGAACTTTTTACGGAACAAAGATACTACATAACGACAACGTTCCAACAATGCACCAGAGTTTTTAACCTGTGCTCTTGTAGGTCTAAGTCTATTTATGTCTTCAATATCTACTACATTTGCAGTTTCACCACTACGATTTAACTGTGCAGTACCGATATAGTGAATTCCTAGTTCCTTAGAAAGTGCGTTCATCTTGTTAATTGCAACCTCAATAGTCTGTGCAAGACCAAGTCCGTTTCTTGTAGAAACAAAGTCTTGTACCATTGTAATAAGGTCAATAACAACAATACAATATCTCTGCCCTATAGACTCTTGGAACTTGATAATTTCTTTCTTTATATAATTAAGGTCAATTGTTGCATTTTCACAGAAACGGAAGAACTGATTCTGGTCAAGACTCTGTCTTTCCTGCTCAACTGCCGTTAAAATAGAAGAATAAGTTTCTTCGTCAGAAGGATTTACTATTTCAGAATAAGGAATTTGCAGCCTGCTAGACAATAAACGGTCATAAGTAGATATTTCACCCATTTCCAAAGAGAAAAATATACAAGGAATACCAGAGTTAATAAATCCATTTACAAGTTTCAAGACGAATGTAGACTTACCCATACCTGAACCAGCAACTACAAGTCCACCAGTTCCAGGAATAGGACCGTCAACAACCATATCGTCCATAACAGGTTCATTAAAGAAGTACTGCTTACCATTTTCCCTCTTCTTGAACTCTTCTTCCCAGTGGTCACCCCACTCTTTAAGTGTAATTACCTGACCCGTTTTATCGTCAAATGCAAGAATTTCTGATTCTGCCTGCTCAAAATTGTCTTTTAATTCTTTAATAAGTTCAGGGGTTAAGGTAACATTGCTGGATAAAATACCTCTGGCTTTATCAATATACTCCAATGACTTAATAGACTTCTTAATTGAACGTAAAAAGTCAGTGATATCTTTAATATAGTCAGACGGTACGTCATTAAGTGCAATAATACTATCAATAGTATTCTTGTTAACAGACATATCTATCTTGGCAGCCTCATTATACAATGCCAATGCATCTAATGGGACACCATTTTTAGTCATATAGTCTATTGTTTTTGCGATAGTTTTACAAACGTCATGGATAAACAAGTTCTCGTCGTAGTCTTCACTATCGAGCAAGTCTGGTTTTAACCAAATATAGTTTAACAGTCTTTCTTCCGCTAAAAGAACTGCAGATGAGGACTGTATTGTTTTTTCATCAGCCATTAGAATAACTCCTCAACGTCAACTTTACTTAAAGAAGATACATAATTATCTTCAAAATATAATTTTCCGTTGCATATTGCAACATTTCTGTTTACCAAGTCTTGAATAGAAGGACTAAACTTATTTTCTGCAATTTCATCAATATCAACATTTGACACAAATAATATGCCCTTATCCTTGGTTTGAATTCTGTTTCTTAAAAATGTGTCCAAAAATGGAATTTGCCAGTCAGACTTATAAACTGTAACTTTTTTACTATCAAAAGCCTCGTCAATAATTAACAGGTCTACGTCTGAAATCCTATCCAAGAGTGCTTGAGTGTCTTCATCTCGGTCTGCCTTCTGCAAAAGCTTAATAAGGTCATTCATTAAACAGTAATATACTGTTTTATTCGCTTTTAAGAATTGAAAACCTACATAATTTGCCAAAGTGGTTTTCTGTGTACCATTTGGGCCGTATACGTAGAGAACACAAGACTTTAACTTTTCCTTTTTTTCTTCTGGTGTATTTGGGTCTAAAGACTGTTTTGTATAAGAAATAAGTCTATTTCTATTAAATATAGACTTTTCACCAACATAGTCCTTTTCAGGGTCAAAATCTACCCATCTCATATTAAGGTGTGCTTTTTTCGCACGACCCTCTATTTTACAGGCATTTCTCCATTTTATATGACACTCACACTCCGTTAAAACCTCAACTTGAGTTTTTCCGTCTTTTGCAAGTTTCATTTCAGAGATATATCCTGGTTTAGCAACTTTTCCGTTTTTGCCAAAACATCTTCTACATTGTACATATTTTATCATAGTTATATATTAACTCTCCTATTTTTAGGGTAAATGCTGTAATTGTTTCTATATTATATAGAAAATATATTAACATTTTCCGAATTTCTTGGGTTTGCCGTTAATATACATATTGGAGGTATTATAATGACTAGAGGAAGACTTGCAATTATTACAAACAATAAGGTATACAAATCTAATGAATTTAATGGGGATATGTATTATGACGGATATGGAGAGAGTGCAATTGAATATCTTAAAAAAGTAGACTCTCAAAAATCTCTCATAGAGGCAGTTAAAGACTTTAATGAAGAAAACTTTAATTACCCTAATGAAGAGGTGGTAATCTATGCGTGCAAATACCCACTTGTTTTTTCAGAAAAAACATATTACTCTGACTGGGGTAGTGACTTTATCTACATCAAAAATGTTTCTAATGAGCCACAAACAATATTAGCAATAGAATATCGTCCTAAAAATGATAAAGGTTCTCATGAAAAAGTTTTGCAGCCTGGTGAAATCGGTATTTTCCATATGGGTAGTTATTATGGTCTTGTAAAAAATGACGGTTCTACTGAATTTTTGTAATATACCGTTAATATAGTATATTATGGACGGAAAAATATTAACAAAAATTATTGCAGACGCAAATACAGAAAGAATTAAGTCTAAAGGAACTTTAAGACTCGGACAGTGTATGTGGAATACATTTGAGTCTTACTTTTTTAATAATTGCAGTCAGGAAGAAAATGACAAGTTTCAAAAGTTGAGAGGGTCAGATAAAGACCCTTTCTATGACGATAAACTTGTAAATGTTTTTATTGCAGAAGTTTCTAAGATATAGGAGAGTATAATGTCAATTATTAAATATTTGAAATTGCGTTTTCTCAATAGAAAGATTCATAGTATTTTAAACTCCTGGTCAGGATGGAATTATAGTGTTGCAAGGCAGTATGACCTAGATAGGGTTCCTTTACCTCCTGAACTAAAAAAGGGTATGGATAAACCTGCTATTAGTCTTAACGGTGAAAATTATATTATATTCTTCTTTACAAAACCGTCTTGGTCAGTATATGTAGGTTTAATGGTAGGTGAGAATCTTAAACCTTATTGGATAGAGTCTCATGAAGATATTTTCTACAAGTCTTGCAGACTTGAAGACCCACCTATTCCAATTGATATTAAAGAAGAGTTTATTAACTTAATTCTTGAGAATAAAAGTTATTATATTGAAACAGTAAAAGGTTGGTTGGAAAAAGCAAAGAAAGAATATTTTGCTAACTACGGGAGATAATATATGTCACAACTCTCTAAAGAATTAAATAAGGTAGTTGCAGCAAAACAAATATTAGACGCTGCAAAAGAATCTTATAGGTGTGCCATAAATGTAGTAAAAACTTATGACTCCCCAAATCCACCATTGACCAAACTGCCAATAAGTATTGTCAGACGACGTGCTCAATTGACTTGTAAAGAGGCAAAATTGAGAGTACGTGAAATTGAGAAAGAATATATAAGAATCCGTATGGAGTTTATAAAGTTTCTTTTAGAGTATAAGGAAAAATTAGTATGTTAACAACTTTATTGGGAATAGTATGTATTGCAGCAGGCATTTATCTTTGTATGAATAGTGGAAGGTCAATTTCCTCAATTTATAAAGAGTGTCAATCACTTAAAAAACAGTACTTGTCTGCATTAGACGAATTGGCTAACAGAATTGAGTATGTAATTAACAATATTCCCGAAGATGAAATGGAACAAATCCGTTTTATGAAACTATCTGATGTTATTAGGAATAAAGAAACTAAGGCTATGCTAATATTAAAATTGTATAGTCTTTCTGACGCCGTTAAAATAGATAAAAAAGAAATGCAGAAAAAAATTTGGTTTGACTATTACCCAGATAAGTTATTCTATTTCAAATATGGAAAGGCTCTGAAAGAAATACCTGAATTACAAAAGGAGATACCTAAAAAAGATGTCAATGAGAAGTAGGATTTCTAAAGGGGATGTTACTCCACCTATTAATACTCCAACTCGCCATCCCCATATTTTTAGTATAGATGGTTGGGAAGAAGAAAAGAAAGATATACAACAGAATTGGATAAATATGGTATCAAATAATATGAGAATTGATAAACTTGGTGACAATATAGGGTTTGATAGTTTTGGTAACTTTGATAGCTTTAATAATAATGCTACCCCCAAAACACAAAAAAAGATTAGCTCAAAATTAAACATTACTCGTGACACTATCGCACTTTCTTTGGAAGTTTCCAAGAGAAGTGGTGTACCTATATTATTTCTTTCAAATCCTGGTGAAGGTAAGACCACTGGGGTTATGACTTTTGGGAAATATCATAAGCTTCATGTTGAATTCCTTATGGGGTCACAGTACACACAAGAAGACGTATTGGGATTTATGACAAATACAGGTAAAGAATACCTTGAAGTCAAAATTCCTGAGTGGTATTATCGTATTATGGAATATACAAAGTACCATTGGGAAATTAAAGACGACCCTAATTTTGAATTAGCATATACAGAACGTAAAAAACTTATAGACGAAAAGAAACTGTACTTTGCATACAAAGATAAAAAATTGACAGAAGAACAACTCCTTGATATGGATATTCCTTTTGACAAAATTGATATTGATGCAAGGATTAAGGAAATTGACAAAGAACTTGATGACAGATTCGTTTGGACTGCACCAAGAGGAACAATCCTATTTTTGGACGAACTTTCTGCCGCTGCACCTACAGTACAGGCTGCATTACTTAGACTCTGTCATGAAAAGAAATTGAGAGGTAATAATTCTCTTCCAAAAGACTGTATTGTATGTGCAGCAGGTAACTTTAAAAGAAACTTACCTAGTTTTATGGAAATTATTGCACCAGAATTAAATCGTTTCTGTATAATAAACTTACTTAGGGGTAATCCTAATTCTAAGTATGAAAATATCGGAAAAGATTTAGTTTTTGAGGCAACCCAGGACTTTTATGAGAATACTAATAATTTCCCAGAATATAAAGACCCTTTTGAGTTCTCTCAGTCTATGAAAACCAAGTTCTTAGAAAAGTATCGTAATGGTCTTATTAAATTATTTGAAGAATATTCTAAGGATGACTCCCCAAATGGGATTTTGAATCTAAGAAATACCAATTTTGACGGAATGTTTGACGGACTAGAAGAAGTTCCTGAAATTTCAAACTTCATATCTGTAAGAAGTATTTCTTATTTTGCAAGAGTACTACGTGCCCTTTGTGAACTTAGAATATCTCCGTCATACCTTGACGATGCATATAAGAAATTCTCGGTAGGACTTTTGGGACTTGGAACAAACTCTTGGGATAGTAAATCAGATGATAGAGAATTACAGATTTCAACATATCAGAAGTCATTAAACTTTATGGTAGGTGATATTCTGTCAGAATTTAATCATCCGTCTAAGGATAGTATTACTTTAAGTACTTTACCACAAGAAGTTGCAAATAAAACAGAAATTAAAAAGGGCTCATTAGCGGAGACTATTAATAATTATATAAATGGCTATAATAAAGACCTACAAGATGTAATTGTTAAAACTCAACAAAGATTCCCTACTAACGCTGCATCTGCGTATTATGCACTGCAGACTGTTTTCTCTGGCCCTCTTC
>AUXO012952788.1_pt1 | contig 11080 bp, 10 predicted proteins | sample 768731 | NCBI WGS metagenome assembly AUXO01 (sample SAMN02715735, study PRJNA202380) | gut metagenome | biome: sheep rumen | host: Ovis aries | place: New Zealand: Palmerston North
GAAGTCGTGTTCGATGCAAGCAAGCCAGACGGAACTCCGCGTAAGCTTATCGATGTGAGCAAGCTCCACAGCCTCGGCTGGACACACAAGGTCGAAATCGACGAAGGCGTACAGAAACTTTTTGACTGGTACAAGGAATCTTTAAAGGCATAAAAGGAACAACATGACGAAGCGTAACATTGCATTAATCACAGGCGTCACAGGACAAGACGGTTCCTATCTTTCCGAATTCCTTTTGGCCAAGGGATACGAAGTTCACGGCATCATCCGCCGCTCATCGGTGGATTTTCGTGAGCGCATAGCCCATCTCGAGGGCAAGCCGAACTTCCATCTACATTATGCCGACATGGGCGACTCTATGAGTCTCGTGAAAGTCGTTGGTAAAGTACAGCCAACCGAAATCTACAACCTCGCAGCCCAGAGCCACGTACAAGTTTCTTTTGATGCACCTGAATTTACCGCCGATGTTGATGCTACGGGCGTTCTCCGTATTCTTGAAGCTGTGCGAACCAACCACTTGGAAAAGACCAGCCGTATTTACCAGGCCTCGACCAGTGAACTTTATGGCAAGGTAGAAGAAGTCCCACAGAACGAAAAGACCCCGTTCCATCCGTACAGTCCGTACGCAGTTGCAAAACTTTACGGTTTTTGGATTATCAAGGAATACCGTGAAGCCTACAACATGTTCTGCTGCTCGGGCATTCTGTTCAACCACGAATCCGAACGCCGCGGCGAAACCTTCGTGACACGCAAGATAACGCTTGCCGCCGCCCGCATTGCACAGGACAAGCAGGACTGCCTTTACCTCGGCAACCTCGACAGCCTCCGCGACTGGGGCTATGCCAAGGACTATGTGGAATGTATGTGGCTCATTCTGCAGCACGACAAGCCTGAAGACTTTGTGATTGCTACCGGCGTCCAGCACACCGTCCGTGAATTCGCTACCCTAGCATTCCACCACGCAGGCATTGAACTCCGCTGGGAAGGCGAAGGCGTAAACGAAAAGGGAATCAACACCGCTAACGGCAAGGTTGTTGTCGCAGTTTCAGAAGATTTCTATCGTCCGACCGACGTGGTAAACCTTTGGGGAGACCCAACCAAGGCCAAAAAGGAACTCGGTTGGAATCCGCAAAAGACGACATTCGAACAGCTCGTGAAGATCATGGTCGATAGCGATATGCGTAAGGTTGCTGCCGATAATGTTGCTAGCCATGTACGTACTAACCTTGCCGAATACCTTGAAAAAGGTTTGGTGAAGTAGAAATATGGAGAACTAAATAAAATTCGCGAGTTTTCACCACCAATGTGACTGATACAAGCCGAATCGGGAAGAAATGCTCCCATATAGAATCTTAAAATAAAAAAAATCGGCCATAATCATTTTTGTCAGTGCTTTGGTTAGAAGGTATGGAAAGTGACCCCTGCTAATAAACGAATAGCAAAGAATACCGTTTATATGTATGCGCGATTGCTTATAACGATGGTTATAGGCCTGTATTCCTCGCGTATAGTCCTACAGGTGCTAGGTGTTTCTGATTTTGGGTTATTTTGTGTTGTTGGAGGCATTCTGATGATGTTTACCTTTATAAGTAACTCGTTGGGAGTTGCGACGACGCGCTTCTTGAATACAGAAATGGGAAAGAAAAATGGAGACATCAATAAATGCTTTAACATTAATCTTGTGCTGCACACATGCCTTGCATTTGGCATTTTTGTTCTTGCGGAAACAATAGGGTTGTGGTATGTTTGCAATGTGTTAGTTGTTGAAAATGGAAAATTTTGGGACGCTTTTTTTGTGTATCAAGTATCCGTATTCATTGCGTGTTTAGGTGTTGTTAATGGGCCTTATGCGAGCCTTTTTTCCGCCCATGAATGCTTCAAATTTTTGTCTTTGTTTGATATAGCGAATACCATCCTTCGGTTTGGAGGTATTCTTCTATTGCAATATTATGATGGCATTTATGCATTGCGAATATATTGTCTTATAATGGGAATTACGACGATGGATTCTTTTGTGGTGTATCGTGTATTGGCTACAAGGAAATGGTCGGAAATTATAAAAAAAAGAATTATTCGAACTTGGAAAGATTATAAAGATGTTTTGGCCTTTTCTAATTGGAATTTATTGGCGACAATGTCATTAATGGCGAGATCATCTGGAACGGATATGCTGATTAATTCTTTTTTTGGAACGGCGATGAATGGGGCGTATGCAATTAGTAAAAATGTTAATAACTACATAGTTCAGTTTTCTGCTAATTTTGATGGAGCATCAGGTCCTCAAATCATTCAAGCTTATGCGGCGGGAGATGTTGAAAGATACACGTATCTAGCGAATAAAATGGGGCGTTTTTGCCTGCTTCTTTTCTTATTAGTTTTTTTTCCTTTATATATGGAATTGGAAACAGTTCTTTCGCTATGGTTAGGAGAAGTCCCTCAACATGCTCTGGTTTTTACGCAAGTTAATTTGATTCTTGCCGGAGTGTCCATGACTGGGGGTGGAATTGTTCAGGTAATAAATGCGTCGGGAAAAATAAAATGGTTTAAGATACAAGTTAGCATATTCTTTTTCCTTTGTATTCCAATAGGATACTGTTTTTTAAAAATCGGAATGCCTGCGCATGGCATGCTTGTTCTTTTCCTTGTTGCTGATTTGTTACAACGTGTTGTGCAATTGATTTTGATGAAATTTATTTTGCAGTATGATGTGCTAGGTTATGTTAAAGAGGCCTATCTGCGACCAGCCGCAATTTCGGCAATAATGTCATGTTTTTTAGTTGCATATTGGCAATTGGATATCAATCTGCTGCCATTTAAAATAATTGCGATGGGAGCGTGTTTTATTATATGCCTCTTTTTTGTTATTTTTCTCGGAATGGAAAAGAGTGAACGACTGAAAATTTGGGACAAAATAAAAAAGTTTAATAGGAAATAAAAAAAATGAACATAAAACAATGGCTTAAACGAATATATAAACGATTTCTGGTGGACCACTACCCGGTTTTGCTGATAAAAAAATCGTGGAAAAGCTTTACAGGAAAAAATTTGGATTTGAAAAATCCACAGACACTAAATGAAAAAATACAATGGCTCATTTGTTATTCAGATACAAAAGAATGGACATGTCTTGCTGATAAAATTCTTGTGAGAGATTATGTGAAAGCGTGTGGGCTTGAAGATATTCTTGTTCCCGTTCTTGGAATATGGGATGATGCGAGAAAAATTGACTTTGATGTGTTACCATCAAAGTTTGTTCTAAAATGTAATCATGATAGTGGTTCTGTTATTATTGTTGATAAAACGAAGCCATATGATAAAGCTTTTATTGTTGAATCCCTAAATAAAGCCTTGAAACATAAATATGGTTATGCTCATGTTGAACCACACTATAATGGCATCAAACCAATGATATTGGCAGAAAAGTTTCTTGATTTGGATACAAGCAACATTTCATCGTCTGCTATTGACTATAAAATCTTTTGCTATGGAGGGAATCCAGATATTATTTGGATTGCTTATAACAGGCATAACGGTCAATATTGCAATCACCAAACTAGAGATTTAGAATGGAATCGAAAATATGACTATGAGGCGGATGACCCCTATTATCGGCTTGATGATGCGGATATCCCACGTCCGAAATCTTTAACGCGTATGATTGATGCCGCTAGACGGCTCTCACAAGGCTTTCCTGAAGTTCGCGTGGATTTTTACGATGTAAATGGGATGTTGTTCTTTGGAGAAATGACCTTTACCTCGGATTGTGGACGAATGCCTTTTTTTAGTGATTATTATCAAAAACGTGCTGGTGATATGATAGATTTATCATTGGCGAAGCGGAAATAAAATTCAAAAAATAGCGCAATACATAAAACTGAAAAAAAAACAAAGCATAGGCAATATTTTTAAGGTAACGCAAAATGAAAACAAAACTTGTTTATGTTCTTGTCAGCTCAGAAAAAGACATCTATCTAGAGCAAGCATATGTATCAATGCTTTCGGCAAAGCATCATATGCCAACAGTTCATATCACGCTCCTAACAGATTCAAAAACAAAGGAATCCTTTTTCGGGACAAGAGAAAAAGAGTCCTCTATCGCAGATGAAATAATCGCCGTTGAAATAGACCCATCCTTTTCCGCACAAAAAAGAAGTCGTCTATTAAAGACGAATGTTCGTAACTATGTACAAGGCGACTTTTTATTTATTGATTGCGACACAATCGTCGTAAAACCATTAGATGATATTGACGAAATAGATGTAGATATCGCAGCTTGTTGGGATACTCATGTACCTTTTAAAGACAATCCATACCGATCAATGTGCATAGAGCTAGGCACAAAACTAGGATGGCCTATAGAAAATGAAACTGAATACTACAACAGTGGTGTAATATTTGCGCGAGACACACCAACAGCACACACATTTTTTGCAAAATGGAATGAAAATTATCAAAAAGGCACCCTAAAAAAAATATTCATGGACCAACCTAGCCTAGCCATGACAAATTATGAATTGGGTCACCAGATTAAAACTTTACCTGATAGTTGGAACTGTGAATTCAAACATGGATCACGCTATTTCAAAGAGGCAAAAATAATTCATTATTTATGCACAAATGAAAATAATGGAAAAATGCCCCCATTTTTATTGAATGAAAAAAAAGTATTCTTAAAAATAAAAGAATCGGGTTCACTCCCACCAAATGTTCAAAAACTATTCGACGATCCCAGTACAGGGATCGCACCTTTGACAAATCTTATTTCAGGAAGTGATGTTTTATTTTTCGATGACCCGCTTGTTTTTTTACTAAGAACATGGTACGACAATAATCGTACATTATATAAATGTTTATCATGCTTAGCAAAAAATTATATGTATGTAAAATTTAAAATCAAGACCAAATTAAAAAAAGTTATTTTTCATGAAAAATAAATACGATTACCTCATTGTCGGTTCAGGCCTTTTCGGTGCCACATTTGCATACCGCGCCACCCGTGCCGGGAAAAAATGCCTCGTCATAGACAAGCGAGCACAACTTGGAGGCAATGTCTATTGCGAAAACATTGAAGGGATCAATGTTCACAATTACGGAGCCCATATTTTCCATACTAGCAACAAACAAGTATGGGACTTCGTCAATTCCATCGTAGAATTCAATCGCTACACGAACAGCCCTGTTGCGAACTACAAAGGAAAGTGTTACAATCTGCCGTTCAACATGAACACATTCTACCAGATGTGGGGCGTTACAACACCGGCAGAAGCAATGGCAAAAATCGAAGAACAGAAAGCCGAAGCCATAGCCACATTGAATGGCCGCGAGCCTGCAAACCTCGAAGAACAGGCACTCACGCTCGTCGGCAAGGACATCTTTGAAAAGCTTATCAAGGAATACACCGAAAAGCAGTGGGGCCGCAATTGCAAAGACTTGCCGGCATTCATCATCAAGCGCCTCCCAGTGCGTCTCGTATTTGACAACAACTACTTTAACGACAAGTATCAAGGCATCCCTATTGGCGGTTACAACAAGCTCATTGACGGCTTGCTCGCCGGAATCGAAACGCGTACAGGCGTAGACTTCTTTGACGAATATAAAGACAACTGGCACGAAATTGCCGATAAGCTCGTCTACACAGGCGCCATTGATGAATACTTCAGCTACAGCCTTGGCAAACTCGACTGGCGAACCGTCAGTTTCAAGACGCGCATTGAAGACACTCCGAACTTCCAAGGAAACGCCGTCGTCAACTACACTTCGCATGACCAGCCGTACACGCGAATCATCGAACACAAACATTTCGAAATGTTCGGCGCCGAGGTCTATAGCGTTCCGAAAACAGTCGTCTCGGAAGAATACTCCACCGAATACAAAGACGGCATGGAACCATACTACCCCGTCAATGATGAACGAAACAACAAGCTCGCCGAAGAATACCGCAAACTGGCCGAACAAGAAAAGAATGTCATCTTTGGAGGCCGTCTTGCGCAATACAAGTATTACGATATGGCCCCGATTATCGAGCAAGTCCTGAACATGGAGATTCTCTAAATGACTATCAAGATACTCGTTTGCTGTCACAAAAAAGACATTTGTGTAAAACAAGAGCCCTATATGCCGATACATGTAGGACACGCATTGCATTCTGAAACAAACTTGGGGATGCAATGCGATGATGAAGGCGACAACATAAGCTTAAAGAATGGTAGCTATTGTGAATTGACAGGAATGTATTGGGCTTGGAAAAATCTAAAAAATGTCGATATAATAGGTTTAAACCATTATCGCCGTTATTTCGACTTTCATAAGAAAGTAGGATTTGCACAGCCAGAAAAACAAATAAAAACAAAAGATTTTGGGACATGCAATTTTGACATTCCTCAAAAAATAGTTAATTTGGTCAATAATGGTTCCGTCATTGTTGCAAAGCCAAGGTCGTATCCAGTAGACATTTACACAAACTACTGTTGTGACCACTATAGCACAGATATCAAGAATCTTCGAAAAGTCATTGAAGAATTCTGTGAAAAAAAATACATCAAAGCTTTTGACACAATAATGGATTCATGCAAGCTAATCCATTACAATATGTTTTTAATGCAATGGGAGCAATACGAAAAATATTGCCAATGGTTGTTCAACATTTTAGCCATAATGGAACAAAGAACAAATATTGAAAATTATGATACCACACAAAAAAGAATTTATGGTTATCTAGCAGAACGGTTATTCAATGTTTATTTATTGGCAAATAAGGTAAAAACAAAGCAGTATCCAATTTTGTGGTTTTTCGATGATTACTATCCTCAATACTCTTCATTAACATCAATTCTCCGAAACTTTAGAAATAAATTATTAAATATAATGGAACACCCCAAAAGATATTTTATAAAAAAATGAGGGCCTTTTTTATGAATAGAATTCTATTGCTTACAGCTTGCGTAAATCCAAATGGCATGTCATTTACCGCATTACAAGATGTCGAAGAAAGAAAAAAACAGTACCTAAAAGCAATCGATTGGTATTTAGAAAACACCACATTAGATATTGTTGTTGTAGAAAATACATGCTACGACTTATCAGAATCCCTAAACAAAAAAAATCAAGTTCAAAGACTAGAATTCCTTACATTTGATGGTAATAATTTTGACAAGACATTAGGCAAAGGATATGGAGAAGCATTAATTCTAAAATACGCATTCCACAATTCTAAAAAAATCAAGACCGCTGATTCCATAATCAAGGTAACAGGAAGACTCATTGTATCAAACATAAACAAACTCATTTCCTGCTGCAAAAAAGAAAACACGCTATACATAAAGGAATCGTATCAAAACAACCGCATGTATTTTGAAAGCAATTTTTTCGTAGCGCCTCCAGCTTTTTTCTATTTATTCATCGACAATTACGAAAAATTAAACGATTCCAAGGGTTATTATTTCGAGCACTTAATGTACGATTTAGCTTCTGACTGGGAAAAAACAGGTGGGAAAATCAAAGAACTAACGCCCCCAGTATTATTCCTTGGTCAAAGCGGTTCTACGGGACAATTCTATCCGAATAACACATATTACAAAATTAGATCATATGTTCTTTTTTTATTTCACAGATTAGGAATATATCGATTTGGATAAAGCATTACGACATTTAAAAAATTATTATTATTTTCAAGACGCAAACACAAACAAAAAAAATAAGGCTCCCAAATGTGGTTTTTACTACCATCTGATGCACATGCATTTCCATTAACCTCTTGGACTTATACAATTCCTTATTTTTTACTATGTTTTTTTATCATTTTTTTTTCGAAAAACTTTAACATTCGCAATGCTATTGATTCGGAAAATTTCAATAAAAAAGCATATTTTTTCATATTCGCTGTTCTAACAGTTTTTTTCGGAATTCGCTGGTATACCCTATCAGACAATATTGTCTACGCAGATGAATACAATTCAATAGCACCTATTTTTCGATGGAGCTATATCGAAATTCATTCATGGTGGTGGGAAAAGGGGTATGTAATATTTGCAATGTGTTGCAAATTAATAACCCCCGACTTTCATTTCTTTGTATTTATAAATACATTAATTGACTTTATACTATTACATCAAATCATAAAAAGATATTCCCTAAACATTCCTTTTACAATTTTGCTTTTTCTGGGATTCTACGGCATCTTGATGGAAATAAACATGATGCGTAACATGAAAGCCATCTTATTATTTTTATTGTCTATTAAACATATAGAAGAGCGTAATTTCATCAAATTTTTATTATACAATGTAATTGGCTTTTCGATGCATTCCTCAGCTATTTTATTTTTTCCAATGTACTGGCTACTAAGAATAGAGCTAAATAAAAAGTTCATCGCAACAATCGCCTTTGTATCAACATTTATATATGTAGCAAACATTGATATTACAAACGGTCTTATAAATACAATTCTACAAGCTCTTAAGCAATATGATTTTTCAATGATTATTAAAGCATCTGCTTACTACGAACAATCAGAAACACAAGCATTATCTTTGGGAACAATAGAACGTATTATAACATTAGTACTAGCTCTTTACGCTTATTTTAAGCAAAAGAAAGTCAACAAACAATTCATAATTTTCTTTAATTCCTATCTAATCTTTTTCTTGGCTTATTCAGTTTTTGGAAACAATGAAGTCTTTCGCGATAGATTTACTACCTTATTTTATTATTCCTACTGGTTTTTATACCCACATTTAGCACAATTCTACAAGGGCAAAATAAAATATTTCTCTTTATGGATTACAATCTACGCAATGTTACGCATTTTTATGTTAACACATAATTGTGCTGCTTATTACGAAACAGTATTCTTCCACAACACTACTGTTGCAGAACGAGCAATGTTAGACGCCAAAACATCTAAAACTTGGTAATATATGAAAATTTCCGTCATCACAATCAATTACAACAACGCTATGGGTTTAGAAAAAACCATCAACAGCGTCATTCAACAAACTTATAGCGATTACGAATACATTATCATTGACGGCAACAGTACCGACGGTAGCAAAGAAATCTTTAATGTATTCAAAGAAAAATATCCTATAAAGGGAGTCTCTGAACCGGATAAAGGTCTATACAACGCAATGAATAAGGGTATAGACATGGCTCAAGGTGATTATTGTATTTTCATGAATTCTGGAGACACATTCTTTGACGCTAATGTATTAACAAATGTTGCACCCTATTTAAAAAACAATATCGGTGTTGTATCAGGTGTCGGGAAAGCGGGCATTTTGACCTGGTATCCTCCAGAGCCGCAAAAAATCAACCTAACTTTTTTTCTCAAAAACAGCTTAAACCATCAAAGCACATTTGTTCGCCGAGATATTTTACTAAAACATCATTTTTCTGAAAATTATAAAATAGTCAGCGACACTGAATTTTTGTTTAAAGCGTTAATTCTCGACAATGAATCATATATTGATATTCCTATTGTCGTATGTAGTTGCGAAGAACCCGGTGCCAGCGGGAACCTAAAAAAATCATTAGAAGAACGATACACGGCTATAAAAAAACTGCTACCACCAAGAATGTCTTACGACATTGATTTCATTATAAAGTACCACAACTCAGCAATCCTAACAATAGGAAATCTGCTATACAACAAATTTTTTCGTAAGATTAGCCAAATATTAACCAGCAAGAAAGTCCGTAAATGAAGACCGTTTCATTTGTATATCCTATAAATTTAGATCACCCAATCGGCGGTCTCAAAGTCATATACGACTATGCCAATTACTTAGCTGCGAAAAAAATCAATGTCAATATAATTTATGCAGCATACTTCAAGCCAACAGACAAAAGCTTAAAGAAAAAAATCAAGGCTGTCTTAAAGTATTTTTATTCTTTCTATCGTAGATTCACAAAGTGTTCGTGGTTTCAAGTGAACTCCGACATAAGGGAAACATATGTTTGGGAATTAAACGCATCAAACATTCCTCAATCCGACGTATACATAGCCACATCAGCAAACTCCGCAACATATGTGGACCAATTAGATGAACCTCCGCAAAAGAAATTCTATTTTATCCAGCATTTCGAAACATTCATTCTCCCCGCTGATGAAATTTTAAAAACATACTCATTCAATTTACGAAAAATCGTTATTGCAACCTGGTTAAAAAAGATTGTAGAAGAGCAACAGGAACATTGCGTTGTTGTTCCCAACGGTTTTCATTTTGACGAATATAAGATAACCATACCAATAGAAAATAAAAACAACAAGGCCATATCCATCTTATATCACGAATCAAAGACAAAGGATTTTGCAACTGGACTTGAAGCCATAAAAATTGCAAAAAAAAGACATCCCGATTTAGAAGTTCTTGTTTTCGGAGTTTACAACAAGCCATCCAATTTACCGGACTGGATGAAGTACATTCAAAATCCATCCAAAGAAGAGCATTTAAGAATAAACAATTACGCAGCAATCCATGTAGGCTCCAGCAAAACAGAAGGTTGGGGTTTGACCATAGGTGAAGCAATGATGTGCGGTCAAGCTGTTGTTTGCACAGATAATGACGGTTATAAAGAAATGGCGATTGATGGAAGAAACGCATTACTGTCACCCGCAGGCAATCCACAAGCGCTCGCCGATAATATTTGCAAGCTTCTTTCCAACAATGAACTACGGATCCAGCTTGCACACCAAGGCGCAACAGACATTTCCCAATTTGATATACAAAGGTCCTATGAAAAATTTTTCAATGCATTGGAATTAAATTGTGACTGAAAGCCCTCTCTACATATTTGACATTTGCGGAACCCTATACAAATCAAATACGACATTTGATTTTTTAAATTGGCTGTTCGAAAAAAAATGGAAATTCCGTTTTTTCAAAAGAATTTACACCTCAATCATTTGGAAGCTGTTTAACAAAATTCTAAGAGTTTATTTCCATTTAGATTTAACACGAATATTGGCATTAAGTTTTTTAAAGGGCTATAGCAAAGATGTTTTATCGAATTACGCCGATAATTTTGTCAATACATTTTTAAGTTCCCGAAAAAACATCGAAGTCATTCAATCTTTAGAAGC
>AUXO017399109.1_pt1 | contig 11079 bp, 11 predicted proteins | sample 768731 | NCBI WGS metagenome assembly AUXO01 (sample SAMN02715735, study PRJNA202380) | gut metagenome | biome: sheep rumen | host: Ovis aries | place: New Zealand: Palmerston North
CTTTCTTCCATTACCTGATTCAATGTCAACATAACTCTTACCTCCTTATCTCTACGTCTGTAACCCAGCCATAAGCTGCTCCTCGGATCCATTGTCTTTTAATTTCCGTGAACTCTCCCACAAACCATCAACTCCAGCTTGTGATCAATTTCGATGTTTCTTGTATCGATCTTTCCAAGATTGAAGAACTTATTGCCGCTCTTCGATTTCTTCTCGGTTGCCTTAAGACTCAGATAAAGGTTATTTCCCTGATCCTTTGTGGGCTTCCACACTCTGTAGAAAGTTTCGATCCAGCAATTACCGGCCTTATAGTAATGCTCTGCCTTGCTAACGACCACGCGGTATTCGCTATCGTCATTCTTTTTAAGAAATGTGAGAGAAGAAAAGGTTCCGTTATACAGAACTCCAGACATATGAGCTGTTTCTGTATATCCGGGAAACATTGCCCGAACCCCATCTTTTCTAACGTCTTCCCAGCTCCATGTTGCTCTTTTCATTTTCGTTGCCCTCCGTTTTTTAATCCTAATTTCCTATGACCTAAGTATACCTTATCGTGCATCCGATGTCAAACTTTTTCTTAATTTTTTGGATAAAAAATATCCCTCATTACTGAGGGATATGCTTCGCAAGCCTTTCCTGCGCATCGTGTACAATTCTTTTTACATGCCTTACCGACAAATCGAACTCTTCTGCCAGCGGCTCATATCGAATACCATCCAGCCATCGGCGCTTCAGGATCTCTCGATCTCTTGAGTTATGAATCCAATCATCAATCAGATTCAAGATTTGTGTTCGTGACAACTCATCCATTTTTATGCCTTCGGCAGCATCCCGAGAACGCTGTCCCATGTCTGATCTCCACAGATGCCATCTACGGCAAAATCAAACCCCATCCTGCGCATCGTATCCTGATAGTCACGTACTGCATTACAAGTCAGCTGCCCGAACTCGCCATCGATTGCGCCCACATAGAACGGCATGCCGGTTCTACCGTTGACTCTCCATGCCATAATGCCCTGCAGGATTGCGACCGCGCAACCTTCATCCCCTTCGCGAACCTGTGGCATCTTATATGTGCTGCTCATAATTATCCTCCAATCTGCAAAAATACACCTTCGTGTTTATCATAATTGGGTCTGCCGAACCCGTTCACCCGGGCATCTCCGCCGACTTCCGCATAGGAATATTCGTGCCGTGCCACACAGCCGCCGTTTGTGGTAAAGCCATCGAAATTCGAGTTTCCTTCGGCGGTGCCAAAAGTCAAATTGTCTCTATTTACCCATGTCACAATGCCTGTATGACAAATTCGTTTTCTGCCCTCGGAAGAAACGTAACCATAAAAATAGACCACATCCCCCCGCTCCGGTGTTGTGAACCATCTCCCGGCATCTTTGAAAAACTGCGCGCCGGTCGGAGTGTAGGAAGTGAGAGTGTCGCCGCCATCTGTATCATAGAGCGCCTTCTTTGCTGCCTGAATGCTTCCGCAGACGATCACAAAAAGACTGCATACGAAAAGCTGACACCACTGCCACGGCTTTATGCCATAGCCACATAAGACAGAAAAGATCGTATAATTCCCGTCACCGGCATCAGCATAGAAGTCCTCAAGATCAGCAGACGCATGATTCTTCTCGCGGTACCCGATCCATCTCTGCGCCTCTTTAACGATGTTTTCTGCTGTAAGCATATCATTCTCCTACTTTGATAAAAACGCCGCTCCGTGGCGGTTCTACGAGCTTCCAGAAGCACTTAAAAACATATTTCCCGTTCCATTCATCGACCCTGACACCTTCAAATGGCTGTACAGCATCGATCCTCGGATCGGATCCTGTGTCATACTTGGAAATCGTCCGGCCATCCCCGCCGAGGCTGTAGTACGTGTGATTGACATGCTCCGTGCCTACTACGTGCGGGTAGCACCACTGGACGAATCCATGATAGCGATATACGTCTTCGATGTCCGTACTCATGACGAATCCGAGCCTGCCCATGCGTTCATTGATCTGGTCACAGTTTAAGGGCTCATTAACAAGCCCTAAAGTCGTAAGCGCTCTGAGCATAAGTCCGGTACAGTCCATTTTCCCATCACTACCGACCGGAAAACTCTGATCAGTAGGCGCATAATAGCAATGCTCATGCGCCCACTCGTAAGCTTCACGAACGGCATTATCTAACATTTCCTGAGTAATCATTTTTATCACCCGACCACGAAAGCGAGGACATCCTTCATGTTATAGACTGCGATCCACTGCTCTTTTTTAATCACTGCAAGATACGTTCCGCTGTCTTTAGCGATAAAATCATAGTCATCCCAAAATTTCTGCGGGATAACGTCTTTCTTGCCATCCCGGAAAAAGATTCTGATCTTCTGCTTCTTTTTCTTCGCCATTCAATCACCCACTTTCAGAAAAATTCCGTATCCGTCAACTGGTTTAGTTATATAGCCGAAAGGATCGCTATGCTCATGCAGGAAACAATAGAAAGTGTACGTTGCTCCGTACCGATTGCGAATCACTGTAACATCCTTGATGTATGCTGAACGGTCTCTGACTGCTCCGGTGCTTATCCATGCAATATCGGAAAAGCAGTCATGCTCGTCCACGTAGGGCGGAAGTGTGGCGTTGCCGTTTACCAGAACATCAGCAACCCAATCGACCTGCTCCTGTGTGGCGCTCCCGTACTGCATCCAGTATCTGGCTTTGGAAAACCATCCGGAAGTCAACACGTACTCATACACGGGCTTATTGTGTTTTCGGGCAAGGTTAGCCATCAGACTAGCCTCACCCTTGACACCTGCTTCCGAACCACCCTGTTCCTGCACACACAGACGAGCTATCTGCTCAAGTTGTTCTCTGGTCATCGTCACCATCGAGTTCTTCCTTTACTTTGCCAAGCTTGCGGAGAATTGACTTCGGAAATCCGACCCCTGCTTTGTCCAAATTCTCAAGTACGGAGATAGCCTCCATAATGCAGATATATAAGCTTATCCATGTCGCAAGCTTATACTGCCCGATTACCGGAACCGCCTGCTCTGCAACGAATCCAAGCACGACGATAAGCAGTTCGCCGGACTTGCGATAAAGCCCCTTCCGCATGATGACCGATTTCCAGTTGTTATTGACGCTTGCTTGTATCCATCCGGTCACGATGTCCGCCCCTGCGCCAATAAGGGGAAGCAAGAAGATCCAGTAGATGTGTGAGTACGAGAAGTTTGATAAATCCATGATGCATGTTTCCTTTCTGCTTTAAATTTTAAACGGCAGGCCGTTTATGCACAATACTTAATTGCGGTCAGGGTTTGTATTTATGATTGTCATATAATCACCTCTTTATTCCGGTGTCCACGGAATGATTTCAATGTTTTCATAATACGGCTTAAATGCAATAAGCATATTCCCGATAACTTCCGCACCAGTACCAATGCTGAACTTACTATGCTTACCCGTATTTTTTACATTCCACGATGATTCGTGAACGAATGCATCCTCTATGCCGTGCCTGTAAGCATAAGAGACAACCTGCCTCCCGTCATTGCCATAAGATCTGGAACCCCCGGTATAGCAATAAATTGTACTTTCATCCGTGATACCTTTCTCCTTGATGAAATACGAGATGATCTTGTTCATACCGAGGAGATATTTGCGCTTATAGTCGCTCTGATGTGCAAGATTACTGCTCATAAGGCAGGAAATTTCATTAGTGTATACGCTGTTGTGGAAATCAATAAATAAGATCGCGTCTGTGTTTGCAAGAATCCAGTTCTGAATTATCTGCGTTTCATCTTGGTCTGCGGGTTCCGCACCAGAATAATCCGTTGTTCCCTCGCCAGATGGAGACCATTCCGGTGCATCGAAATTACGGTTAATATTAACCCCATTCGCATTGACGCGACTGTCGTTTGTGTACGACCACGGGTCTCCTACCGGAATAACCTTGATTGTGACATAACCTATCACATCCGCAAGCTCGTAGTTGTTTTCGCACATGTGCTTCATTACGGTGTACAAAGACATTACAGCGGACTTTTCGTATCCATGAATACCAGATAAGAGAAGGATCACAGGCTTCTTTATTCTCGGCTCTTGATTTCGCTTACCGTTTTTTGCGTTATAATCCCCCGTAGTAAAAACGTATTCGTAATTTACGAGAGTTCCGCTTGTTAAGGTGTTTTTGGTTACGTATTTCGGATATGATGCGGCAAGTTCATCATATAGTTCGATGACATCATCAAAAGTAGGCGCTACCGAAACGCCGTCCCCGGATGTGTAAAAGTCATGGTCAATGATTACAACTTCGTCCTTCTTTTCAGTATCAGCCATGAAATCAATGATGCTGTCGAAACCGACACTTTTGATTTCAAGACTGTCGAATACTTCTTCCGGTGTTTCCGAATTGAATTTGCTCGAATAATAATAAACCGCCAGATACTGAGCCGTGGAATCTGTTTTGAAAATGGTTCGTGCACGTCCTTTGTCGTTCACGAACTTTGTCGCATTTAGACCCAAGACCGGAACACGATCATAACACGCTACAACAAAATTCCCCGCCAATCCATGTTCAAGCATATAATACGCATTCGGCAAGCAACTGAAATATACGGTCTTTACAGTTAGCGAAGTCTGCCTTATAGTACCTTCGCCAATCCCGATGTAATAATCGATGATCGTCCCGGATGTCTTATCGACAGAATGTGTATTCTTCAGTGCGGAGATTTCATCGCCAACGGCCTTCGCATCTGCGGCTTTGTCTTCCTGCGTTAATGTCTTATCGGTTAATGCAAAGCGCAGGATTGAAGCTCGAATGGCGGCAATATCATCATCCGTGAGATTCTGATTATCTACTCTTGTGAAATTCATGGCAAAATAAACCGCATTACTTGGAACGAGGATAATATCGTTCACAACATAGTCCGTTCCTTTGATATACCCGGTTCCAGTGTCCATATCACCATTTTGATCGTAAAGCATCAGATTAAATTTATAATCCGAATTGTTCATCGATATGGCATATCTCACTCCTGTTCCATACCACAGAGATGAGGTTCGAGCATAGTTAGGAGAATTATATTTTTTGCCATCACTAAGCCTGACATATTGCCCTTTTGCCAAATTCGGAGAAAATGCGATAGGAGAGAGTTGTCTTATCGCAATACTTTTAAGAGTATTTACCTCATCAACAGGCGGAACTACTCCGCTTGCGATTTTATCTTCAGTGACTGTCCCATTCGCAAGTTTAGCGCCAGTCAGTGACCTATCTGCAATCGTAAGCGCCGCCATTTCCCCGGCATCAATTTTTGCCTGCACAGCCGCCTGCATTGCTTCGGTCTGTAAAGCAGGCTTATTAACATCGTCATAGCACTGCGAGATAGCATTTACGATCGCAGTCCGAACGTCTTTTGCGTATATTTTGCTCCTTATATATTCAAGATATGTGCTTATAGCCGACATTATTTCCTCACCTATTCAAAACAAATCCACCATGTATTTTAAGCGGATACCATCCGGTAGCCTTGCCTTCGCTGTCAAATCCTGTTGCAATACAAACTGTATCTATATTTGATCCATTGGTTACTCTCGGCCCGGCACCATCTAAAACAAAATATTGACCAGAGTTACTGCACGTAATGCCAAAACTTTGTGTTAATCCAAAGTCTACCGTATCTGACCAAAAACTTATCTTATGCAAACCTTCTGATCCATGCACAGAAATTATACTGTGTCTCTCATCGGTGCCATCACTCTTGACTTTTCCCCCACGGATTTGACCATCTTGCATTTCGCAAAAATACGTCTGTCGATTGATTCTGTCATAATAGTTGCTTCTGAAAGTTCCGGTTTCAAGATTCCAAGACGCCTTTCCTTCTACATCTTGAATTATACCTGCTTTAATCAGGTTTGCAAATATGATGTTCGAAAAAATCTCCTGTGAAGCGAATTTCCCGTCAATCGTCATGGCAAGTGTCCATGCAGGATCAGTAGGCGATTTATACCCGGCATTTGAAAAACGGATGCCCCTCATGGATAGCTCCATGATGTTTGTAGCATCATCTTTATCCGGTGCATCCATGTATAAATCTCTCAGCCATAGACCGTTTTCATCAAATTCCGAGAGCTTATAGCCGCCGTATTCACCCGCAAAGGTAGCCATGATGTTAGCAATTTCCCCGGCTATGACCTGCTTCATCTTGAGCGTTTCCTTTTGAGCGATTGCAACAGCCTCACGACTTGCGGCATTAGTGCGCCCGGTCAGTGTGACCTTTTTAGTTCTGAGATTTGCAGACAGTACGATCTTTTCGTCTTCCGGCTTTAGTGGCGTCATCGTCATTTCAACAATCGGATAAGTCGCATCCAAACCCACAAGCGGTACCTCTACTTCAATGCGATCACCGAAGCAGATAGCATCAATATTTACATCCGTAGCGGCTAAATCTGCTGCAGTGAGCTTGAATACAGCGCGTTCGAACTGCGTTTCCCGGAGATATGTCTGCGCCATTGTCTTTAGCTCAGACGGGCTTGTAATACCATCATAAACGATCTTTGCCCTGTTATAGCCGTAGTTCGCAATAGCAGTTGAATTTCCAAGTAAATAGTTATTTCCGCTGTTTACGCTCGTAATATCTACACGCTTTTCGAACTCGCTGTCCCCCTGATCTTCAAGCCTTGCGCCGTAAGGTTCGACAACCGTAACGACACTCTCAGCCGAAAAGTCCTCAGTATAATCCAGTAAGTTATCTCCGAGGGCAATTTTCTGCGTGCAGAACTCGCCGTATTCTGCAAGCGTTACATAGTCAAGATACAGATTGCCGTTCACATGTCTCAGACGGAGTACGCCGCCATGCGGATCAAGCAGATTGTTCCTAATAGCTTCAAGCGTTGTCTCTTTATCTGTAACCTTATCGACCAGATTAGACGTATTCGGTACTGTAACATATCCAAGCTGTATTTTCCTGCTGTTGTCATCAAACATCTGTTCATTGTGAATAGCAAGAATCTGGCTCAGGAATGTGGCGTGCGGAATATTCCCGTAGTTGTGCGAGGGCTGTATACTCCGACTGAGAAAAGACAGCGCACCAAGAGCAACAATCTTTTTACTCATGTCAAAATTGCGGTCATACGCCTTTACTTCACCATAGAAGACCTCGCGTCCGTCTTTCTTGACCGTGAGCGTTGACTTTCCAAGTGATATGCTATTATACAGAGGATTGATCGTCGGGATAGATAACTCAGCCCGACCTGCGTCGTTCATCTTTAACGTGATTTTCGGATCAAGCACCACGCACTGTTCATCCCCCGGATAGTACAGTGTTTTATCATCAAGTAAGATTTCGTATATCATAATCTGGACTCCTTATAATTAATCACAACAGTCGCAGACCCGGTAAAAGTAAGCGTTACGTTCGTAGCTCCGCACACCGTCAAGTCAGGAAAACGATTTTTGCCGCTGACAAGTGTATACGTCTTGCCGTTTCGGCTAGAACGCACCGTAAATGTGTTGGACGTGATATTCGACACCGTGAAGACCGGAACAACCGGACTTCCGCCCTTCTCAATCACAAGTTGATAGCTGTCTGTAACTGCCAGTGTGCCAACATAGCGAAAAATAGTAGTTTCAAAATTCACATCATCCCACCTAATCTCGTCTTGTGGTGAGGATTTGCTGTACTTATACGGTTCAGCATCAACCGAAATCGTGATTTTTCCAAGCGCCTTACTCACTTCCAGATCAGACAGTACGCACATGCCGTAATAGTAATATGACGGGTCTTCGGGGATAGTAACCTGCATATACTGTCCATGCAGATACTCAGCCAATGCGCTGTACACAAGATAAAAACGGTCAGGATCAATAAGCTTGAAATCGAACTCAATTTCCCGATTATCATAAAACGTCCTGCCGCTGTACTGAGAATAGTCCAGTACGCCGTCCCGGAACGGCACGTTGATTTGCTTTTTCTTGGGCGACGGAGCGCCGATGTTGCGCCCCGTCATTAAAAGCCCGAAATCCTTATAAGTGCCTTTATTTCCAAATAAAATCTGATTTATACCGATCATTGTGCTGCCTCCCACGCGGCAATTCTGCCTAACTCTTCATTCACAGACGGAGCCAATCGCCCAGCCCATGCACCATCGTTGAAGTAAATATTCCGATCCGCTGACAACTGCGGGAGATACTGCACAAGCAGCTCATACAGCGCCGCTGTCATGTCACCGGATCTTCCTGCGCCATTTCCGCTCATATTAGCAGTAGCCGACATCGGTATGTCGAATGAGTCCATCGTAAGAGCATCCTGAATAGCTTCCATCGCAGACTTGGCACCGGCCACCATATCATCTTCCGGCATGTTTTCCTCGAAGCCCATGCCAATACCGAGTGCCCAGTTCTTACCGATGACATCACGTGCACGTCTCGATGGAGACTTGATTCCGAGCCAACCAGTAACCGCATCCCACGCGTCACCGATTGCACCGAGAATCGCGTCTGCCACCTGATTGGCAACGCCGCCAATACCACTCACAATACCCATGATGATATTGGCACCAAGACCGAGCCAGTCCACATTCTTCGCGGCATCAAGCGCAGTAGTTGCAATCGACCTCAAAGCATCCGGAATCGCCGTCACAAGCGACTGAATGCCGTCTTTGATGAAGGTGATAATGTTGCTGCCAAGTGTGCGCCAATCGACATTTTTCAGCCATTCTACGGCATTGTGGCCGATGTTCTTTAATGCTTCGGGAATCGACGTCGAAAGCTGCGTAATACCATCTTTTATAAAATTGATGATATTCAAACCAAGGCTGATCCAGTTTACCGCAGTGAACACTGCGAAGATTGCCTGTATAATCTTCGGGAACTCCATAATCAACGTCGGCACCGCCTGCAGGATGCCTAAGAGCAGCTTGCCGATGAGCTCGATTCCCGAAACAAGCAGCTTCGGCGCATTATCGTTAATCAGGCCTGCGATATTCGTGACTATGGTCGGAATCGTCTCAATCATAACGGGCAAGTTATCGATCAAGCTTTGTGCAAGTGCCATGATCAATTCAAGGCCGGAGTCCACAATCATCCCTACATTTTCGCGAAGAGTGCCCGTGAAAGACATGAGCGCATTGAGAGCGACCGGAATCAGTTCCGGCAACGCACCTGTTACGAACTCTTTCACGTAATCGAATATGCCCATTATGACTTCGGAAATCATAGGCAGCGCTTCCTCGGCGGACGCGAATAAAGAGGTAATCAGTTCTTTACCCGTATTCACGATGTCAGGCATACTGCCCTTGAGTGATTCAACGGCACCACTGAAAAAATCGCCTATTGTACCCGCAAGATTTATTTTTTGCAGCTCATTCGGCAACTTCTTCAAGTCTTCAAAAATTCCAGACAAGAGCGTCGTTGCAATCGTCATGCCACTTTCCAGAATTGCCGGTGCATTGGCAATAACTTCACTTGCCAGTTGGGATACGATAGTTTTTGCTCCCTGATACAGATCCGGAATCGCCTTTGCGATCCCTTCCGCCAGCTTCTTGATGATATCGACGCCGCCTGAGATAATCTGCCCGGAATTGTCGAGGATACCTTTCCCTAAAGCACCAACAAGGTCAATTCCCACACCTATCACAGTCGGCAACAACTCCGTAATCTTGCCGATGAATTTTGAAAGCGGCTCCTGAATAGCGCCTACAAGCCCTTCAAGACCTTTTTCACGGAACGCCGCGGACATTCCACGGACTGCCTCTGTACCTAGACTGACAAACCCGGCAAGTATTGGGGATACCTTGTCAGAGATAGAAATCTGCAAGCCTTCCATGGCAGACCCGAAGGATGTCATGGCGCCCTGCAGGTTTTGCTCCATTGTGTCTGCCATTTTAGCCGCCGCGCCATCGAAGCCGTCGATCTCTTCAGAAGCGCCGACGATTGCGCCGCGCAGCTTTTCGATATCTCCCGGTGCCGCATTCATCATAGCGAGCCATGCAGACATACCCTCCTGACCAGCAATTTGCTTCGCAAATTCGGTTGCTTTTTTCGGGTCGAGCTTATCCCACGCAACACGCGCTTCATCAAGTATATCGGAAAAGTCACGGACTTTCCCTTCATCGTCGTAAAAGGCAACGCCTAATTCCTTCGTCATAATGCCAAGCGCACCCAGTTTTTTCTCGGATGCACCTGCGTCTGTCGAAAGACGAGTGAGGATAGAACGAAGTGATGTGCCTGCCTGAGAACCCTTAATACCGGCATTCGCGACCAGACCAATAGCTTCCGCCATATCCTTATAATCGATATTCAGTGAACCTGCGAGCGGCGCAACGTACTTGAACGTCTCACCCATCATCGAAACATTCGTGTTGGCATTGCTGGAAGCGGCGGCAAGAACGTTCGCAAAATCGCCCGAATCCGACGCCGTAAGACCAAACGCCGTCAAAGCATCCGTTACAATATCGGAAGTAGTCGCCAAATCCTCACCGGATGCCGCTGCAAGGTTCATGACACCGGCAATACCACCCAGCATGTCTTCTGTTTTCCAACCAGCCATAGCCATATACTGCATGGCATCTGCGGCTTCCGATGCAGAGAACTTTGTGCTCTCACCCATTTCAAGTGCTTTCGTCCGCAGCTTCTCGAGATCCTCCTCTGTGGCGCCGGAAATAGCACCAACGCCAGACATCGAGGAGTCAAACTTTTTCCCCGCATCGACCGCCGTCTTGACAAAACCCACAGATGCTGCGGACATGGCGCTGACTGCTGCTGTGCCAGCCTTCGCCGCCATGCCCAATATTCCCCCTGCCTTGCCCATGAAGGTCTGCATAAGTCCTGCATCCTTGGCAAGCTGATCCTTCACATTGGAAAGCAGTGTGATTTTTCCTTGTAAGTCAAATACATCCGCCATTATTTTTCTCCAATTGCATCGAGCTTATCGCACAAATGTTTAATGATTTCCTTCCCGGATCTTGTTTCTACAACGGGATTGACAACATCCAGATATCGTATATTAAGTCCACCTATGAGTTTTAAGGCGTCCGTAACATAAATACGGTATGCACGGTCACGCCAATCTCTTTCCGCACGTGACTGCGCATACCGTAA
>AUXO015273197.1_pt1 | contig 11077 bp, 9 predicted proteins | sample 768731 | NCBI WGS metagenome assembly AUXO01 (sample SAMN02715735, study PRJNA202380) | gut metagenome | biome: sheep rumen | host: Ovis aries | place: New Zealand: Palmerston North
ATATCTAGCTTGCAAAATATGTCTCATTGTATCCTGCTTCTTCTCATCACGAGAAATAATTCGAATCTCTCCAATGTCTGATGTAAGAAAATGTTTTAATACGGTGGACCCGAATGAACCTGTTCCTCCTGTTATTACTAAAGTTTTTCCTTTGAATGCGTCTGTTATTTGCATTATTTTATCCTCTCTCTACATTTTATTTACAAAATAGTCACTAAAATAGAGCCCTAATGGCTCTTCTTATCAATGAATACACTTGTCTAGTTCTTTGTGATATAAACTAAAATAAAATAAGTACAAAGCATAATATTACATATCCATCACTGAAATATTTAAATACTCATATCCAATCTATTTTGATATCAATCCCTTTTAAACAAGTCTCTAGTATATACCTTTTCTATTACATCCTCTAGATTACTGTCGTATCTATTAGCAATTATTGCGTCGCAGCTTTCTTTAAATGAATAAATATCATTTACAATTAAGCTCCCAAAAAATCTTGTGTTATCCTCAAGTATTGGTTCATAAATAATCACTTTCACGCCTTTCGCTTTTATACGTTTCATAATACCCTGTATCGAGGATTGTCTAAAATTATCAGAGTTACTTTTCATTGAAAGCCTATAAACGCCAATTACAATGTTTTCCAATCTATTAACTTTCTTCTCAAAATTATTATAATATCCTGCCATTTCTAACACTTTATCAGCAATATAGTCTTTTCTTGTTCTATTGCTCTCTACAATTGCTGATATCATATTTTGAGGAACGTCTGCATAATTAGCTAATAATTGTTTGGTATCTTTGGGCAAGCAATACCCCCCATAACCAAATGAAGGATTATTATAGAAATCACCTATTCTTGGATCTAGACATACTCCTTTAATAATATCTCCAGTATCAAGCCCTTTCATTTCTGAATAAGTGTCTAATTCATTAAAAAAACTAACACGCAATGCAAGGTAAGTATTTGCAAAAAGCTTTACCGCTTCGGCTTCTGTATACCCCATAAATAGAACATCAACATTTTCCTTTGCCGCACCTTCAACCAAAAGACTCGCAAATAATTCTGCTTTCTTTTTGCAATTGTCATCACATGAGACAATTATCCTATTAGGATATAAATTATCATATAGGGCTTTACTCTCTCTTAAAAATTCCGGTGAAAAAATAATATTTTCTGAATTAAACTTATCTCTAATTCTTTTTGTATATCCAACAGGAATTGTACTTTTTATCACCATTACTGCTTTATCATTACATTCAAGAACAAGTTTTATAACATCTTCAATTGCTGAACAATCGAAGAAATTTTTACGAGAATTATAATTTGTTGGAACTGCTATAACTACAAAATCAGCATCCCTATATGCTTTTTTTGCATCTGTAGTCGCTACAAGATTAAGATTTCTATTCCCTTCTTTTGCCTCGCATAGATATTTTTCTATATATTCATCCTTTATTGGGCTTATATAATCATTTATTTTATTAACTTTTTTTTCAACAATATCTACTGCAACCACTTTATTATGTTGTGCCAAAAGAACAGCGAGACTTAATCCCACATAACCTGTTCCAGCTACCGCAATTTTCAAACAATCACTCCTATCATATTTATTATAAAATCTATTGATTGTGTTTCTTATCTTTATAAACAAATCATAATACAAAAATATATAATGGTTCTAGAATATACAACTATATAGAATTAGTTTTTTAACAATCTTTTATGGCTTCAAATATATTGATATTCCGCACCCTACATCTCAAATACAAGCAATGTTACTTACATCACCAACATAGGATTTAACCTTGTTCGAATAATCAGGATATCTTTTATGCAAAATGCGTCTCATAGTATCCTACTTCTTCTAATCACAAGATAACATTCTAATCTCGCCAATATCAGAAGTAAGAAAATGTTTCAATACAGCGTAATCGTGCTCGTTCCTCCTGTAACAACTAATGTTTTGTCTTTAAATGCTTATTTTATTTGCATATTGATATATTTCTACCTCAAATTATTCTTTATATAAAAATGTAATAAAATAACGCCCTAAAAGGACTCTATCTTTGATACAAACTGTATAACATTTACTCGTTTCAAATTTCCAATCAATAATTATGTCCTAACCTTTTCTCCATTGCTACTACAATGGTATATTACATTACACATCAATTCATCGTCAAAATAATCTCCGCGATTACTAATATACGGTATACATATTAATTATTATAAAAACACTCCATTTATTCAACCACTACATGACAAAAGTGTTTTACATATGTAATCTACATCGTTTAAATCAAGTTCAGCATAAAGTGGCAACGTCAATACTTTTCTACTTACTTCAAATGCAATCGGTGTTTCTTTCAAAGAATAATCATTCTTATAACAGTCATACTCGTTAATTAACGGATAAAAATACTTTCTAGCTTTTATTCCTTTTTTTTCTAACTCTCTCTTAACATAATCCCTATCAACGCCAAAAACTTTAGGTTCAATAATAATCGGAAAATATGAATAATTTGATACAACATCAGGCTGAATTATATTTAAATGTAACCCAGACACTCCACTAAGATTGCTCCTGTATCTATCAACAATCACTCTGCGCTTCTCTATCTCTCTATCGATATATCTCAAATTACACTTTCCCATTGCTGCGCAAAACTCGTTAAATTTTGCATTTGGCCCCACATATCTCACACATTCTTCATTATGTATTCCAAAATCTTTTATTTCAAAAAAACGCTTTCCAAAATTGGGATCCTTAAAGCACACTGCTCCGCCCTCGATAGTGTGAAAAACTTTTGTTGCATGAAAACTAAAGCAAGAAACATCACCGTATGATGCTATCCCTCTATTTTTATACTTTATGCCAAAAGAATGTGCTGCATCATATACAACTTTTAATCCATATTTTTTAGCTATACTATCTATTCCAAAAACATCGCAAACGTTTCCATAAACATGAACCGGCATAATAGCACAAGTAGCTGGTGTGATTAATGATTCAATTTTGTCAACATCTATAGTGAATGTTTCTCTATTAATGTCACAAAAAACTGGCCTAAGGCCAGCTCTAACAATCGCGTGCGTTGTTGAAGAAAAAGTAAAGGGTGTTGTAATAACTTCACCAGTCAAGCCAAGTGCTACCAACGCCAACTCTAACGCCATATGTCCATTTGTAGTCAAATCAACATGCGGCACATCAAGATATTCTTCTAGTTTTTTTTGAAATTCTTTATGTTTTTCTCCCATATTGGTAAGCCACTTAGTATCCCAAAGCTGTCGTATCTCCTTACAGTACTCCTCATATGCTGGCATAGAAGATTGCGTAACATTAATACTTTTCATATTAATCCTCCATTTTAGATTAATGAATTAGGTTTTCTAATCCTTTATAATAATTTATAGAATCAAAATTATCCTCTGCGTATTTTCTACATGATTCACTTATTGTATTATTTTTTTTACCAATATCTAAAACAGTATTGGCTAATTCAACAACATTTCCTGGTTGAACAAGTTTGCAATGCTTTTCTTTAATTGAGTACGGTAAACCCGCTGCAGCAAACCCAATTACAGGAGTTCCGCACGCAAGTGATTCTAAACATGTATCTGCTACCGTTTCGGCAAAACTTGTGCATACAAAATAATCTGCCAAAGAATAATACTCAGCCAATTCACTCTGATTGCTGATATAAGATATTGGAACAAAATTATTAGGACATATATTTTTATCCACATCAAATCCAACATTAATAAAAACATACCTATCATCATGTTTAAACATATTGGCTAATTCCAAGAAATATTCTGCTCCTTTTCTTTTATATGAAAATGGTGCAACAAGAAGTAAAACAATCTTATTTTTACTTATATTTAATGATTTTGCCAAGTTATCAGTTTTTTTAGGATAATATGTTTTCCATATATCAATTCCTTCTTCTAGTTTTACAAATCTATGATTCTTTAATAATGATGATGTTTTCGCTTTATCTACAATATACGGAATACTAACAAATACAATGTCTTTAACTTTGGAGTAGTATTTTCTTTTTTTGTTAAATAAGTGACTCGACCTATCCACAAAAAAACTTTTCGGATAATCCTTTATATTGGGGCATTTTTTACATTCAGTCTTATACTTTTCACATTCCATTGTAAAACAACACTTTCCACAAAATGCGAATTCATCAAGCATTACATATATCACCTTTATGTCATTTTGAGCCAAATAATCAAAAAGCAATTCTGTGTTAAGATAATATCCATGAATGTTAAATAAAAAAATGCATTCTATTCTTCTTCGCTTCAACTCTCGTATCAGCCATTTGGTCCGATGCCACGAATACTCTCCTTGATTGCCAAAAAGCAAAGAACCATAAATATGCAATTTCTTATCAAGAACGTTATTAATACATATTATATTTTCATCATCAACTTTTTCTTCATGTGGTTCACCATAAAACAAGGAGCAATTATAACTAGACTTAAGATGATTATAAAGTCCATATACAATTTTACCGGTACTTTTGGTATGAGAAAAAGTATTTATAATACCTATATTAGTCAAAATAAAACTCTCCTACAAATATAACAATTTCAAACTATCGATTCTGTTCTATTTTACCCCCCTAAATATTATTGCTTCTAACATTAAAACTGAATTCTTACGCGTATCTTTAATAAATAGTGGTAAAATAATTGAAGTAAATATTTGTGTAATAAGAGAAGCCATAGCCGCCCCAGAAGCGCCATAAACCGGAATCATAATATAGTTCATAGCGATATTAATAAATGCTGCTCCAATATATAAATATTTTAAATATTTCTGGGCATCCATACAAATCAACCATGCATTCCTCGCTACTCCTAGATAAGAAAAAGCTGTATACCATGTGAGTATTCGCAACGGATTAACCGCTGGTTCATATGGCTGACCAAAAAGAAATTTAATAATATATCTTCCAAACACTAAAAAACCTAGTGACACAAAACAAGAAAGATAAAACACAATACAATATAACTGCCTATTTTTTCTATCAAAATTTTTTATTTCCCCGTTTCGAAACAAATGTATAATAGTCGGGTACATTGAATCTATAATTGCCATAAGAACAAAAACCCATAAAGAACATATTGTTGAAGCAACCGAATAATATCCAACTTCCTCCTCGCTTAACATTTGTTTCAACATAATCTTGTCAGTCTGCATATATAACGCAGTCATTACAGCTGCCAAAATATAGTGATAACTCTGTTTAAGTAAATATTTTCCTTTATCAAAACTCACCCTAAGCCTCGGTCCATTGTGCTTTCTATAAAACAAGAAAATAATAATTGCATATATCAAATAATCAACAGATGTAGCTAATGCGAACCATTTAATGTCAGCATTAAAAAGCAAAAGAAGAATCTTATATATAGAAGTCAAAGAATACGCTATCAAGGAGGCAACTGAGGTTCTCTTTGCCATATATATAGCCTGAAACCAATAGTTAAATACTTCTCCACATTGAAAAACCAATGATACACTACACAAAACAGCAACAATAATTGTAACCGGTTCTCCATTATCTACAAATAAAGAAATAACAGCGATTATACATCCGGACAAAACACTTGTAATAATCCTTAGCACTATCGTGGTCCCAAGAACTGTCCCTGCTTCACTTGGTTTATCAATGAACTCTTTAACCAAAATAGAATTAATTCCTAGATTGCAAAAAGCAGTAAAAAAAGTTGCATAAGCTAGCCCATAGTTTATCAATCCATAATTAGATGGTCCAAGATACTTAGCTGTAAAAACACCAACTACAAAAGACAACGCCATTTGAATTACTTTGCCACCTATTAGCCACCCCGCGTTATTAACTTCTTTATTTTTTAACAAAACTGAAAGAACACGTTTATTAATCATTTCATTATTCCCAATCGAATTAATAGATTTTTTACATAAACACGAATAAAACCTCTCCACTTCCCCTGAAATTGTCTTTTGCATTGTTTTCTAATGCTAGAATCTTTGTAGTAATCCACATATTCAAATTCTCTTGATTTTTCGCAATCAAGTTTCGTGTTAAATCTTGACGTTTTTCCTTTATGTGTTCCACTTCCATCAACTCCAATATTCTTTATTAATGAAATAGTTGGGTAAACAGACACTTTATCCTGCTTAAATTGTTCATAACACCATCTTATTGCCCACGAATTAATTTTAGATTTCATCTGTTGATCAAGCAGTATAGGAAGATCACCTCCCCAACGTGCAAATCTAATTCTTTTTATAGGATTAAAAATAAATCTATTATAATCACTTACATTCCAATCAATTGTCGACCAACGATTCTTCCAAGTTGCCCATCCCCAGGACGATGCTCTCCCCATAAAATAAACATCACAGTCAACTTTTTCTAGGACTTTCATCGGAAATGTGTATCCACTAATAGACCATATTAATTTATCATTTTCATACCTATTAAGTGCCTCATTCATATATCGTAGAAAAGATTCTGCGCATATCAAATCATCTTCAAGGACAATAACTTTCCCATATATATTAATAACTGTTGATACGCCATCAATAATAGATTTTGCAAGACCTTTATTCATTTCGGATATAAATAATTTCACTTCAAAAAAATCACTGTTATTTTTAAAGCTATCTGCAATATCCCTAACCTCTATAATATCTTTTGTCAACTGTTTTTTAGGACCATCACAAAAAATATATAACGTTGTTTTTTCTACCCCACTACATTTACTCAATGCTTCTAAAGTCTTTTTGAAATGTACTGGGCGATTATATCCAAATACAATTACTGGTGCATAATCATTTACTCGAACCATTATTCTTTTCCTTTTTTAATTATAATTTTATATACCAACCACATTCTATTATCCTCCCCCATTAATCTATTGCGTTATATCTCTTCAAAGTAACAACACTAATATCAACTAAAAATTGTTATATAATCCCCATAAGACACATGTGCAGCATAAAAATAATAAATAATCAAAATGAGTCCTAAACAAAATTTCACTATTTTTCTGGACAAACCATTCAATTTTTTTAGTTGCATAGGAAGTAATAATAATATGAACATAGAAAAAAATTCTGCTAATCTTTCCATATATCCGTACTTCATCATCATTAATCTAAGAAGCAACCAAACTATAACACCATTTACCAAAACATATTCTTTTTTTTGTTCCTCACCACTAAAATAACTCGGTCGGTAGTAATACAAAAAAATACAAAAAAAAGAAAGTAAAACAGACAGAAAGACAGCCCCAAATGAGTGATGCCTACTATATAACATATACAAAATACCATCATTAGATGAAGAAAAGTGAAATATGTTATTAGCAAATACAGCAATATCATCTATAAAAGCCAAAAAAATTAATACGCAAACCAAATACGTTATAATCACTTTTATATTAGGCTTTTTATGAAGTATAAAATAAAATGGAATCATTATTACTGATGTTGAATGAAATAAACTCGCAATAATAACCCAAAATATATATTTAAAAAAATCCCTATTAACTATATGCTTTATTGAAATTGACCAAATGCACGCAGCCATCACCTCACGTACAACATTAAACCCCTCAAGAAATATTCCAATTGACAAGAACAATAATACCGAAAGGGCAAAATCTTTCGACTCACGTAGAAACACAAAAACAGAGCCACACATAACTAAAGCAGTAACAATTTGACACCAAACATATCCATTAGTAAATCTCGATACAATAAAATTTTCTACAAAATATCCTAATTCAATGCCATTAAAATGATAGTCTAAACTCAGTGAACCAAATAAACTCTGCCAACTGTATGCTTTATACTCGTCAAACATCGCTTTATATGCTAAAAAATCAGTTGTCATATTGCCTCGAAGACCAGCCACAAGCACTAATACTACCAACCATATTATTACTGCAATTTTAAATCTTTTATTATTGTTTTTTGAGTTAATAAAAAAAACAATTGGAATTATTGATAATACATACGGCAACATCTATTATCCTCTTTTACACTAAATTCTACTTATCATTCCCAATATCTTTGCAGCTTGAACCTTAGCATTTTTATTTTCTATAATAAAATTTCTAGCACTTCTTCCTTTTTCATCAAGCTCTTTATTATTATATTCGATTATCTCTCGCAATGATTTTTCAAGTGTTTCATCAACATAGTACAGAAAATCATCATATTCCTCAGGAATACCTTCTAATCTATACATCAAAACAGGTCTTCCGGACAACATGTATTCCATAGTTTTAGATGGGAAACTATATTTCGTATATTCACCATTGCTATTTCTAGGATTCACCAACAAGTACGCATTTCTTTGGATTTCACACGCTTCTCTATTAGACACAACACCTTTATAAATTATTCTTGAATCTTTTCTTATCATTTCTTTTATATATGACTCTCCATCTCCTGTCCCACAAATAATTAATCTTAAGTTACTATTACATATAGCATGAAAAGCATCTACCAAATCGATTACTCCATATTTTTTAGCTAGTGTTCCTGTATAAACTATATTTTTCACCTCTCCGTGTTTATAAAATATATCAGATTCACGATACCTATCATCACCAATTCCTTCTACAACAACATACGGTTGATGTTTAGTCTCTAATCTTTCGTACATGTACTTTGTGAGTACCACATATGTATCAATATTCTTAATTAGTTTATCTAGTCTTCTATTTGAATACATTTTAAAAAAACCGAATACGCCTCTTCTTTGGCTGTTCATATTCATGTAAATAGGCAGATCTGGTATTATTAAACATGTCTTTATTGTTGGATTCTTTTTTTTTGCATATAAAAGACCTTTTACAATGGAATATGTCATGCTATATCCTATAAAATAATTACAGTCTTTTTTTAGATTTTTGCATAACAAACGTATTATTTTCCTCGAGTTCCAATATCTAAATAAATGTTTTAAGAGAGGGAAATTTAAAAATCCCACATTATAATCGATGTGTTCTCTATCATTAACATGAGAAAAAAAGCTGTTTTTTATTTTCCATTTTTTATAATTACTTGGAAATGCACCTACAAACACTTCGTTTATTATAGTTAGTGGCTTACCACAACACTCTTCAATTCCTTTTATTAGATTTTTTTGCAAAACATTTGCTGCAATTTGAACATTTCCTTTCGAATTCTTTATAATCTCTAACTCTTTTCTTTCAGGCCATATCCCACCTATAAAATACACATCTGAATCCATACAATCACCTATTATTTCCTATCATTGAAAAATATAAGAGAAATAGAATCTCCTTATTTAAGTTCGCAAAATGTGCTGTACACATTTTTTCACATTATATTGTAGTTCTAAATAATCGAAAGCTCTCTCTCCATATCCCTTAAGATCGCTTTCCAATACTTCAAAGACCTTATCAACAAAAGAATTCGGGATATCACTCAGGCACCACCGACCAAATTCCCCTCTTAAGATTTCTTTTCCTATATCAGAATATGAATCAGTGCATGCGAGAATCGGCAACTTAGCTTGCATATAACTAAGCAACCTACTAGGATAATTCGGAATAGTAAACCTATAATCTAAAAAAATCATTCCTACATCACATGCTCCAACCAATGTGTCATAATATTTTTTAGGAAGACATCTAATTAATCCGAGATTTTTTTTAAATTTCTTTCTTCCTAAAAAATTTATATAAAATCCCATTAATTCCTTTTAAATAAGACTTGTTTTCTAAATATTTCCTATTCGCAGTTGAAGAATTGTTGCATTTCTTTCGGTAATTATAGGGTAACTCATTTTATCTCCTCTACAGCGCCATATACGCATCCATCTCATCCATCAACTTCTTCTTGTCAAATTTATCTTCAAAATATCCTCTTGCTTTTTTTCCTTTGTTTTCATAATCTACTTGCATTAATTCTTTAATTCCTCTAGCAAGTGCTTTACTACCCCCTATTTCTTCACAGATACCACATCCAGCTTCTTCTATAATTCTTTTTGTCTCTCCAGAAGCTGATGCAATAATCGCTTTTCCGCATGCCATATATGATTGAAGTTTTGCTGGAATTGTCATTTCCCATAAAGATGCATTATTAAAACTAATAAAACACGCATCACACGCGCTCAAAATTATTGGGATTTTTTTAGCATCAACCCTTGGCAGTAAAACAAAGGGATCTTCTACATCATATTTTTTTATCAATCCTTCAAACTCAGCTTGATAACGTCCATCACCTACAATTACAAACTTTACTTTTTCATTTTTTAATAATTTAGCCGTTTTAGGAAGAATATCCAATCCTTGGGCTGTTCCAATATTACCTGTAAAAGCGATCTTAAAACTATCGTCATCTGGTATACCTTTTACATTTTGCTTTTTAAGCGGCTTATAAAACTCTTCAGCGTATTGTGGCCAATAATGAACTTTATTCTTTGATACACTTTCTTTTCTGTTTATAACAGCTTTCACAAAGGAAGGCGATGTAACAAATATTTCATCAACTTGCTTGTATATCCAATCTACCATCTTATCAATAGGACCTATTATTATGCGTGAATGAATACCTGTGGAAGTCTCAACGTTTTCAGGCCAGAGATCCTGTACATAAAGAAAATGTGGCACCTTATACCTTTTTGCATAGCCACATCCAACCAAAACCTGAGTCATGGGACTCACTTCAAAACTAAAAACTATATCAGCTTTTATTCTGGTTATCTGATTCCAAAGCATTCCAGAAAAAACAAAAGAAAAATAATTAAGAACCATCCCAATTGCATTATTTCCTCTCGGAATAATTGGAATTCTAATAATATCAACGCCATTCCACTTTTCTCTTCTTCTATGCTTTAAGTCATATCCATCAAAGTACTCTCCTTGTGGATAGTTAGGTATGCCTGTAAGTACCGTAACTTTATAGCCACGTTTTACCCACTCAGAAGCCATATCATTAATGCGAAAATTTTCAGGATAAAAATATTGAGACACAACTAAAATATGTTTTTTCTTATTTGAACGTTGAGTCTCTTTCTTTTCTTC
>AUXO016167309.1_pt1 | contig 11077 bp, 8 predicted proteins | sample 768731 | NCBI WGS metagenome assembly AUXO01 (sample SAMN02715735, study PRJNA202380) | gut metagenome | biome: sheep rumen | host: Ovis aries | place: New Zealand: Palmerston North
CCACAGAATCGAGAACGTGTATTCCTTGTTGGCTTCCGTCATGACTTGGGGATTGATTATCAATTCCCACAGCCCTCAGCAAATAAGCCGTTGACGCTAAAGGATGCAATAGGCGGCATAACAATAATGCCAACTCCATGTAATGAGGATGAACTGATGACTGATAGCAACAGCTATTACGGCGGTAAGTTTGGCTCCTATTATTATCGTGCTAATCGCCGTCGTAATTGGGATAAACCGTCATTTACTATTCACGCTACAGGCTATAACATTCCACTCCACCCATCATCCCCAAGTATGATATACCATGCTCATGAGGACTGGACTTTTATTAAAGAAGAGTTTGGAAAGTACAGGAGGCTTACAGTTCGAGAGTGTGCTAGGATTCAGACCTTCCCTGATTCATTCGAGATAAAATGCGACAACATCCTTGACGCATACAAAATGATTGGTAATGCCGTTCCTGTAAGAATGGCAGAGATACTTGCTATATCAATCAAGGATGCTATAGTAGAAGCTACAAAGAAAAGGCAGGATTGCCGGGGTGATATAAAGCCGGAGGACCGTGTGCTGGTAGGCTTCTATAAGGGCTATCCCCATTGGAAGATTATTACGCATCAAGGATTCTATTATGTCAGAGCAGATGGGCGTGATGGAGCTATGTCTATTGAAGACCTTCAGCCCATGCCGAGATTACTTTTGCTCCACTCAAACCAGCGAATGCAATTGTATGAACTGACGAATGCTGAGCCAAGATATTTTGGCAAAGATTATATAGAGCGTCTGGGATTCCAACCTTCTGGTGAAACATATATTGGAGTGGGATTTGATTCCTCCTTCAAGTATAAACTCAAAACTGTTGGTATCGACAAGGATTTCCTAAAATTAGAACAGCGCTTTGCGCCATATATAACCACATTTCAAGAATTGATTAAAACAAAATAATATGCCACTAAGATTCATAGACTTATTTGCAGGGTTGGGAGGATTCCATATCGCTTTGGAATCCTTAGGCTGTAAATGCGTCTTTGCGTCTGAACTAAAAGAGGATCTACAAAATCTTTATAAGCAGAATTTCAACGACACTCCGCGAATAGAAGGTGACATTACGAAAGTCAACCTTCACGAAATACCCGCTCATGATATTCTGTGTGCAGGTTTCCCTTGCCAGCCATTTAGTCAGGCAGGAAAACGCATGGGATTTGACGATGAAGGTAGAGGCAACATGTTCGACTATATCTGTAAGGTAATAGAACTACAAAAGGAGCTTAAGCCTTCAATACTTCTGTTGGAAAATGTAGCTAATCTGAGAGGACACGACGAAGGACGCACTTGGCGAATCATTCAGGAGAAACTGGATGCATTAGGCTATTGGGTAAAAGGTGAAATATTGTCACCCCACCAGTATGGCTACCCGCAGCATAGAAAACGTATGTACATTGTTGGTGTACGAAAGGACAAAGGCAATTTGGAAAATTTCCAATTCCCTATCGAGCACAAAGAGTCTCATTGTGATATTCGAGAAATAATAGATCCTGACGACACCAGAGTACAGATATTGAAGCCTGAAACTATCAGACAATTGAAAGTGTGGCAGAACTTCGTTTCTCTAACGCTACATAATGGAGGCCATCTGCCCCAGTTCCCTGTGTGGGCAATGGAATTTGGAGCTGATTATCCCTTCGAGACATGTGCTCCCAGGTTTCTCGACAAAAATGCTCTTATAGGAAAACATGGTAAGTTGGGAACAATGATAGAAGGCAAAACGCTTGATGATTGCATCAGTCAGTTGCCTGTTTATGCCCAGTCTGGTAAGAAACATGAGTTTCCTAAGTGGAAAATAAAGTATATCCAGCAAAATAGAACTTTCTACGAACTTCATCATGCATGGATTGATAATTGGATAGGCAAAATTCGCACATGGGACAATAGCTTCCAGAAATTTGAGTGGAACTGTGGTAGCGATGACAACGGTAACATATTCGACAAGATTATACAGTTCAGAGCTTCAGGAATACGAGTAAAACTACCAACGTATTCTCCTGCTCTAAACTTGGTGGGAACGCAAATTCCTATTTTGCCTTGGGTACAGTTGCCAGAACCATGTATTCCTCAATACACGGATGAAGAACTATTCAGGTATGGCATAAAGCGCCGTGATATTACACGTGGCAGATACTTATCTGTACGTGAAGCAGCAAGGCTACAGGGTATGGAAGACCTTGACTTCAACGGACTGAGTAACGCACGAATCTATGAAGCGTTAGGTAACGCTGTTAATACGCAAGTGGTTAAGAAAATAGCAAGAAGACTTATAAACATCTATAAAAATGGCAGAAATTGACATTGAAGTTAAACAGGGTGTTCTAGAAACCTATCACAACTACCCCTACAAGAGCCCGCAAGTTTTTGGCGAGTTCATTGATAATGCTATCCAGTCATATGAGGACAGCAAGAATGTACTGTCATCTGAGCCAAACTATGTTTTGAAAGTTGACATCAAAATAGAATGGGAAGCATCGCCTGAAGATAACATCGTTAGAGCAAAGACCATAACTATAGAAGACAATTCTGCTGGCATGACAACAGAAAAGTTTGCAGAAGCATTTAAGTCAGCTGACAAAAACACCATCAGATTTGGAATGAATGAGTTTGGTATGGGTATGAAGGTTGCTGCTTGTTGGCTTGGAAAGAAATGGCGTGTAGAAACTAAATCTTTGGCAGAGCCAGAAACCCATATTCTGGAAATAGATGTTGAAAAAGTAAGCAATGAAAATCTTAAGAAGTTAACCTCACATGAAACAATAGATCCGTCACGCAAACACGGAACAAAAATCACAATAAGTGATATGTGGCCTCAGACTCAGATTAAAAAAGGCAATGAGGATTACTTGATAAATGGCATAGCAAGTATTTATAGATACTTTATACGCCGAGGAGAAATTGTGATTAGTGTCAACGAAAATCTATTAACTTTCGACAAATATGAAGTTCTAAAAGCGGCACCATACACAGACCCTAATGCGCCAGAAATAGAATGGAGCAAAAATGTATCTTTTCCTATGGGCAAATATAGCGTGTCTGGTTTTGTGGCTTTGCTGAAGGATATGGATGAAGAAAAACGAGGTGTTGTTATTATGCGTAATCATCGCGTCGTTATGGGATTCGACCCTTCAGATAGAACGATTGGCAAATCATTTATGGGCCAAGTAGGTTCTAGCAAATATAGACGTGTTTTTGGTGAATTAGAGGTTACAGGTTTTGAGGTGGCATTCGGCAAAAACCAGGTGATAGACCTTGATCAGTTGGAAGCACTCATGAAAGCTGTTGCAGGAAAATTGGTAATTAACGGGGTGAATTTGTTAACACAATGTGGTAAGTATAAGAAAAAGGCGAAGAATACGCCTGCGCCAACTCCCACGCCAACACCTGCGCCAACACCGGCTCCTACACCTAATCCAACACCATCACCTGCGCCAACACCAACGCCAGACCCCCCAGTTGTTCCTGGTGGTGGAGTTAGTGAGCCGACACCTGCAACTCCGCAGCCCACATCTATATTCCCCAAAGAAGGAAAATTCAAATTTGGCGGAATCGATTATAAGATTAAAATGGAGGAAGGAACAGAGTCGTCAGAACTGTTCTGGAACGATTTGTCTCAGAAATCTGAAAATATACTTCGTTGCAAAGTGAACTTACAGCATCCTTTCTTCGAAGCATACGGTAAGCCAACAAAGGCTCTAATGGCTTTCATCAAAGCATTGTCAATTGCAAAATTCAAGGCAACTGTCGATAGTAGCTCTGCCAGTGCAATGATGAATGATTTCAATCAGATTATTAGTAGTCAGACGATACAAGAATAAAGAATATGACGGAGATTGTAATCAGTAATGAAAACAAACAGCAAGGCATTCTTCAGGAAGTGCATTCTGGAGATGCTTTTGAGGAGTTCCTTCAGTCGAAGAAGGCTACAGCTAAAAAAAGAGGTCTCTCAGATTTGGGAGCCTACAACCTCCGTGCAACTACATGTGATATTCTAAACCATTGTAACCCTCATGATGCCGTTAAGAACCACGAGACAACACATCTTGTAGTTGGATATGTTCAGAGTGGTAAGACGATGTCGTTTACAGGTGTTTTGGCAATGGCAAGAGATAATGGCTATCGCGTTGCCATTATCCTGACTGGTATCACAACAAACCTTCAAAATCAGACAGCTAACAGACTGGAGCAAGATCTGGATTCTGATTTTGAGATAGATCGTTATTCTTTCATTGGGAATCCCACTGACAATGACACAAGTTCTGTAATTAAGGCTCTTCGCCTGTCAGATAAACCTCTGTTGATTATTCCCATCCTAAAACATCGCAAGTACATTGATAATGTTACGAAAATATTTAGCCATGAGAAGGTGAAACAGGTTCTTGGAAAAGAAACTGTGCTGATTATCGACGATGAGGCAGATCAGGCTTCACTTAACAGTTATGGCTACAAAAATAGCAAAAAGACGAGTGGCGAGGACGAGGAATCTGCTATTTATGCTTCTATTCTGAGGATGCGTAGCAAGATGCCTGGCAATTCTTATATTCAGTATACAGCAACGCCACAGGCCAATATCTTAATTACAACGATGGATTTACTATCACCCAAAAGTCACACGTTGCTGATTCCTGGTGAAGAGTACATTGGCGGAAAGAAGATTTTTGGACTTGAAAAGGAAGACTGGCCCTATGGTAAGCAACTGGTAGTAGAGATTCCAGAGAATGAAGTCTACCATAAAAAAGAGAAACCGTTAAGGCAAATGCCAGAATCGCTCCGTCAGGCCTTGATGATGCATGTTTGGGCTGTCATTCTGGTTATCAAATGGTATAAACGTCCTGGCATTAAACAACTCACAATGATGGTTCACCCCACTGACATAATTGAGGGCAACAAACTCTTTGCTAAATGGATTACTGATGAAGTAAATCTTTGGAGTGAAAGTCTTGACAAGGATGAATGGCATGAGGACAACGTAACACTTCAAGAAAAATTCTGCGCGTTACTGCCGGAAGCTTTAAAACTATATCCAGAAGAAGGACGCCCAACATTCCAGCAAGTCAGAGGATATTTGGCTGATGTGATTAATGATTGCAAGATCTATCGTATAACAGGCGATAGCGATGATGACTCCAACAACATCAGATGGGATTCTCATAGAATGAATGTACTTATTGGCGCACAAATGCTTAATAGAGGCTTTACGGTGGAAAAACTAACTACCACCTACATGCCTCGATATACGACAAGTATCACCAATGCAGACACCATTGAGCAGCGATGTCGTTTCTTTGGATATAAAATAGATTATATAGAGTCTTGCCGCATCTATCTGCCTAAGGATTCCATCCGCGACTATACGGATTACGTAAAGCATGAAGAAGAACTGCGCAGCCTTCTGGCATCATGCAGCAGTTTGAAGGAGTATGAACACAGAGTTATGCTTTCTCCTAAACTTAGGCCTACTCGACTCAATGTGTTACCCAAACAGATGGTAAAGGTTAAGTTGACAAAGTGGACTAAGTATGAGAGGATGAACGGCATGAAGATGGTGATAGAGAATAATAGCGTAGTAGAAGCCTTTGTAAATCAGTATCTTGGAGATGCTCATGAATTCACGCTTACTCGTTACAATTCGTCGAAGTACCCTAATGGAGAAATTAAGAAACATGCCCTCAAAGAAATGAGTGTGATGGATATTATCCCCATGCTTACAGATTATACAGCGGGATGTTATGACGATATCGTAACAAAATCGATGACTATCCGCTATCTTCAGTATCTCGAAACTATGGGTTATGGCATCGTGAATGTCATATTCATGAGTCATAACCAGATCAGAAATCGTAAACTGCTTGATGAAAAAGAAGGTTCATGGCGTGTCGAGGCGTTCCAAGGTAGAAGCAATATTAATGAAAATGATGACTATTGCGGCGATACGAATTTGGTGGATGCAGACCGCATTACCCTCCAAATACACCACATTGCCCTTCAAGGGCTTTCAGTGGCAGATGCCCCAAATGGCAAAACCTATGTGCTTGCATTCCATTTTCCAGAGAAATTGCAGGCCCAATACAATGCGAATGTAACAGTCAAGTATAACATAACCGAATAAAGATATGATTGCAAGAGAACTATTTGAAGAAATACAAGATTTCGCTGCTAACAGCAATGAGAGCCGTTACAGGGTTGTCTCTCTGCCAGACCAGCTACACAAATTGGGTTGCTCTGAGGATGGCTTTCCCAAGTTCTTCTTGGTTACAAGCGATAATGCCAGCATGATGCATAATTTGAATGCAGAGTTGCTGTCTGTAGAGTATAACATGTTATGTAACATTGTCGAGAAGGACGTACAAATAGACAATCAACGGTTTACAATTATAACGCTTCGCTCTGACAACGAACAATTGCAAAAAATGTTTGTTGATGTTTTCTTGATGATGCTTAGCATGATGCCTAAGAAACCATCCAACATCCTCATCGCATCCAAAATAGAAAGTCTCTTGTCAATTTTCTCAAAACTGAAACGCAAACCAGTACACAAGTTGCAGGGGCTTTGGGCAGAATTGCTTGTTATTGAGCAAAGTAAAGATTCTGTCACGATAGCAAAAGCATGGCATTCACAGCCAGAATCAAAATATGATTTCACAATGGGACGTGACAAGGTGGAGGTAAAAAGTACATCGAGTGAAAACCGTATCCACAGATTCTCATTGGATCAATTGAATCCGTCTGACAGTTCGCGTCTGTTAGTTTGTTCCACTATTGTAAGAGAGTCAGCAAAAGACGAGAACGGACTGTCTGTTTACGACTTATATGACAGTATCAGCATGAAAATTTCAGATAGCGAAATCAGACTTCATGTTTATGATGTGATGATGGAAACTTTAGGCAGCGACTTCTATGTAGCTAGAAAGAAATATTTCGACTACTCAGAAGCATGCGACAGTTTAAGCCTGTATGAGCATAGCGATATACCTAAGATAGACAAGTCATGCATTCCTGAACTTGTAACAGAAGTTCGATTTAGTGCTGATTTAAGTCATCTTACTGATGCTCGCGATAAGGGATTCAACAGGGAAGATAGCACATTGTTCTACGCACTTTATTAAATTGAGACTATGGCAGAGGGAACAAATATTATGTCGGCATCAGACCTTATGCTCACATTTCTTTCGCATACGTCAGAAAACGATGTGAAGTATATACGAGGTTTGAATCCATTCACTATAAAAGTGGATGGTGAAGAAATGTTTATCTATATTAAGAATCTTTCCCCTGCGCAATTGTCTAACAACAATCCTGATGTATGGCGGATTCAGTTGCCTGTACGTGATGACTTTGAGAGTATAAAGGAGTCTGCTTCACCATTTGTACTTTTAGGTTACGATAAGGATAATGATGTGTATACAACGTGGAATCCTTATTGGTGCAAACAGCGCCTTAACGTGGGAAAAAGTGTGTCTATGTATTCCCGTTTGTCCTTACAACAGAGAGTGCATGAAACAGGGATAATCGAAAAACTCCCTCTGAATAATGATGGCGATGTAGTGTGTATTCCTGGTAATGGTATCTATGAGTATCTCAAGAACATAAAAACTTACTACCCAGAGGAGACTATCTTTGTGGCAAAGAATTCAAGCCTTCAATCTAAGCCTCATGAGATAAAGACTCCAGAAGAATTATATAAGGAGTTCATTGACATTCCAGCAAATGTAGATGGATATAGTAAGTTCTTAGAGGTGGCAGGTAGATCAAAGAGTACAATAGGGAATTATCTGAATGCCCTGAACTATGTCATAGATAATGGTATTTTCGAGAAACACAATTCATTGTTCCTCGGATGCCTGAACTATGCCCAGTACCAAGCACCAATGAAAAAATTGGTGGCAACAGATGAGATTAAAGAAAAAGATGTGCCGTGGCACGGAGCCATCAGAGCTGCATTGAATCGTTATCTTGAATATTGGATGAGCAAGACTGACTCAGAGCCAAAACAGGCATCCTTGTTTGATAAGGAAAATGAAGAAACTGTTGTAGAAAGATTCTGTGAGTTGGATGAGTTTGGAAAAATAGTAGCTCTTGACGAAGAACTGGTAAAACTATTGATACCTTACACAAAAGAAGATTATCCTGATTATGAGCTAATGGAAAGGATTGCAGAGAACTTCTATAGCCCAGAAATTACAGAAAAAATGAATCCCTTTGACTGGATAAAGCTGTTTGAGAACTTAAGGAAGGTGAAGAAGGGGAAGAGCAAGAAGAGCCAAGTAAAAAGAGAACGGAATACTCCTTCTACAGAGAATAAAGATAACGAGGAAAGGAATTCTAAAACTCTTCGCAAAGCGACTGTTCTTAGAACTGAGTTCCCAGATGGAAGTGTGATTCAGCATCACTCTGCAACTGAAACGTATGTGGAGGTCATCGAAAACAATTATCCAGATCTGATTGAAGAAATAGATTTTGGTTATGCAGTTATCTCGAAGGAGAAACTTCCAGATTTCAAAAATACCAAGCGAGCCCAGGTGCAATTGAGCAATGGTTACTGGCTTTCCACAAATTTTAGCACTGAAACTAAAAGAGATATCTTACAAAAGATCTCTAATGAACTAGAGTTAGGATTAAATATTATAATCATTGACAAGGATTGATTATTACAAAAGGATGCAACGAAAGAAAAAAGAAATCACTATAAAAGAAAGTGCTCCAGCAACTTTGAAAGAGTTATCAAAGTTGAATGTAAAAACATGGTTGGAGATAATTGCTTCAGCCTTGGCAATAGGATGTGTCATATTTAGCATAGGCTACTGGGTAGCAGAAATAGAGCATAAAGTAGAGATTATGAATTTGAATCAAAAGCATAATCAGGAAATGTCTGAATTACGTATCCAGATGAATAATAAGGTACAAGCAATCCAAAATAAATATGATATTTTGGAATTGAATTACAACTCACTTAAAGAACGAAAGGAGGAACGTCATGAAAAATAAGTTGCAAAAAGTTCTAAAAGATCTCCCACTCATTGCTTTTATTGTTGTGTTTATGGGCTCTATAATTGCAAACATCATTGGTTATAATTATATTGAAGAGTTGGAAAGTCAGATAATTCAACGGGATTCTGTAATAACTAAATTATCTTTTAGCAATAATTTAGTGAATGAGTATTTCGATGTCAATGAGGACTCTGTAACAAAACAGCCGATATATACTCTAAAGGATGAAAAGAAAACAAAGATATTTCATACAAAGACAGAATATCAAAAACAATGCATTGTTGTTGAACCATCTTTTGTCCGTGGAGATAAAGTTTTGACAGCAGAAGAACTCCTTGATATAGTAAATAGCGAAGATAGTATTTTTGCTAGTAAATTAGCATTTGTTGCCGAAAAATATAAAGATTTAGCTCGTGATTATAACGAAATTATAAAAAAAGAGAACAAATTAAGAGATTCTATAATGTGGCAGAAAATGGCCCTTGGATTAATTAAGAGAAATTATGATATTGATTATTCATCATGGATAGAAAACAACGTCTATCATGTGAAATTAGAATCAAGTAAAGCAGATTCTGCGTTCGTTCTATTTCCATATTTTAAGCACAAGATGAAATATGATGAAGGGAAAAAGAACTGGATTATTAGAAAATAAGAAACCACTTCTCTCTTCCTCTAATGAAGAAAAAAGAAGTTTACAATATGGTCAAGAAGACAATGATTATTCAAGAAGAAATAAGTAAAGTACGTAAACTGGAACAAGAATATCTCAGTAATAAGTATATATCCAACAATCAAAACTCTTTGAAATCTATCAAAGCGTTTAATGATTGGCATAGTGCAGCTTCTGTACTTTTTACCTTGTCAAATCTTGAAAATGACAAGAACTTCATAAAGTTTCAAGAGGAAAACACTGGCGGAAATGCCTATGTTTTAGCAAGTGTATATGATATTATACACTCTCCATACGAGATACTAATGGCAAAAGTAGAAAATGGCATAAACACTTCCATGGACAATGAGAATAAGTTGAAGATTTTCATTAGCCATTCGTCAAAGGACAGAAACATAGTAAAATTATTTATTGATAACTTTTTGAAAAAAGGATTATCGCTGACCGATAATGATATTGCATGTACATCTTTTGAAGCTACTGGAGTCGCACCAGGAGAAAACATACAATTATACATAAAACAAAATATTAAAGGATCAAAACTCTGCTTGGCAATGGTGTCTAAGAATTATAAAGCAAGCGAAGTTTGTATGAACGAAGTGGGAGCAGCATGGGCATTAGAAAGGCCTCCAATACAAATAGTTTTGCCAAATACTGACTTTTCAGAACTGGGATGGTTACTAAATACAGATAAGGCAGCAAAAATAGATGATGAAGATTCTCTTGACCATCTAATGGTAAAAATTTGCAATGTTTTGAACATACCAGAGATTAGTGCTTTACATTGGAATCCATGTAAACGCGATTTATTAGAATCAATTAAACAAATATGTGATGAAACAACGAATAGCGATTCAAGGCCAATTCTTCTTTTTCCTAATAGGCAAGACAAAATCACTATTTCACCAATCTACCGGCTTGTATTATTTGGATCCCCTTTAACAGCCAACAAGAAATCTGGCTCGGTATTTGATGAACCTTTTGTATCGTGCCTCACAAATAAATCATATTGCCCTATTAACATTGTATTAATAAATGAAGGTGGGGCATTAGAAAATGTGAATGTCAAAATTGAAGGAAAAAATGTCACATTTGCTACAGGAAACCTCGATAAAATGAACTTGCCGCCATCTGTGTTCTCTAAATTTAGCATCGAAGACGGTTGTTGTTATTTTGACTTGGGACTTTTTAATGCTAAATCAGAAAAGAAACTTGATACTTTTTATATTAAATCGACAGAGATAGAAGGAGTTTATGATGAAAGCGAATGTTTGAAGATTGGTGAGCCCAAGGAGGTGTGTCTCAAATATACAATTTCGACAAAAGAAAAGCCTTATTATGGAGAATTGAGAGTTATTATAAAAGCAAAAG
>AUXO013848662.1_pt1 | contig 11076 bp, 18 predicted proteins | sample 768731 | NCBI WGS metagenome assembly AUXO01 (sample SAMN02715735, study PRJNA202380) | gut metagenome | biome: sheep rumen | host: Ovis aries | place: New Zealand: Palmerston North
AAAAAGTCACCGGAGATCCTGTCCATAAGCTATGCCCTGCAGATGCAGGTCGCACGGATCGTGGCGGCGGCGGAGAAGACGAAGTGCTTCTCGGACATTGACAAGCTGGACGATGAGACGCTGGACTACTTCGCGGTGGAGATGCGGACGATGTACTATGACCAGTCCCTGCCCATCGAGAAGAAGCGAGCGATCATCAAGAACACTCTGAACTGGTACACCAAGGGCGGCACGTCCTCTGCGGTGACCGAGCTGCTCTCTGTCGTATTCGGAGAGGGCGATCTGGAAGAGTGGTTTAACTATGATGGCGATCCGTACCACTTCCGGGCTGTCCTTCCGGTCAGTCAGGGGTCGGCGGTCGGCGATATGAATCTGTTCCGGGAACTGATCCAGAAGATCAAGAACGTCCGCAGCCACGTGGACGAGCTTGTTCTGCAGGAGGAGACAGTTCTGAAGCTGAAAACGACCGAGGGAAAGTACCGTCTGTGCCCACCACGATGCGGAACAATCCCGATGGTGTCCACCGGATTCAGCCAGGACGCGATGAACCTCATCCTTCGGACGCAGGGCATGGCCGGAACGGCGGCGATGCTGCAGGCTTCCGAAGATGTCCCGGCAGGCGTTTCACCGACCACATCAACAGGCCTCGTTTCGGACGCGGCGGACGTCATACTCTCCAGTGCGCAGGCTGAAGGCACAAGCCAGATGCCGCACACGGGAGTGCCGAAAACTAATCAGGAAGGAGGACTCGTGAAATGATGACTATAACCAACGGCATGGCCGACATCGTGAACTTCATCAAGCGCGATGTGGTCTATGCCGAATACAAGTCGGGAAGCACCTGGACGCGGATCGCGCTGCATGATATCCGGCTGATCTCGAACACAAAGATCGCCATCTACATCATGTTCGGGACGGACTGCCCTGACAACATCTCAGGCATCCGGCTCTACAACGCGGCAGGCCAGGTCTGGGCGCAGGACACCTCGGTGGTGATCACCAAGACGAACTACCCGGAAGGCATCCTGTACCGCTTCACCATCACTCTCGTGCAGGAGTCCGAATCGTAAGGAGGTGAGAAACCATGAGAGACCCGATTAACTTTCTCGACCACGTGGTCGAGTATCCGGGACGGTTCCAGGAAACCGACCTGGGAAACAACCTGATCCAGCATGATCCGGCACCGGGTGAGATCGTCCAGGAAGGCACTCCGCTGAATGCGGCGAACATGAACCTTCTGGACACTGCGGCCCTGCAGGCCATCATGATGGGATCGCTGAACACTTCTCTCCTGCGGCAGCTCTCCGACAAGGTCGAGGCGCAGGCAGGCGAGCAGATCGAGGTCACGCTGACCAACACTCAGCAGTACCCGTTCAACAACAGCAACAAGGCCGTGCAGCTGGGTACCAACCGGAACAAGAAGAACTACACTGTCCTGGTGGAAGTTCTCTCTTCGGAAGGCGGCGGCGTGGGCGAGATCCTCGTCACGAACAAGCTGCTCAATGGATTCCAGATCGCATACACCGGAGCGGCCTCGTCCGTCACGGTCAACTGCATCGTGCAGGGAGGATTCTGATATGGCGAACGTGATCATTAAGTCCGAGGAAAGACGGGAGCAGGAGGCCTTCGTGGCTCGCTCCTTCGGAATCGGCAAAGAGGCAACCAGTGAGCAGCGCGAGGCGGTCGAGGTGATCGCCAGACGCTCCGAGGAAGCTGCGCAGGCAGGAAGAAGAATGGAGGGAAGATGACATGCAGGTTATTAAGAAGCCGGAAAATGCCACGAACGTGGTGGAGTATGAGATCATCGGCGGCAAGACCATCGACTTCGAAGACGGGGAGCTGTCCTTCAACGTCAAGAAGCGCGAGCAGGACGATGATGTGACCATTTACATCTGCAGGGACTTCCTGGGCGGACTCGTAATGGGAACGGCAGCAGGTGACACCTATGTCGCGGAGCTGTTCATCCCGGCCAGGGAGTATGTGGATGAGGGCGATGGTGAGGAGGCTACGCACACTCCTGTGCCGTTCGACATCGACAAGTGCGTGCTTACCCTGTGGGAGGAGGATTAAACCATGAGCAATTTTGACGATCTGAAACTGGCGGTCGAGTCTCTGACCGGAGGGAAGAACACGGTCCTGCTGGATGATGTCGGCCTGCCGTCCATCATGGTGGTGTGGCCGAAACAGAAAAACAACGCTCTCTTTGCTGGCGGCTCTGACATCGTTCATCCCGGCAGCATCGTGAACGGCGTGGAGAAGGATTTCTACGTTTCCAAGTATCTGAACGTGGTCTACAACAACCGCGCATACTCTCTCCCGATGAGGGATCCGAAAGCAAATATCAACTTCGACACGGCCCTGGCGAACTGCCGCAACAAGGGACGCGGCTGGGGCCTGACGCCTTATGCCCTGTGGGCGCAGATCGCGCTCTGGTGCCGCAAGAATGGTACGATGCCCAGGGGCAACAACAACTATGGATCCGATCACGCCTACGCTCACGAGAAAGGTGTGCCGAGCATGGCTCTGGATGCAGACAATCGTATTCAGAGAACGGCCACCGGATCCGGTCCGGCAACCTGGAACCACAACTGGCTTCCGGACGGCATCGCGGATCTGAACGGAAACGTCTGGGACTGGTGCGCAGGCATGCGCATCGTAGACGGCGAGATCCAGGTGATCCCGTATGCGAACTGCATGGATCCTGACGTCTCGCTCGGAGCTAACTCTACGGCGTGGAAGGCGATCAGTGCCGAAGGCGAACTGGTCGATCCGGGCACTTCCGGGACGCTGAAGTACGATTATCTGTCCAGCAAGATCACGCTGACCACGGACACGGTCACGGATGACGGCTCGACTTCCAGAGGAACCGGATACACGGCCCTCGGTCTGAAGTCCGGCCTGACCGTACCGGAACTGGCGAAGGCCCTGATCCTGTACCCGGATGAGCCGGGCGGAGATTACGGTGGAGATTACCGCTACGTGACGCTGGCAGGCGAGCGCGTGCCGAGCTGCGGCGGCTACTGGTACCACACTGGCCACGCAGGTGTGTTCTACGTGTCCCTCTACCACACTCGGGGCTCCTCGTACACGACCCTCGGCTTCCGCTCCGCTTACTGTGACCTGTAAACCGTCTCCTGTCTCCTGCCTGCGGTAGCAGGCACCTGACACGAGAGCTTGCGAGAAGGTGGCGGTGAAAGCGTAAAGCCGCCACCTTTTGTTTCCACAGGAGAATGCCATGAGAGACGAGGCTACCAAGGGAGCGGAACGGGAAAGCGTTCTGACTAAGATCGAGGACGCGATGGACTACATCGAGCCGTTCCTGGATAAGTTCCCGAGGCCGGAGAAAGGATATGCAGGCCTCGCGACCAGGATCCGGCAGACGCTCTGCACCATGGCCGAACGGGCGATGGATACGCAGAAATGCTTCTATGCGAAGTCGACTCTGAAGGAGCTGACGGAGCTGGACAAGCAGCTGGCGTACTGCCGATTCTACGCCAAGAGGGCGAAGAAAAAGAAGGTCATGGCCCTGCATACCTATTCTGTTTTCAATGACTACCTGACGGAGATCGGGAAGATGCTCGGAAGCTGGATCAAGACGGTCAAGGCCTCCGAAGAGGCTGAACTTAAGAAGATGAAACGATGATTTCACCGGGGACGGGCTATTGCGCGTGCCGAACTGCGGCGGCAACTGGAACAACACTGGCAACGCAGGTGTGTTCTACGTGAACCTCAACAACACTCGGGGCAACTCGAACACGAACATCGGCTTCCGCTCCGCTCGGCCTCCATAAGTCGGATTAGGCAGGGGATCACGGTCACCTGTCCAGTACAGGAGGTTAAGGAGTCCGTTTCCGCTCCGGGCAGAAATGCAGGAGGAAAAATAAAGCACCGGAGAGCGAAGATCCGTGTCCGGCGCACCTGCGGAAACCGCAAGTAGCAGACAGCGAACGCTGTGACACGCAGTTTTTTATAAACATGATCAAGAATGTGTTCGACATCATCTTCTCGATGGACAACCTCTACCTTGCTTTGGAAGACGCGTCCAGGGGCAGGCGTTATCAGAAGGATGTCCTGCAGTTCAATGATGACGCAGGCAAGCTCCTGCGTGAACTGAGGGATGAAGTCTACAGAGGCACATACCGCATCGAGAAGTACCATGTCTTTTACGTGTACGAGCCGAAGAAGCGGATGATCATGAGCATTGCCTTCAAGCACCGGGTGATTCAGTGGGCGATCTACCGGATCATCAATCCGCTTTTCACGAAGGGATACATCGAGGACAGCTACGGCTGCATCGATGGGCGCGGCGCGACTTCGGCAATGCAGCGGCTCAAGTACTGGGTCGACCAGGCAGGCCGCAAGGGCGGCACGTGGTACTTTCTGAAGCTCGACATCAGCAAGTACTTCTACCGCATTTCGCACAGGGTCCTCAAGAAGATCCTGCGCAAGAAGATCGATGATGACCGTCTGCTCTATCTGCTGGACGGGATCATTGACTGCGAGAACAGGGCCTTCGGACTGCCCAGAGGGAAGAGTCCCGGAGAGGTCAGACCGGAGGAGATGCTGTTCGATGTGGGGATGCCAATCGGCAACCTCATGTCTCAGGTTTTCGCAAACCTGTACCTGGACGCGCTCGACCAGTTCTGCAAGAGGGTCCTCGGAATCCATTACTACATCAGGTACATGGATGACGTGATCATCCTCTGCGACAGCAAGGAGCAGCTCCGCGAGTGGAAAGACCGCATCGAGGAGTTCCTTCTTTCGGAGCTGGAACTGGATCTGAACAGGAAGACTTGCATCCGTCCGATCAGCCAGGGCATCGAGTTCGTGGGCTACCGGATCTGGCCGACACACGTGGTGCTGCGCAAGCGGACCACGCTCCACATCAAACGGTCACTGAAGAAAGTCCAGGAACAATACCATGACTACGAGATCACGATGGAGGACGCATTCGCTTCTCTTCAGAGTTACCTTGGAATGTTCTGCCACTGCGACAGCCATTCCCTGCAGGAGAAGATCCTGGAAGAGTTCGTCCTGACGCACGGTGACAGGATTTCACAAGAGGAAGAAATATGGATAACAAGTTCAAGTGCAGCCACGGCAAGCACGGCTTCTGCCGCAGGTACTTAAGGGCCTGCTCGGACACATGCCGATACTTTAACCAGTGCGGCGAGTGCCGGGCCTACTTCATCCCGTACCACCAGAAGCCCTGCCGTGTGTGCATAAATAACCCGATCAGGGAGAAAGGAGGTAAGGACCGATGACTATTTACCAATGGCTCTCCCTGTTCGGAGTGCCGACACTCTTTGTTGCGGTCGTAGGTTACCTGGTCAAGCAGATCAAGGATAACGACCGGAAGACCGAGGCAGTTCAACTGGGAGTGCAGAGCATCCTCATGGATCGGCTGGACTATCTGCATGATGCATACGTCAAGCAGGGCTGGGTGGATGTGCACAAGAAACGACTCTTCGAGAATATGTACAACCAGTACAAGGTACTGGGACTCGATGGAGTCATGCAGCAGTCGTGGGAGGACGTGCAGAAACTGCCGACACAGCCTCCCAGAGTGGAAGGAGCAACGACATGAAAAACAAAATTGATGCCGGAACGATTATCCGGACGGTGATCCTGGCACTGGCTCTGATCAATCAGATCCTGACGGCCTCCGGCCACGCCATCATCCCGATCAGTGATGAGACCATCACGCAGCTGATCAGCGCAGCGGCCACTGTCCTGACAGCTATCATCGCATGGTGGAAGAACAACTCTTTCACCCAGGAGGCCATCGAAGCGGATCAGTATCTCGATCAGCTTCGGAGCAACAAATGAACATGCCTGCCATGGGGCGGTGGGGAGCTTCGGCTCCCTGCCGTTTTTAGAATCTCTAAAAGGGAGGAATGCAAGATGGGATTTATTAAAATTGCAGACCGGAAGATCATCGACAAGACGAAGGAAAACCTCTCTCAGGTGCCGAGGAGTCGCGGAGGCAACGCCATCAAGTTCATCGTGGTCCATTACATGGGCGTTCCGAACAGGCAGAGCTTCTGGCTTTACGGCGGAGGCTACGGAGGCCACTACAACATCTTCTTCGATGGGACGATCTACAAGTCTGCAGATCCGAAGACGGCAATCCTCTGGCACTGCGGCGGAGGCCTGCAGGGCAGCGGAGGACACAGCTTTCACGGGATCTGCACCAACTCCAACTCCATCGGAATCGAGTGCGCCTGCAAGTACACGGAGGACGTCAGCGATGCCTCCGGGGACAGCGGCAAGTGGTACTTCACCACGGAGACGCAGGAGTCCATCGTCTATCTGGTTTCCAAGCTGATGGACGAGTACGGCATCGGCATCGATCACGTGATCCGGCACTACGATGTGACCGGGAAGATCTGCCCGAATCCGTATGTGAAGAACAACAACCTCCGGACGAGCTGGACGTGGGATCAGTTCAAGGCTCGCCTCGCGGAGTACAGGAAGAGCGGCGGCTACACCACCGGATCCAGCGCGGAGACTCCCGTCCAGGAGACGAAGTTCTACCGCGTCAGGAAGTCCTGGTCGGATGCAGCCTCTCAGCTCGGAGCTTATACCGTTCTGGTGAACGCGAAGGCGAACTGTCCGGCAGGATATGCCGTCTTCGACTGGAACGGCAAGGAAATCTACAGGCCGGAAGGAAAAGCCGAGGAAACGGCCACCAGAGGCCTCCAGGCGAGTGCTCTGAAAGGCATCGGCGAGGCCGCTGTCGTTCAGAAAGTCGGTCCGCTCTTCACGGCGGACATGGAGAAGTCCGGGATCCTGGCATCGGTGACCGCTGCGCAGTTCATCCTGGAGTCCGGCTACGGCCAGACGGAGCTGGCGCAAGGAGCAAATAACTGCTTCGGCATGAAGAAAAGCCTGTCCGGAAATACCTGGGCCGGATCCACGTGGGACGGCAAGAGCATCTACACCAAGAAGACCCAGGAGGATGACGGAAAGGGCAACCTGTACACCATCACGGCTGACTTCAGAAAGTACCCTTGTGTGGAGGATTCCATCGGGGACCACTCCGCATACCTGCTCGGAGCGAAGAACGGATCCGCGCTGCGCTATGCAGGGCTGAAGGGCGAGAGAAACTACAAGAAGGCCATCCAGATCATCAAGGACGGTGGCTACGCGACCGACACGAAGTACGTCTCGAAGATCTGCAGCATCATCGAGCGGTGGAACCTGACCTCGCTTGACACTGCAGGGCCTGTCGTGCCTTCGGATCCGGAGCCTGCTCCGCAGGAGCAGATCTGGTACCGGGTGAGAAAGACCTGGGCGGATGCGGCCTCCCAGAAGGGGGCCTTCCACGTGCTGGAGAACGCGAAGGAGTGCGCGGACAAGAATCCGGGCTTCTGCGTGTTCGATGAGAGCGGCAAGTGCATCTACGAGAGCAAAGCTGCAGACGTGCCGTTCCTGGCCAGAGTCGACATCGATGATCTGAACATCCGGACGGGTCCCGGAACCAACTACGAGCGGACGCAGTACATTCCGAAGGGGACGTACACCATCGTGGAGGTGAAGGACGGCAAGGGCAGCACTGCCGGATGGGGGCGGCTGAAATCCGGCGCAGGCTGGATCTCGCTTGACTTCGCGGTCAAGCTGAAGTGATCAAGGCCGCGCTGATCCTGATCGGGCTGCTGGCCATCGCAGCCGTCATCATTCTATGGTTTGTCAGCCTGATCAACTGGGATGGAATCATCCCGGAGCATCCGTACTGGGATCCCGAGTACGATGAAGACGAAGAAAGGCCGGAGGAGTAATCCTCCGGCCTCTCTTTTTTTGTTTTCACAGAAGGGCAAAGCACTCGCAAACCTGCTCCGGCGTCATGGAGAACATCTCCGCCATCGTCCGGATCTGCCGGACCGTGAAGTACTGGGTTCCTTTGAAAACCTGCGAGACGCTCTGGCGGCTGACCCCCAGGGCCTCCGCTAGTTTCGCCTTCGAGCAGTGATGCTCCTTCATGATGTCCAGCAGCATCGCCAGGCCAAGCTCCACTTTGAATTCCGGGAATGAAAGGTGGCCCTGCGCCTTCATCGCTTCGGATGCCGCCTGCAGCTCCGCGTCCGTCCAGTCCCTGCTCATGCCGTCACCTCCTGCTGCGCCAGCATGTTCCTCTCGAAGGAGGCCAGCTTCTCTTTTGCGTAGGGAACACAGCCGCATTCCATGATGTCCTGGAAAAGGCGGTCCTTCTCGTATCCCAGGAAAGGCTTTCTTCCCGTATCCGGGTCCGTCCAGTTCTGCCAGAGAGGAAGAAGCTGGTCCAGCTTCTTCTCGATCTCGTCATCGATTGCAAAGGTCACTGTAATGTCTCTCATGTCGTTCTCCTTTCAGTTCCATGGCAGGCCTTCGTCTGCGAAAGCCTGCAGGCCTCGGTCATCCATCAGGTAAGCCATGTAGCTGTCGTAGTGGGAAAGTCGCGCCAGCTCCTCGCCCAGGTTCCAGATCTGCTCCTCCAGCTCATCGTAAAAGCCTGCCGGAGCGAAGCCGCAGCCGAGTTCCTCGTCAACCCGGATGAAGTTCTCGATCTCCTCCATCTTCCTCATGATCTCCCGTTTCTGTCTCGTCATGGCGTCCTCCTTTTTAGTGCTGCATCGCCCAGGCGATTGCGTGGCCGTTATCATCGAAAAGCTCCTCGCTGACTGCTGCCAGCCTGATCTGGCCTTCGCAGGTGTGGTCGCTTGTGGTGAATTCGTAAACCGCTCCGAAGTAGCTGTTTGCGTTCCTGCCGCTGAAGTAGTATCCCGCAAGGAGAACCTTGCTTCCGAAGTTCAGCGTGCAGCTCCAGCTGCAGGCGAGGTCTTCCGGTGTCGTGGTTTCCGGCAATCTGTAGGTTTTCGCTTTCGTCATGGTCGTTCGCTCCTTTTCTTTTGGTACGTCCATATATCACTCTAAACGGCCTAAAAGTAAAGTTGTTCTTGACTTAATAATCAACAGTATTCCGGCGCAAAAACTGTTCACTATTTCATCATGCGTCCCGAACGGATGCATGATGAAAAAGGGAAGATTTAGAGTTTAAGAAAAAGGGTCTCGCCGTCCCAGGTGCACTCCTTCACAACTTCCCGGACTACTGCGTTCCGGTCTTTCGCGGAAAGGGTGTCGAAGGCGCGGACGAGGTTCCCGATTTCCTTCGTTTTCTCTTCCAGGCTCTGGCTGCGGACGTCCGCTCTGCGCTTCTCCGTCTTCGCAAGTTCAAATTCCCTCTTCAGAGCGGCAAGATTCAAGTCCTGCCGTTCGATCTCGGCGAGGACGTACTTCCGGGCAGGGGAATCTTCCGCATCGGCCAGGGAAGCCGCCAGGCGGTCAATTTTCGCGGCCTGCGCGGAGATCTTCTTGGTAAGGACAGCAATGTCCTGGCCGGGATCCTGCGGCATATCCACGGCGGCGTACTTCTTGACAGTCTCCGGATCCGCCTCGATCCTCCGAAAGATCGACACCACCTCATCGTCAAGCAGGTCGCACTTGATCATCGACATGTCGCAGGCCGATGGACCCTGCCGCATCCGCTTCAAACAGTAATAGTGACTCGTCACACCGACCTTCTTCTTCTTTCGGGAAACCTGCATCAGGCCTCCGCATTTCGCACAGCGCAGGGTGCCCTTAAGGAGAGGAAGGTCGTATTTTTGTTTCTTCTCGAATGTGTTCTGCCGGAACTGCTCCTGGGCGGCGAGCCACTTCTCCTCTGAAAGGAAAGGCTCATGCGCTCCCACGCACACAACCCACTCGCTCTTCGGCTGGAGCTGGTGGCGATTGTTCTTCTGGGTGCTGCGTCCGTAGATCATGACGCCATGAGACCCGTCCCACTCTTCCTCGGATCCTTCCACATTGCAGCCCTGGCTGATCCAGAAGTCCCGGACCTGCCTTGTGGCCGGAGCACAGAAAGGCATCGTCAGGATTTTGTGGAGCTGCGTGGTTGAGAAGAAGGCTCCCGTCAAGGTCCGGATGCCCTGCCGTTTGAATGCCGTCTCCATGCCCTGCAGGGAATATCCGTTTTCGAGGAACGTATCGAAGATCGACTCCACGTACCTCGCGGCATCCGGATCCGGTTCGATGGTGACGTGCTTCTTCCCGTCTACCAGGATCCTTTTTCGGACGTACCCATACGGAGGATTTCCTCCGGTCCAGTATCCCTTCTTCGCAAGGCCGATCATGTTGTCGGTAACCCTGGCCGCGATGGTCTCGCGCTCCATCTGGGCGAAGACCATGGTGACGTACATCATGGCCTTCCCGATGGGCGTGGCCGTGTCGATGTTCTCCTTGATCGAGACGAACATGACGCGCTTTTCTTCCAGCAGGGCGTAGATGTTCGAGAAGTCCCTCACGTCCCTGCTGATCCGGTCGAGCTGGTACACGATCAGAGCGTCCACCAGACCGTCCTTCACATCCCGGAGCAGCCGCTCCAGGCCGGGGCGGTCCGTGTTCGCTCCAGTGAAGCCTTCGTCCTGGTACACCTCGAAGCTCTCGATCTGGCCGGAGAACTTCAGATCAGCATACTCCCGGCACATCCGCTCCTGGTTATCCACGGAGTCAGACTTATCTGAATAAACGGACTTTCGTCCGTAGGTAGCAAATCTCATTCAAACCATCCTCCCACGAAAACAGGCGCACCAGGATCCCTCCCGGTGCGCCACTTTCTTATTTCTTCCAGGTGTGGCCACAGTCCTGGCAGATGCACATGGTCTGGTTTTTGAACTTCGTCTTCTCTTCGCCTTTTGCCTTCTTCCAGATCAGGTTCGAGGCTCCGAGCGTGGCAACGGCGGCAGATGCCCTGGCCATGTTGTTCAGATGGCCTCCAAGGCCGACTCCGGTCTTCTTCGTTTTCCCACCAGTCTGTACAAGTTCAACGGTGACATTCTCGCTCTTGCATTTCGGGCACTTCATAGCGCGATTCCTCCTTGTGTTTTTTATTTATGGGAAAGCAGGGAAGCATGATCACCCGGCCTCACCTGCGTTTCTTTTTGTGTCTGCGGTGGTATTCGATGCAGTAGATTCCGTGGGCGGCGCAATACCTAAGGCTTCCCGATAAGCGGCTTCTGCCGCTTCCGTGGTCATTTCCTC
>AUXO011878252.1_pt1 | contig 11075 bp, 10 predicted proteins | sample 768731 | NCBI WGS metagenome assembly AUXO01 (sample SAMN02715735, study PRJNA202380) | gut metagenome | biome: sheep rumen | host: Ovis aries | place: New Zealand: Palmerston North
CGCTCGGCAAAGCTCAAATAAATTTGTCTTTGCGCTCGCTTATTCGTAACTTTGCAGGTTGGAATGAGAAATTCGGCGAATCATGACTCTAATTGACACAATCATACTGCTCATAGCGCTGGGCGGCCTGGTGGTGGGCTACCGCAAGGGGCTCGTCAAGCAGTTGGCGTCCATCGTCAGCTGGGTGCTGGGCATCGTGGTGACGCTTTTTCTGGGCAATGAGGTCACCGAGTTGTTCCTTGCCATCAACCCCGATGCCGCCAATTGGCCGCTGGCCGGTGTCACCGTGAAGGTGGTGGCGCTGAGCCTGTTTTTCCTGCTGGTGACACTCATTCTGCGCCTGGTGAGCCATCTTGTCAGGGGGCTGATGCGCGCCATCCATCTGGGTGGCATCGACAAATGGGGCGGGGCAGGGCTGTTTGTGTTCAAATACCTGTTTTTGCTGAGTATAGTGCTCAATTTGTGGTATGCCCACGACCCCGACGCATCCACTTTCGGAACGCGGCACATGCTGGGTAACAAGCCCTATGAATTCACCCTCGACCTGATGCCCCATGTGCTCGGTGCCGATGTGATGCCCAGCGACTCACTCAAACTCTATCGCATGGAGGCCGCAGCACGCGCCGCTGGCGATGAGCCATCTAAAAACGAAATGTAAACTATGACCGACGACAAACATATCATCGACCAAGCGGCCAACGAAGAGTATAAATACGGTTTCGTGACCGATGTCGACACGCACATCCTGCCCAAGGGCCTCAATGAGGGGGTGATACGCGAGATTTCGCGGCTCAAGGGCGAGCCGCAATGGTTGCTCGACTTCCGCCTGAAGGCTTATGCCCACTGGGTCACGCTGGAGCAGCCGTCGTGGGGGCACTTGACATTGCCTCCCATCGACTATCAGTCAATCAGCTACTATGCCGCCCCGCGCCAGAAGAAAGACCCTGCCACCCATCAGATTGACCCTGAGCTGGTAAAGACCTTCGACAAGCTGGGCATCCCTCTGGAGGAGCGCATGGCACTCAGTGGAATGGCCGTGGATGCCATCATGGACAGCGTGAGCGTGCGCACCACCTACAGCGAGCGGCTGGCCGAGCTGGGCGTGATATTCTGCTCCATCAGCGAGGCGGTGCGCGATTATCCCGACCTGGTGCGCCGCTATTTGGGCAGTGTGGTGCCCTATACCGACAATTACTTTGCGGCCCTGAACTCGGCGGTGTTTTCCGACGGCTCGTTTGTCTACATCCCCAAGGGGGTGCGCTGCCCCATGGAGTTGTCGTCGTATTTCCGCATCAACGCGGCGCAAACCGGGCAGTTTGAGCGTACGCTCATCGTGGCCGATGATGACAGCTATGTTTCCTATCTGGAGGGCTGCACGGCCCCCATGCGCGACGAGAACCAGCTGCATGCCGCCATTGTGGAAATTCTGGTGGAGGATCGCGCCGAGGTCAAGTACAGCACGGTGCAGAACTGGTACCCCGGCGACAAGGACGGAAACGGAGGCATCCTGAACCTGGTCACCAAGCGCGGCTTGTGCCACGGCGATCACAGTAAGCTCTCGTGGACGCAAGTGGAGACCGGCAGTGCCGTGACTTGGAAATATCCCAGTTGTGTGCTGGCGGGCGAAGGCAGTGTGGGCGAGTTCTACAGCGTGGCGCTCACCCGCAATTATCAGCAGGCCGACACCGGCACCAAGATGATTCACCTGGGGCGGAACTCATCGTCGACCATCGTTTCCAAGGGCATCAGCGCCGGGCATAGCCAGAACAGCTACCGCGGCCTTGTGAAGATAGCCCCCAAAGCCGCCGGCTGCCGAAACTATACGCAGTGCGACTCGCTGCTGCTGAGCGACACCAGCGGCGCTCACACCTTCCCGGTCATCGAGGTTGACAACGACACCAGCGTGGTGGAGCATGAGGCCACCACCAGCAAGATCAACGAGGAGCAAATTTTTTACTGTAACCAGCGCGGCATCTCCACCGAGGATGCCGTGGGGCTCATCGTCAATGGCTATGCCAAGGAGGTGATGCAGAAGTTGCCCATGGAATTTGCTGTCGAGGCACAGAAACTGCTCAGCGTGTCGCTCGAGGGCTCGGTGGGATAAATATTTTTCAAATCGATAGAATCAATTTTTGTCAATGGATAATTTGCTTGAAATAAAAAACTTGCGAGCCTCGATCGAGGACAAGGAAATACTCAAGGGGGTGAACCTCGCGGTGCGTGCCGGCGAGGTGCACGCCATCATGGGGCCCAACGGCAGTGGCAAGAGTACGCTGAGCGCTGTGCTCACAGGCAACCCTGCCTACACCGTAACAGGTGGCGAGGTGACCTTTGCGGGAAAAGACTTGCTGTCCTTGTCGCCCGAGGACCGAGCCCACGAGGGACTGTTTCTCAGTTTCCAATATCCGGTGGAGATTCCGGGTGTGTCGATGGTCAACTTCATGCGTGCAGCTGTTAATGCCAAGCGTGAATATCTGGGGCAGGAGCCGCTCAGCGCCACCGATTTTCTGAAGCTCATGCGCGAGCGGCGCACCGTTGTACAGCTCGACAACAAGCTGGCTGGCCGTGCGGTGAACGAGGGCTTCTCGGGCGGTGAAAAGAAACGCAACGAGATTTTTCAGATGGCCATGCTCGAACCGCGCCTGAGCATCCTCGATGAGACCGACAGCGGGCTCGACATCGATGCGCTGCGCGTTGTGGCCAGTGGCGTCAACCAGCTTAAGAGCCGTGACAATGCCACCATCGTCATCACTCACTACCAACGCCTGCTCGACTACATCAAGCCCGATTTTGTGCACATTCTGTACAAGGGCCGCATCGTCATGAGCGCGGGGCCTGAATTGGCGTTGGAACTTGAAGAGAAAGGCTACGACTGGATTAAGGAGAAAGTGGACCATGAAGGCTGACGGCACCATGAGCAATCCCCTGCAGCAATACCTCGACCTTTATCGCAATCATGAGCAGGCCATCACCGCAGGCGCGCCGGCGGCGATGAACACCCTGCGCCCGGCGGCGATGAAGGCCCTGGCGGGAGCTGTGCTGCCGCGCAAAGGCAGCGAGGACTACGAGGCCACCGACCTGGCCGCGGTGCTGGCACCCGATTATGGAGTGAACGTGCTGCGCCGCACCTTCGATGCCGACGTGGCACAGGTTTTCCGCTGCGATGTGCCCAATCTGAGCACTCATCTCTATTTCTGCATCAACGATATGTATCACCCCACCCGCACGGCCCTGCTGCACGACCAAGGTGGCGTGGTGGTGGAAACTTTCAGGCAGGCGTGGCAGCGGCATCGGCAGTTGCTGGTCGACCACTACGGGCGCTTGGCGTCATTGGCTCGCCCCGAGGTGGCCCTCAACACCCTGCTGGCGCAGGACGGACTGCTGGTCTATGTGCCTGACGGTGTGACTGCCGAGCGTCCCATCCAGCTGGTCAATATCCTGCAAGCCGCGGCACCGCTGCTGGCCGTCAGGCGCCTGCTCATAGTCATGGGGCGTGACGCCCATGCGCAGATGCTGGTGTGTGACCACTCGCAGCTGCCCGCCGAAGCGGCGTCGTTGGCCCTTTCGGTGGTGGAGGTAGTGGCCCAGGAGAATGCCACATTCGATTTCTACGACATGGAAGAAACCACGGCGGCCAACAGCCGCATCTCGACCATCTGCGTCGAGCAGCATGCAGGCAGCAATGTGCTGGTGGACGGCATCACGCTGACCAATGGCTTCACCCGCAACAACTATCATGTGGAGGTGAACGGCGAGCATGCCAGCACCCAACTGCTGGGCATGACCATCGCCAGCGGCAGTCAGCATGTCGACACGCACACCTTCATCGCCCACAACGCCCCGCGCTGCCACAGTAACGAGATGTTCAAGTATGTGCTTAACGGCAGTGCCGTGGGGGCCTTCGCCGGCCGCATTCTGGTGCAGCCAGGTTGCCCCCGTGTGGAGGCTTATCAAGGCAACCGCAACCTTTGCGCCTCGTCCACCGCGCGCATGTACACCAAGCCCCAACTCGAGATTTACACCGACGATGTGAAGTGCTCGCACGGAACCACCATCGGCCAGCTCAATCAGGAAGCCCTTTTCTATATGCGCAGTCGCGGCATCGGCGAGGAGCAGGCCAAGACCATGCTTATGCAGGCCTTTGTGGCCGATGTGGTCGATGCGGTGCGGCTGGAATCGTTGCGCGACAGGCTGCGGCATCTGGTCGAGAAGCGCTTCTCGGGGTCGCTGGCATCGTGCGGCAATTGTGTGTCACCCTGTAAAATCACCGACTAATGAATATCGCTGAAATAAGACGGGATTTCCCCATCCTCGAGCGTCAAATCGAGGGTAAACCGCTGGTCTACCTCGACAATGCCGCCACCTCGCAGACACCCCGCCAGGTGGTGGAGACCATCGAGCAGATGTACTACCGCCACAAGGCCAACGTGCACCGTGGCGTGCACACCATTTCGCAAGAAGCCACCGACCTGCTTGAAAGCACACGTGAAAAGGTGCGCTGTTTCATCAATGCCGGCAGCACCGACGAGGTGATATTCACCCGGGGCACTACCGAGGGCATCAATCTGGTGGCCTCGTCGATGGGCGACCGCTTCGACAATGGTGATGAAATCATCATCACTGTCATGGAGCACCACAGCAACATCGTGCCCTGGCAGTTGCTGGGCCAGCGCAAGCGCATCCGCCTGCGTGTGGTGCCGGTGGACGACCGTGGGGAGCTGAATTTGCAAGCCTATGAAGACCTGTTCACCGAGAACACCCGTTTTGTGTCGCTGGCGCACGTGTCGAATGTGCTGGGGACGGTCAATCCAGTGGCGCAGATGGTCGAAATGGCCCATCGGCACGGTGTCCCGGTGCTGGTCGACGGCGCCCAGGCGGCTCCGCACCTGGCTGTGGATGTGAGGCAGCTGGACTGCGATTTCTATACGCTGTCGAGCCACAAGATGTACGGTCCCACGGGAGTGGGCGTGCTCTACGGAAAGCGTCATCTGCTTCAAGCCATGCCTCCCTATCAAGGTGGCGGTGAAATGATAGGCAATGTCACCTTTGAGAAAACCACCTGGGCCGACCTGCCCTTCAAGTTTGAGGCCGGCACCCCCGATTTTGTGGGGATTGCCGCCTTCGGCGCCGCCATCGACTATGTGAACGCGCTGGGCATCGATGCGATTGCCGCCCACGAGCACATTTTGCTCGAGGAGGCCACGCGGCTTTTGCAGCAGATTCCCGGCATGCGCATCTTCGGCACGGCCCCGGGAAAAGGCGCGGTGATTTCGTTCCTGGTGGGAAACATCAGCAGTTACGACATGGGACTGCTGCTCGACAAGTTGGGGATAGCCGTGCGCACCGGTCATCACTGCGCTCAGCCGCTGATGGCGCGCTACGGCGTGCAGGGGATGGTGCGCGCGTCGTTTGCCGTGTACAACACGCTGCCCGAGGTGCAGCGATTCGTTGAGGGTGTGCGCCGCGTGGCGGCGATGTTCGGCTGACGGCTCACTCCCACTCGGCTGGATTGCACATCCGCTCCAAACTATTCTGCGTGGCGGCCGGCAGTGCCGTCAGGAAATCAATGCCCGTGCGTCGCTCCACCTCGTCGATGGTGGTGGCGTAGTTGTGCCATGAGCCCGGGCAGGGCTTGTTGGCGTAGATGAAAGCGATGGCGCGCTGTTGCCCGGGAGCATAGAGAATCTTGAAGAAAGCGTCGGGCACGGCGATGTCATGGTTTGGCCCGATGTGCGCTGGCTGTCGGCCCACGATGGGGCCGGTGAACACCATCAGCCGTGCGTCGCGCTTGGCCCAGCGATGGATTTTCTCCTCAAGCACACGCCAGTGGTCGTTGTTGAGTTTTTGCTCCTGCGGGCACATGTTGGTCATCAGGAAGCACTGGGCCATGGTGAGCTTGTCGCCGCGCATGTCCATTGCCGGCGCCATGTGGCCGCGTGTGTATCCGCTTTTCCTGTAGTCGCCCCAGTCGGGGCAGCCCGCCACTGCCGGGTCGGCGTGAAACTTGTGGTTCTTGCGTCGCTCGGCCGTGGGAGCGTCGGCCATGGCCACCATGGTGTTAGTCAGCTCGTAGGCCACGCAATTGGGGATGCGGAGTGTTCGGTTGAAGTACACCGTCAGCGCCTTGTAGTTCACCGTTTGGTTCACCATGTGGCGCGGCAGCGTGAGCTGCAGCAGCTTGTTGGTCGCCTGTGCCCCGTGTGTCGATAGCAGTGGCACAATGGCAGCTTTAGCCTCTTTGCGGGAGGCCTTGGCTTTCTTTTTCTCGGAGCGTCCCGGGGCTTTCTTTTTGTTCTTTTTCTTGGCTTTGGCTTGTGCGGCAAAAGTGGCTGTGATGCTCGTTCCGCCGGGTGTGAGCATGGGCACTCCCGCGGTGGCAACCATCAGTGCAACCAGTAATGAAACAAATCTCCTCATTCTTCTTAATCGGTTTTCACATGGTTGTTGCAAATTTTATGCCAGTTCTTCGTCACTCTCTCTTCTGCATGGTTCGCCGCTATGAGCATGGCCGTGCACTTGCTTACTTGATGAAAAATCGCTATCTTTGCAAGTGATGAAGATAGGAAACATTGACCTTGGCAACCGTCCGGTGATGCTGGCTCCCATGGAGGATGTCACTGACCAGTCGTTCAGGCAGATTTGCCGTGAACAAGGAGCCGACATGGTCTACACCGAGTTTGTGAGCGCCGATGCTGTGGTGCGCAACATCGACAGCACGCTGCGCAAGATGGTGATTGCCCCCGGCGAGCGCCCGGCGGCCATCCAAATCTATGGCAGATTTGTCGATGCCATGGTAGAGGCGGCCCGCGTGGCCGAGGCTGCCGGCCCCGAAGTGATTGACATTAACTTTGGCTGCCCAGTGAAGAAGATAGCCGGCAAGGGTGCCGGTGCCGGCATGCTGCGCAACATTCCGCTCATGCTCGAAATCACGCGCGAGGTGGTCAAGGCGGTGCATCTGCCGGTGACGGTGAAAACCCGGCTCGGCTGGGACCATGACAGCAAAATCATCGTCGACCTGGCCGAGCAGTTGCAGGATTGCGGCATCGCTGCCCTGACCATCCACGGGCGCACTCGCTCCCAGCTCTACAACGGCGAGGCCGACTGGACACTCATCGGCCAGGTGAAGAACAACCCTCGCATGCACATTCCCATCATCGGCAACGGCGACATCACCTCGCCCCAGAAGTTGGCCCTGTACTACGACCGCTACGGTGTGGACGGCGTGATGGTGGGCCGGGCCTCGATAGGGGCGCCGTGGATATTCCGCGAGATGAAGCAATACCTTGCCACCGGTGAGGTACCCGTTGTCACCGATGCCGAGAAGATGGCGCTCATCCGCCGCCAGATTGCCGAGAGCATCGAGAGCATCGATGAATACCGCGGCATCCTGCACATTCGGCGCCACCTGGCCGCCACGCCGCTGTTCAAGGGCATCCGCGACTTCCGCCCCATGCGCATTGCCATGTTGCAGGCCAGCACACGGGCCGACCTTGAGAAGATTCTTGACAAAATTGAGACCGACATATTACCCAACCGATGAATGCCAACAAATATATTTTGCCCGTCGTGCTGTGCTTGTGGTGCAGCCTGGTGGCCAGTGGTGCCTCGGCTTTAGGCCGTCATGAGATGAATATCGGAGACTTCGAGAGCCTGGAGGTGATCGACAATGTGAATGTTGATTACTATTGCAATGCCGACTCGGCCGGAAAGTTTGTGCTATATTGCACGGCCGAGCAGGCCAATGGCTTCATCCTGTCCAACAACGGAAAAGGAAAGTTCACCATACAGCTCACCGCCGAGCAGGAAGACCGGCCCGACATTCCGCGTGCGGTGGTCTACTCGTCGGCACTGCGCGAGGCCATGAACTCCAGCGACAGCACGCTGCGCCTGCATGGCATCCCCGAGCAGGCCCACTTGCGCATGCGCACCGCGGCCAACGGCCGCATCGAGGCCCATGGCATCGTGGTGGACGAACTGTCGCTGGGCATCGCCACAGGCAAGGGCACCATTGTGGCATCGGGCCGGTGCCGGCAGCTTGCCGTTTCGATTCTTGGCACCGGCGTGATTGATGCCGAGCAAGTGATTGCGCATGACGTGCGGTGCAAGCTCACCGGCACGGGCACGGCACGCTGCCATGTGGACGGTGGCGAACTGCGCGTGAAAGGCATCGGCACCGGCAAGGTGCTGTACCGCGGCACGCCGTCGCAGGTGAAAGTCAAAAAAATGGGGTCGGTGAAGGCCGTTCCCATAGAATAATGGGCGCGAAAAGCCCGTTTGTTGAAAATTAGTTGTACCTTTGTGAAAAAGTAGACCACATGCCAAGCAAACAAGGACTCACAACCGAGATAGAACAGCGGCAGCGACTGAACATGCTGCAGCGAGAGGTGGGACGTCTGCTCGAGAAGAACGTCAACGAGCTCGAGGACGATGTGTGGCGTGAGGTGGATGAGAATCCGGCGCTCGAGGTGGACCACGAGCGCGACAACGACATCGAGAAGACCGAGGACGGTGAGGTGTATCGGGAAACGTCGGAGCAGATGCAGCAGAACGACTACGGCGACGACGATGACCTGCCCTCCTACCGTTATCAGGCCAACAACCGCAGCCGCGATGATGAATACTACACCCCGCCCATTGCCAACGAACCCTCGCTCTACGACTACCTGAATGAGCAAATCAACGAGCGTGAACTAACCGCCACCCAGCAAATCATTGCCCAGAGCATCATCGGCAACCTCGACAGCAACGGATGGCTGCAGCGCACGCCGAAGGCCATCGCCGACGATGTGACGTTCAACGACGGCGTGGAGGTGGAAACCGAGCAGGTGGAGCAGGTGCTCGACATGGTGCGCCAGCTCGACCCGCCGGGCATCGCCGCGTCAAGCCTGAAGCAATGCCTGCAGCTGCAGCTCGAGCGCAAGGCGCTCACACCTCATGTGCAGATGGCGCGCCGCATCGTGGGCCAGTACTTCGATGCCTTCAGCAAGCACCACTACGATGTGCTGTGCTCGGCCTTGGGCATCGACGAGAAGGAGCTTGAGCAGGTGGTGCACGATGAGATTCTGACACTCGACCCTCGCCCCGGAGCGGGATTTTCGAGTGGCGCGGGCGAGCATGGCCAGCAGATTACGCCCGATTTTGAGATTGAGGTCGATGGCGACCAGTACCGGCTCACGCTGGTGAACAACATCCCCGAGCTGCAAATCTCGCAGACCTATTCGGCACTCTACGACCGTTACGGCAAGGAACGACCCGTGACCCGGGCCGACAAAGAGTTGATGGCCAACGTGCGGCAAAAATATGACCGTGCCGCCACCTATATCAAGGTGCTGTCTATGCGGCAGAACACACTCTACAACATCATGCAGGCCATCGTGCGCCGGCAGATTGACTATGTGCTCACAGGCGACGAAACCGCCCTGCGGCCGCTGGTGATGCGCGACATCGAGGCCGACACCGGCTACGATGTGAGTGCCGTGTCACGTGCCACGACCAACAAGTATGTGCTCACCCCGTGGGGTGTGAAATCGCTCAAATTCTTCTTCAGCGAGGGCCTCAAGCGCACCGATTCGGACGAGGAAGTGTCGTCGCGCGAGGTGCAGGCCGCGCTGCAGGCATTGGTGGCCGGCGAGGACAAGCGCCGCCCCTACAGCGACGACCGCCTATGCCAGCTGCTCACGGCGCAGGGCTATTCCATAGCGCGGCGCACGGTTGCCAAGTACCGCGATGTGTTGCACATAGCCAAGGCCAGCCAGCGCAGGCAAATCAATCCGCAAAACAAAGAACAATAGCTCTATGTCGTCATTCACATTCAATAAGTTCATCACCGGCCTGGCGCGGTTCCTTTCCGCTGCCATGAGCCCGCTGCTGATGCCCACCTACGGCGTTTTTCTGGTGCTGTGGACATCCATCTTGTGCCTGCTGCCCACGGGCACCCGCGTGACCGTGATGGTGATGGTGATGGGCATCACCTGCGTGCTGCCGGTGGTGTTCATCAGCGTGCTGCACCATCTCAAGCTCATCGGCGACAAGCGGCTCATCGACCGCCGCGACCGCATCATCCCCTATGCCTTTGCCGTGCTGTGCTATGTGGGCGCCACATTCTACATCGACCGTGTGCACTCGCCCATGTGGTTCACCATGTTCATGGCCGGTGCCTCGCTGGCCTGCCTGGTGGACTTTGTGGTGAGCCTTTGGTGGAAAATCAGTGCCCACGCCACGGGCATCGGCGGCCTTGTGGCGCTGCTCTATCAGCTTCATGTGCAGGGTTTGAGCGCCTTCGACATGTTCTGGCTCTTGTGCTTCACCATCTTACTGGCCGGCGCGCTGGGCACGTCGCGGCTCATTCTCAAGCGGCACACGCTGCCTCAGGTGCTGGCGGGCTTTGCCTGTGGCTATGTGTGCGTGACGCTCATGATGAAACTCTTCGGATAGATAATCGAACCCCTTCACTCACTATAAAACCGCATCACTATGTCAGTTTTTGACTACAAACGCCGCCCCACCGTCACTGTGAACGTGGGCGGAACGGCCATGGGCAGTGAATGGCCCGTGCGCGTGCAAACCATGACCAATACCTCCACACTCGACGTGGAGCGCAGTGCCGAGCAGTGCCGGCGCTGCGCGCAGGCCGGGGCGGACTATGTGCGACTCACGGCGCAGGGCGTGCGCGAGGCCGAGTCGATGGGCATGATTCGCAACCTGCTCCGCAGCCAGGGCTGCGACATCCCGCTCATCGCCGACATCCATTTCAATCCGCAGGCGGCTTTCGCGGCGGCGGCGTTGGTCGACAAGGTGCGCATCAATCCCGGAAACTTCGTGGACCCGGCACGCACTTTCAAGAGTCTGACCTACACCGACGACGAATATGCCGCCGAGTTGCAAAAAATCCACGACACGCTGTTGCCGTTCATCGCCATCTGTCGCGAGCACGGCACGGCGGTGCGCCTGGGGGTGAACCATGGCTCGCTGAGCGACCGCATCATGAGCCGCTACGGCAACACGGCGGCCGGCATGGTGGAAAGCGTGATGGAATTCCTCAGGGTGTTTGTGGCCGAGGGTTTCCACGATGTGGT
>AUXO016398660.1_pt1 | contig 11075 bp, 7 predicted proteins | sample 768731 | NCBI WGS metagenome assembly AUXO01 (sample SAMN02715735, study PRJNA202380) | gut metagenome | biome: sheep rumen | host: Ovis aries | place: New Zealand: Palmerston North
CCACTGTTGATGTCGCTGACGGCGACCCAGGTAGGCAGCATGTCCTGAATGGTCCAGGGCTGACGGCCGAACTCTGCCACGAGCCAGCCGCTCTCAGAAGCGATATAGGCCAGTGGCACCAATGCAATGGCTGTCCAGTAGTGCCATGCAGGCAGTCCCGTGATGTCGTGCGTGTCGGCATGGGTCTCCGGCAACAAGCCGATGGTCGCCAGCAGACGGCGCACGATGACGGACAGGTAGGGAATGCGGAACGACAGGATGGCCATGATGGCGAAGTAGAGGATGAACAGACAGCCCAGTCCTACCATGATGCGGAAGGCCCAGAAGTTGACGGGCACATAGGGAACGATGTCCTTCTTGTCCTTCACATAGCCGTAGCCGAAGTAGGGCATGTTCTCTTTGATAATGGACAACTGGGCATTGACAACAGACTCGCTGGCACCTTCCTGCTTGGCCTTGCGGTAGGCTGCCAGGGCAGTGATGGCCTGTTGGCCGCGGGCAATCTTCTCGTCAACGGACGGTTCGCGAGTGCCGTCAGGACGGGTATATCCGTTCAGAATGTCATTGATACCAGGTACGAAGCCGTGTGGGTCGTTGGTTGCCATGATGCTGAGTGCGTAGGGCATGTCTATCTTCAGCGGGGCAGACTCCAGATTCTCGTAGTCGGGCTGGCACAGCGGATTTACCCATGCCACAGCGGTCAGTCCCTGATCGGTACCTCCATTGTACAGCGCCTCCATGGCAGCGAGTTTCATGGGTTGGTACTTGGCAACCTGCTGGCCACTGATGTGACCTGTAAAGGCTGCACCGAGGGTAGCGATGAGGCCGACAATGGCGGCAATCTTGATGCTCTCCTTGGCCAGACGCACCTCGCGGCGCTTCATGAGATACCAGCACGAGACGGCCATCACGAAGACGGCTCCGATAATCCAGGCTGAGATGACGGTATGGCAGAACTTGCCGATGGCAAACGGCGACAAGGCCACCGCAAAGAAGTCAACCATCTCGTTGCGCATGGTGTCGGGGTTGAACTCGCAGCCTACGGGATACTGCATCCACGCATTGGCCACCAGAATCCACCATGCCGAGATGGTGGCTCCGAGACCTGTCAGCCACGTAGAGGCCAGGTGGAACCCGGGAGAGACCTTCTTCCAACCGAAATACATGACGGCAACGAAGGTAGACTCCATGAAGAAGGCTACGATACCCTCGATGGCCAGCGGGGCCCCGAAGATGTCGCCAACGAACCAGGAGTAGTTCGACCAGTTGGTGCCGAACTCGAACTCCAGGATGATGCCTGTGGCTACACCCATGGCGAAGTTGATGCCGAAGAGGCGCTGCCAGAACATGGCTGTGTCGCGCCAGAAGGTGTCACGCTTGCGGTACCACAGGGTTTCGCAGATGCCCATGATGACCGCCAGACCCAGTGTCAGCGGAACGAACAGCCAGTGATAGATTGCCGTGAGCGCAAATTGTGCCCTGGCCCAATTGATGGAGCCGGCGTCGATGTTTAGGAATAAGTCAGTCATAATATTTAGGTCTTTTAGTTATTTATTTTTTACCTTTTCAGCATCTCCGTCGCAACGTAGTCAGACTCGTGCCCTTCCTCAGCGTGCTGCTTCAGGAAGTTGGGAAAGAAGAAGACTTTCAGGATGGCAAACATAATGAACAACTTGATCAGTATGATGGCCCACAGCGTCTTGCCCAGACGCATTGAACGGAAACCGTCAGCATAGAGGTCATAGACTCGATACAGAAAACTCTGCTTGTCCATAGGCTCAAAGGGGATTTTTAGTCGTTGTCAAAATCAGGCAGGCTTGCTTCAATCGTGTCAGGTTGCTCTTCGGTAGTGCGTTGGCAGATGTCTGCCCATTGGCGGTTGCTGCCGAGCCCGAACCAGTTGGAGTGGAATTGTTCTCCCTGAACGGACAGTACGCGGATGGCAAATGAGTAGTTCGTGTCGTAGCGTAGGTTCTGGATGAGCGTGTCTGCCTTCTCCGGACTTACAACGAAACGGTCGATAATGTTTTCAGGTATCATCCACTTGGTCTCGTCGGTAGAGACACTGTCGCGGATGGCATACATAATCTCGTAGCCCGCACATCCCTTGACACCAAACCAGTGGAGATAGATACTGTTGCCCTGAACATGTACCTCCAGAGAGTCTGTCGGGTAGAATCTGCCCGTTATCTCGCCTATGCGGAACACCGTTGCAGGCTCCTTGTTGGCATCAGCGTCGTCATCACCACAGGCAATGAACAGAGAAACTGCCAACAGGGGCATGAATAGCAGAAGTAAACGGCGATATATCGACCTCATGGGTGTATGGTTCTTAGTGTTAAAATTCAAAATCGGGTGTAAAGGTACGAAAAACTTTTGTAACCTCCAAATTTTTAGACAAAAAAATAGGAGCAGACCGTCTGCTCCTATTTATAGTTATGTTCGGGAGGTGATTACTTCTGAATCATCTTCTTGCCATTCTGAATCACTACACCCTTGAAGCTCTTGTCAACCTTCTGACCAGCGAGGTTGTAGGCAGGAGCATTCACGTCGATGGTCTCAGACTTCACGGTCTGGATGCCAGAAGGAGTTACACCAGGAGTATAAGCAACCTTAACAGCAAAAAGTCCGCTCTCGCCTGCATTTACTTGATTTTCGCCTTCTCCACTAATACGATGAATCTTGTGTTCGCCCTTAGCTACACCTTGGATGGTATAGATGATGCAGCCAGAGTCCTCAGTACCACTTGCACGCTCATACTTCACATCGTCAAAGAACAAGCCTTTGTCGCCCCATGCAGACTGTACGATGGTAACAGTAGCAACCTCAGTAGAAGTCCAGTGAACCAAAGTACTACCTTCCATCTTCAAACCAGAAGCGAATGTAGTGCCATTCCATGAACCATCAGTGAACTTGCTGTTGAAGTTGTGCTTGTTGTCAGCTGTACCGAAATCGAAGTAGCCAGCAACTGTCTGATCGTCAGATCCATTGAAGGTTACAATGAATTCTGTGGCATCAGTGTTACCACCTCCCTGTGCATTGGTATTGGCTGCGTCAATCTTCTCCTTTGCTGCAGCTGTAGTTGCAGGGTTGATGGTGGCAGCAGTGGTGGAGAACTTAAAGCCTGCAAATCCAAGTTTTGAACCATTGCAGAATACATAGTATGACTTGCTAGCCTCAACATTAAACGTTACTACTCCATATACTTTAGAAGAAGCTTTACTGTCTGCGCTCAGTTCGACAATACTACCATCCTCGCCTTTCATGTCGTAAGCTGACAAAGCGTTACCATCGCCATCAACAACATAGAAGTCCTTATCACCATTCAAAATAATGCCTACTTGCAGAGAACCTGCAGCAGAAGGCTTGAAAATGTAATAAGCACCTTTGGTAGGAAGTGCGTGGTTTGAAATACTGTACTTGGTCTTCTCTCCACTTACAGGGTTGTCTTTTCCTGATGTGTAGTGTGTGAAGATGTCAAATGCGTGATTTTCATCACCATTCAGTGCTGAAACTGCATTCCAGCCAGAAGGATTCTCTCCGCAGTTCAACTTCACGCTTGGGGTAGCCTTGTAGTCAACGCCTTGGTAGGAGGCCAGGTCGGTGTCCGCACCCACCAGGAACTTCTCTTGTGCGTTAGCACCAACGGCCATGAGGGCCATTGAGATAAGAGTAAAAATTTTCTTCATACGCTTTAAATTTTAAGTGTTAGTAAATAAGTTTTATTTGGTGCAAAGTTACGGCTTTTCCTTGAGAAAGCCAAACTTTTGGGCCGATTTCATGAGAAAATCTTCCGTAAAGGTTTACGGAGGAGGGTAGCGACAAACCGAAAAGTCTCTTGATGTTTTTTTCTGTACAAGGGCACGGATTTGTTTTTTCATGCCTACGGATTTTATGTTTCCAACTTAGAAACATGTGTACCCAAGTTAGAGACTTATGTTTCCAAGTTAGAAACATAAGTACCCAACTTAGAGATATAACTTTCCTAACTTCAGCTTTTCTTTTCAGTCGCCCGTCCAAAAAGGGCGGACAGCTGTATGCCGTCCGCCCTTGGTGGTTATTGAATAGAAGGAATCTACTTCTTGTTCGCATCGATGAGAGCCTGACCGTCAAAGGCGGTGGCAGCATCCCAAGAATGTGTAGCAATCACGGTTCTCATGCTGTCCTTGGAAAGCGTCATGGTAACGGTGAAGTCGCTGTGATTGACACCGCCTATCGTGTCAACACAGAACGTGGGAATCATCACCTTCTGCACGATGTCGTTCTCTTCGTTGGACAGGGCTGCTACCTTGTTGAAACTGTTGCGTGCATAGTCCTCGGTGCAGTACATCGGGTGCTCGATAAACTTAATCTCGCGAGTGCCAGCAGCGTAATCATCGGGATAGATCTGCTCGGCAAGGATTGAGTTGTACCTGGCTTGAGCCTCTGCGGACAGGCTACCGGGAGTAAGCTCGAAGGAAATCCAGTAGTCCTGCTTGCCATTAACTGACGTGTTGTGGTCTACAAACGGATTACCAGTGATGTCCTTGTCGCGATCACAGCTGATGAATGTAGCCGACATGGCCAGCACAGCCAACAGTACAGATACATATTTATAAATCTTCATAATCTTAAATATTAATTGTTGATTGTCAATGATTCGTTATTTTTTTCCATTGCGGAGCTTGGCTGCACCAGCGCCACTCTTGAAGATGGCAGAGTTCAGAACTTCAGTCGTCTGCTTGTAGTACAGACCCTCGATACCATTGTCAGTATGGTGGTCGGTACCCTTAGGAGTCTCACCGATGTAGTACTTCGGATTCGGGCTCACCATCAGGTCTGTTGCCTTCAGGCTCTCGTCCACCTTGACTGTCAACTCATCAGTTCCAGCAGGGAATATACCCTGTCCGCCCTTGATGAACTTACCGGGAGCATTCGATGTGGCATTGAAAGCACTGGCAGCGAACGGCTGACCATTGGACAGGTAAGGATCGTTGGTAGTCCAGTTGTTATAGATGTCGAAGGTGACAATACCGGAACCATCACCACCCTGGATGTTACGAGTATCCCAACCGCCACCTTCAAATTTACGGTTCTTGTCAGCCTCATCCTTGGTGTTGATAATCACATTGTCGTGGAATGCCAGATAAGAGCCACCAGGATTATAACGGGAGTTCATGATAACCTGTTTGTTGGTGGTACAGAAGTTAACGAAGGTGTTGTGGTGAACATTAATCTTCCAACGTACGCTCTCGTCCCATGTCAGGTTACGGTTTTGGTCAGTGATGAGTCCACCCTTCTGGCAGTCATAGAATACGCAACCGCTAACCTCTACATCCTGCAGGATGTTAGACTTGGGCTTTCCGTTATGGTCACCGAAGATATACCAGTAACCACCCAGTTTTGCATCGTAGTAACCACTATTGTAGTGCTCACAGTCAATCATACGAATATGCTGGATATAGAAGTCGTTAGAACCCTGGATACGGAAGAATCCGCGGATGAGGCCCTGGAACGAGCAGCGGTGCCACTCCAGTGTGGTGACATTGATACCCATACCGTTCGAGTACATGTTCATGAAGTAGTTACCGCAAGCATTAGCCTTGCCCTCCTGGGCAGTACCGTAGTTACCCGCACGAGGAACATTTACGTCGAGGTCCATGAAGCGGATAGAGTCAATGTCCAGCGTGATAGAGCCATTCTCGCCGGCAGCAGGCTGACGGCCGAGCATGAAGTTACAGCTGTTCACAGAGTTACCCGTCTGGGTCATACCGCTCAGGTAGAACTTGGCGCGGCCCTTGCCTGCTGCCAGGTCCTCAGGATTGGTTGCCAGGGTGAAGCCCTTGTAAACCTGTACGTTAGAACTGATGAAGTAGGTCTTGCCTCCCTCCAGGTAGAATACCTGATTCTCAGCTGTTACACTGCTTGCGCAGTAGTCATCCAGAACCTTGTCAATCTTACATGCATTGTACTCCGAGATGTCGTAGATGTTCCAAGTTGCAGGATCGGTTCCTAAGGTGTCCTTTGCCCAAACCTGATGCTTGATGTAAACAGGAGGTGCAGCATCACCCTTGGTACGCTTCATCGTGGTGTTATATACGGCATCAATAGCCAGAGGAATTGAGTTGTCCCATGCGTCAATGTTATAGCAGGAATTCTCAGAAAGTCCATTTACTTCAATGACAGCAATGCCATTCTCGTCCCATGCAGACTCAGGAATCTGATATTTCTGGAATTCAGCAGGCACTGTCGCGTTGGGAGTACCGGCATTGGGGACAATGGTCAGGTAGTCTACCTTCAGGATGTTCTCTTCTTCGTCCAGGAAGTTCCAATGCTCACGATAGGTAGCCTTGTCGGTGTCAGAATACTTGGAAATGTTGCGGTTCAGAGTGATTTTCATTGAGGTCTTGGTGATGTCAGACACCTGAATCACGAAGGGAACCCATGTACGACCGTCAGTTTCCATCTGGAAGTAGTCAGCCCACTCGCGCAGGTTGCCGCGACCATACCAGTCAGAGTTCTTGGGGTCGTTCTTCCAGTTAGCATCGGGAGTGTCCAGCACGTCGTAGACGTTTGCCTCGCCATGCCAGAGCTGATAACCGGTCTTGTCGAATGAGTGCAGGGCGCGGATGCAGAAACGATAGCTGCTCTGATACTGCAGGTTCTTAATGATAATATTGTACTTGTCTGGGTCGGCAATGACAATATGACCCTCCAGAGACTTGCCGTCAACGTGATCTACGGTCTCCTCCCATGCGTCATCACCATTGGCAACATAGGCATGAGGATAAGTCCACATGATTTCATAGCCAACAGCATCGTTGACCAGGAACCAGAACAGGTTGGCGGTGTTATGGTCAGTAATCACCGAGTTGTAGGGGTCGTTAGAGCCCTTACCGGTATTGTTGTCGGTGCGGAATGCAGGACGTGACAGACGGTCTATCACCTCGCTTCCTTTGTAGCTCTTGTCAATCTCATCCTTACATGAGAAAAAGGATAGGGTTGTTGCCAGAGCCATTGACAATAATAATATCTTTTTCATATCTAAATTCTATATTCAAAAAACTCTTTATTCTAAATTCACCTTAGTATCCGTAATAGTTGCGATATGCGCCGCTTGAACGTGCAATAGCTTCCTCGGGAATCGGTAGGAGGTAGCGTACGGGAGGCAGACTGGCAAAGTTGCTTTCAATATCTGATGTATTGACATTCAGCCTCTGATTCGTACCATTGTTCACTACTATGAATTCATCCATTTCGTTAGTGCGGACATAGCCGTACATGGAGAAACGAATTTGGTTTCTGATGTTACCATCGGTACCCCAGGCAAGGTTTGTTTCCGTCCATGCCACGTTGTTAGACTGTGAAGTCAGACCAGTAATAGCACGCTGTGACACAGGCTCATAATCCAATCCTGCATCAGAGAGATACTTGGCAGGACTTATGGATGTCGGGTTTGCAATATTAGTATAGGGGTTCACTACATAGAACATATAGACGTTCCTGTTGGGGAAGTTGGGGTCATTATAGTTCTTCACGAGGATAGAGAACATGTCATAGACAAAGTTTTCATTGTAGTCAACACCATCGTATTCGCTGACCATATCCACATAATCTGATGAACCGCTTTGGCTTTCAGCAATTGCGTAGTAGGAGAGGAAGGTCATGAGGACTTTCTCTGAATACTTGTTGTTGCGGACGAGATCCTTCCAACGCATGTTCTCACCGGCAAATTCCCACTTGCGCTCATCGAGAACGGCGTTCAGGAAATCTTCCTTAGAGGATGCTGCTGCTGCCACGTATGCGTCAACCATGTCTGCCTGGTCTGCACCGGCGAAAGCGCGGCGGCGAACCTGCTTCAGAGCCTCCTGGGCCTCAGCGGTAGGACCGTACAGCTCGTTCTCAGCCTCGGCAAACATCAGCAGGACGTCAGCATAGCGGATGTAGGCGAAGTTGATACCTGTAGCACCAGTGGTGGTCTTACCCAGACCATTGGTGTTCCACAACTTCGACCACTTGTTGTTATGCATGCCATAGTCCAGACGCATGGTGGGCAGACCCTGGTTGGAGTAGTACCACAGACCGCAGATGAAATCACGGCGGAGGTCGCTCTCATCAAAGCTATAGCGATAGAAAGCAGTTGTGCGTACACCACCGCTGGTGGCACCCCATGCACTGTGGGAATAGTCTGTTGCGTCACCGGTATCAATACCGCTGGTTGGACCCTGAGCATAACCCCAGTTGCCGGCAGTCTCCCTGGCAAAAGGAATCTCGAAGATAGGATCGTCACCAGTTGTGGCAATGAAGTTGCACTCGTCTACGAATACGTCACGATAGCTCTTGTTCAGAGAGTGACCGCCGGCATCGATGATTGCCTTGGTGTATTTACGGGCTATCTGATAGTAGTCTTGGTAGTTGTTGGGACGAGTCATGCTGTAGCTCTTGACGTCACCCTCAGGGTGATTCAGTGAGTAACCACCAGCCTGAAGAGCCAGACGGGCAATCATGGCATAGGCAGCCTCCTTGGTAATGCGCTCAGGGGCAGAAACCTTATTGTCCTTATCTGAGTACATGTACTCGGCAGCATAGGTCAAGTCGGCAATCAGCGCATCGCTCACTTGCTGACGCGGCGTGATGGCAGGATTGAGGTTGTCCGTCTCGTAGGTGGCCTGCAAGGTAAAGGGTATGTCACCCCAGTAGCTCAGCAGCTCATGATAGAACATGGCACGCATCACCTTAGCCTCACCCATCATCTGAGTCAGGTCGGTCACCTTGGGAACTTGAATGGTCTGTGTGGTTCCATCCTCAGCTTCGCTGGCACCGTCCTCGGTCTCTTCCTTGTAGATGCTGCTCTTCTGCAGGTTGTAGATGAACTCATTGGCTGTCTCAACAGCAGAGTAGAGATTGTTCCAAAGCGTCTCCACATTGCTGGCATCCGAACGGACGTCAAAACGACGGGGCTGGTTGCCGGCTGCTGATTCGTTGGCGTTGGCATAGAAGTCAACATCGCTGTTCAGCTGGAAATCATTATAGAGTCTGCCTCCGAACAGGTTGTCCGAGCAAACCTTGGCGTAGATGCCATACAGTGCCGTGCGTGTCTCACCTTCTGATCCGAACACCAGGTCAGTGCTTGCTACATTGGTAGCGGGATCCACCTCCAGGTAGTCGTTGCATGAGGTCAACGCCAGCATGGCCAGTCCACTGATAAATATCTTATTGAGTTTCATATTGTTTTCAGTTTTCTAAAATTACATTTTACTTTTCCCTTAGAAAGTCACGTTAAGACCAAAGGAGAATGTCCTTGCACGCGGATAGCGGTTGTAGTCCATAGAAGGAGTCAGACCAGACTGTACGTCAACCTCAGGATCATAGCCGGAATACTTGGTCAAGATAAAGAGGTTGGAAGCTGATACGTATGCACGAATCTTGTTAATCAACAACTTCTTGGTGACGCTCTTCGGCAGTGTGTATCCGATGGTGACGTCAGAGCAGCGGATGAACGAACCGTCCTCGACAAAAGCATCCAGCATGATGTTAGTCACTACGTCTGCGGGGTTCCACATACGAGCATTAGCGTTCATGTCGCGATAGAGTCCGGGCATACCATCCAAGTTAGTGTTCTTGTAAAGAGACTCACCAGTGATGTTGTGACCGCTCAGATCGGTAAATCCGTCGGGAGCAGCATAGCGCCAGCGCCCCTCACCATACTTGGCATATACGTTCCAGAAAGTATTCTGGCTGCTTGACTGGCTTGAAAGTGCATAGGCTGTAGCATTATACACATCGAAGTCAAGCATATAGGTGAAGTTGGCTACGAAATCGAAGTCCTTCCACTGGCCGCTCAGACCGAAACCGCCCTGCCACTTCGGAGTAGTACGACCGATGACGGTCTTGTCGTTAACGTCAATCTGTCCGTCGCCGTTCAGGTCCTTAATCTTAATCTTGCCAGGCATGGTAGAATAACCTGAGTGTGAGTTGGCCAGAATGCCGTTACCAGAGTTGCCTTCATAGCCATCAGTGATAGTACCACCTACAATGATGCCATTGATAGTACCTTTACCCTTAGGAGTTGCTGTATAGCTGGCGGTAGAGGGATATGTGAACTCATCCCAACTGTAAAGACCGTCATATACATAACCGTACATCAGACCCAGCTCGCCACCTACTTCCAGTAAGTAGTCGTTCTGGTCAGAAGACTTCCATGCACCTGAATAGTTGTAGATGCGGGTGTCGGTAGCATTCAGCTCCTTGATGGTCATCTTGTTGTGACCCAGGGTGAAGTTGGCACTCAGCACATAGTCCTTACCACGGAGGATGTCGCCATTAACGGTCAACTCCCAACCATTGTTCTGTACCTTACCGATGTTCTGCATCTGGCGGGTATAACCGGCAACACCAGGAATGGGCGACTGATAGAGCAGGTCGCGGGTAGTATTCCAGTAGAACTCAGGAGTAATGGTCAGACGACCACCGAACAGCGAAATGTCAGCAGCCAAGTTGCGGGTGACGGTGGTCTCCCACTTGATATCCTTGTTGGGATAGCTGCTGGGAATGCTGTAGTAAAGCTCGCCATTAGCAGCGGTAGTAGAGGCAAACTCCGGACCGCCCGAGTTGCTGGACGTATACAGGAAGCGCCACAGGTCATCGTTGATGTTGTTGTTACCTGCCAGACCGAAGGCTGCACGGAGTTTCAACTGATCAACCCACTTGATGTCCTTCATGAACTTCTCCTTGCTGATGACCCATGCACCGGAAACAGAGGGGAAGTAACCCCACTGATTGCCAGGAGAGAACTTCGAGCTACCGTCGGCACGGAACGTAGCTGAGAGCAGATATCTATGATCCCAGTTGTAGGAAACCTGTCCGAAGAACGAAGCGGTACGGTTGGGGGTAGAACGGAGGGTGTAAGTACCCTGGGCGTAAGGCTGACCGAGGGCCATGTTGTTGATGGCAGTCTCTGCATCTATACCTATATCAAAGAGGTGGGCAGCCTGCTTGCTCTCCTTGTATTGGGTGTGGTAGATTTCCTGGCCGAGCAGGAACGAGAGATTGTGCTTGTCTTTCAACGTCATGTCGTAGCTGGCGGTATTGGTCCA
>AUXO010021818.1_pt1 | contig 11074 bp, 3 predicted proteins | sample 768731 | NCBI WGS metagenome assembly AUXO01 (sample SAMN02715735, study PRJNA202380) | gut metagenome | biome: sheep rumen | host: Ovis aries | place: New Zealand: Palmerston North
CCTTATCTTTGCATGTTATGAGACAAAAAACTTTTCAAACTAGATATATTTCGTATGTCCTGTTGGCATTAACATGCCTGCTGACGGCATGTTCTGGTGGCGGTAGCAGTAGCGAGGAACTCGATCCCCCCGCACCTGATCCCACCCCAAACCCCACCCCCGAAAACCAGGAGATTAAGCTCAATGCCAATGTGTGGAACATGATGGAGGGGATGCGTGCCACCACGTATGACGATCAGGCAGCCATTCAGACAGAAGGACATTTCACATGTACTGTTTATCAAGCGAATTCCACGACGCCGTATATCAATACTACGACAGTAGATTGGAATGGCGAACCCACAAATAAGTGGCTGTTCAGCGATGGCAAGCACTACTGGCCCGCAACAGGCAATCTCGACTTCTTCGCTTATATGCCAAAGGCAGATAAGCTTTCTACAGATGCTTCATATATCACAGGACCAGGACCAACATACGAATTAAACGGAACGCTTGCCCCTGCCCCCTATTTCACTTGCGACATGAGAGGAACAGTGAACAAGGAGTTTATCTGGGCGCTTGCCACAGGACAGAGTAAAGCCCTACAAGGTGCTGACGGTGTGACTTTGACTTTCAAGCACCCCTTTACCCGAATTTATTTCAAACTGTCGGAATCAAGTGGAACAGCAGTGAGAGTCAATAGCATCACCCTTAGTGGCGAGAATTTCTATAAGACCGGTAAATGTACGTTTGATGGTACTAATTCAACTTGGTCAAACGAAGGATATCCAGGCTCTTTGGGAACCCTTGCAATTAATACTCCATACCTTATCATCCCAGGCGACTATGGTTCGCAAACCATTACCGTCAATGTCTCATGGGATGAATGGAACAGTTTTTCAACGGACCTAACCTCCAGTGCGCTGACATTAGACTGGCAAGCTGGCTATTCATACACCTATACCCTCACCGTCTCGAAGTACGCTTTGAAGGTAGACACAAGTAAATACACGGAGCAATGGTAAAACCTAAATTCAAATATCAAAAACAGATAGACGAATTGTTGGCAAAAGGTTGTCAACTTCCGGAATTATTTGCTCCCAATAATATGGCGGCATGTCGCTTCGTGTTTTCTCAAGAAGGACACCAGAATCATATTCCCCAATATATGAGCAATCCCAAGCGGATGCTACAAGATATCAATAAGGGAACAGCAAACACGTCGTTGTTGGCGCTCTCTTGTTTTACTACTTCAGAAAAGGCAGAGACGTTTTATGCCAATCTTCGCAAGGCATTTAAGAATGTTTTTACATCGATAGGCGATTCGCTTTCAGAAGGAAAACTCACGAATGAGGAAGGGTTGAAAACAAGTACCAGTTGCAATGGTCATTTTGACTTATATGAATACGAATCTTGCGACTTAAATAAGTCGTTTGTAATAACAAAACACTTAATAGAAAAAGATGATGAGAAAGATTGAGGGTTACGATATACAGTACGATTTCAGTGGCTTCAAGAAGATTGCCGATTTGATTTTCTTCGAAGGACCGTTCTTGTCGCATTACATAAGTGACAAAGGCGACGACTACTTGTTCTATTGGGTAGATAAGGATGAGACAGACAATCGCTGGCTCGTACTTCGTGTCAGTCTGGCAAATCTCCAGAAATATATCGCCAAAGAGCTTACGTTGCTTCAACTCATCGAAAGCCCCAACGATGGATATCTCTATACTGTCGATGTTGACAATGATGTGAATTATCACAACGTCAAGCTTGTCCAGCCCTCTGCACTACCAGGAGACTATCTTCCGGAAGCAGACTCATATTATGAGTTTGAACCGATTGCCACAGAGGATGCAGGTGAACTCATGACTTATGAGTTGACCATCCCCTACAACGAGCGCAATCGTTTTGAAGAACTTCTTAACAAGATAGGATTTCCTGTCTCAGCACTTAAGAAAGTTGTAAGTAGGGCAGCAGTATTTTAACGTCACAGGGGCAATCCAAAGAACCAAATATGAATATGATACTGAATAGCATGCATAAGACAAGACTACATATTATCCGAATCTTCACCCTGCTGCTCCTGCTGGTGGCAGGCGGCACCGCCAACGAGGCGTGGGCAAAGAAGGTGACCTACCACATCCTGACGCTGCCGTTTGACGTGAGGAACCACAACAATTCAGGCGACTATAAGACGAACATCCGCGTCGAGGCGCTGCAGTGCACCAGTGAGGAAACAACGGTAGGACTGCCCGACCAGTTCGTTAGTCCCCTTGCTAAGAACTTCAGGTATTGGAAAACAGCCTCATCAACATACGCACATCTCTATCACTATGCCGGAAACAGCAATGTTCTAGAGTCAAAATACTATATCTATCAGTGTAGTGGAAAAACAGGTGATGCTGCGTATGAATGCCTGTCTAACGAGATTACAGATCCTGCGAACACTTCCACAGATGCTGCTGACTTCCCCAACGACATCTATGTCACCTACGAATATGACAATACAAACAACATCCTGACCCTTGACGGAACAAAGGACTATAACGTATCAGTCAACGTCAGCGGCAAGCAGCGGTTCATGGCCTACAACCGCAGTCGTAACAACCGTGTCGCCAACGCCCTGTCTACCGGTCTATCGGGCGAGGATCTGGCAAGCGATGATTTCGTGATACCTGAAAACAACAAAAGTGAACTCGGTTGGAAATGGGCTACATGGGGACCTATAGGAGTGCACTTAGGATTCAAATTCGAGGGAACAGACCCCTACAACATCACCATTACGACCTCATACGCCGGAGAAGAGCTGCACATAACAGATGCCATTACAGGTGTAGATGGTACCGGAACTATAAAACCATATAAGGGCGCAACACTCTTTGGTAAGATAGGTAACAATAAATGGTGGTTTGATGCCAGCAACGACAAGCATTACAAAATTGAGTCAGGTATTAAGTCAGCCGGTCAATGGACGGATGCAAAATACGCGGATTGCAAGGCGAAATACATAGCGGCAAGCGATGCACAGCGATATGACACATGGGTGGGATTCTACAGAAAAGAATTCCCGACATTGAACGCATACGCCCTATTGCGTCATCCCAATGGCGAATATGTGTTTGTTGGAAGCAAGATGAATCAAGGAAACAAGTCTTCCACGAAGCCTACTATTTATCAACCTAATGGTAGTGGTCAATATGCTACTTATACCGACAATAACAATGACCCTTACTTTAAATTCCAGGCATTCACCTCTGCCTACAAGACCAACTTCTATGAGATACGTAGCTACACGCTCAAGCTGAAGACACACGGTTCCAATACCGTATTTACCAAAACCATCAAGTGGAGTGATGCCAGGGCTTCTGAGAAAATCGTGGATCATGTCCCCGATGCGCTGAGACGTAAGTATGCCAAGTTAACGGGAGCATATGCGGAGAAAGAGGTTGCGGGAGTTAAGCAAGCTGATACAAGCAAGCCAATCTCCACTTTTACCGATGCTCAGAATAATGGAAATGTAATATGGCTCGAATACGAAACTGACACAGAGGCCGCACCGTTTGAGTTCCTGCCCAAGGACGGTAGCTATACAAATGCCCACTGGTACACCATGCGTGTGAATGGTAAGGCAGAACAAAAGAATATTGCCTACAATTCTTCCAACGATTTCATCACCGGCAGTTCTTCCAGAGGTTCCGAAAGCGACCTGCATCAGGGCGAGAACTCAGCTGATGCTATGGTGGCATTCATGGGAGACCCCTACGAGCTGAAGATTATCAGCCGTGCAACAAGTGAGGCTGCCCCAGGCAACCGCTATATCGGCTGTGCTACAGCGGCTGCAGACGGTACTACCCTCAACACCAACAAAACAGGTACCTCAGACATCAGCACATGGGAAATCATGTACGAGAGCACTGATGCAGGAAACTTCGTATTGAGGCAGTTTAATACCGTCGACGATCCCAAGTACATCGGTTGGAGCACGACTGGCACCAAGCCCGTCATCTATAGCACAACCGCTACCCGTATCAGGGTGGTTGACCTGGACAAGGTGAACTACACCTACCACATCATGAGAAGCAATAGTTCTATTGCTGTCAAAGCCACCGTCACCGAGTATGTCGGCAAGCCGTTGCGGAGTTGGACAGACATTCCCACAATCATCCGCAGCCCGTTCCTCAAGGATGCTACCGTAAACTATTACGACACAAAAGATAAAGCAACTGCGAACAATTCTGATTACAAGATTACCAATGCCCCATACGACCATAAAACAAATCATGACATCTACGTGCGCTATAGCTTTGTTACTCCTCCCTCGGGCGGTGATTACAACGTCGAGCTGAATGCGCAGTCTATATATGCCTCGTCAGAAAACGATAATATCTACAGTAAGGGAAGCATCTCTGCTGATGATGAAGCAGCAAATGGCTATTTCCAGTGGAACCTCGATTATAGCGATCCATACGCTATGAAGATAAAGAACTTAGGTAGTACTAAGTATATTAAAGTATCCTCTCCAGCAAACGACATAGCTCTTGAATGGGATACGGAAGAAAATGCCTCACTATTCATCGCAAAACAAGCCGCAGGTAACCCAAAATTCTATGAAGTGATGTTGGCAACAAGTGATACCTACGATGCTGGCGATGCTACAGGCATTACCACCACTTACTTCAACGTCGGACGCAACATCTCCAGCACCACAGAGAATACTGTTAAGCTTTACCAAAATACAACATACTCCTCTGGTTATAACCAATTGCGATTCAGGTTGGTCGGAACGATAGCAAGAGACATTACCTATCACCTAATAGATAAGACCAATACCGACTTGCTGCAAGTAACATACCGACACACGAATACTGACCTCGCATATTTCCCACCGCGATATCGCAGCCCGTTGGTAAGTACCTACCACTATTATAGTACGAAAGCCGATGCCCTAGCTGGAGAAAACGCCATTTCTGCTGTGGGAGAAAACTCGAACATCTATGTCACCTACGATGTCAACAATCTGGTAAACCTGAAGCGCGGAAAGTTATACCTGCTGAAATACGAGAATGGTCAGCTGTTCAACGAGGAGGACGGCAGCGACGGCATCAGCAAGACAGCAAAGCAGGCTATCTATCCCTACTGCAATGGCGACTGCAACTTCTTCGTCTACGGACAGGATCAGTATGACCTGCAACAAGAAGGTGCTGCCAGCACCCGTACTCGCTGGGCGTGGTATGTGCAGAGCGACGTCGGCGGCGACACGGGCGACCCCTACCACGTGAAGATCAGGTCGCGCCAGTCGGAGTCATATCCTTACACCAATCCTTCTGAGTATAACGCTTACTTCGCCACTTACCAGCCTACCGACTATGATAAAGTGGTGACGACACTCACTTGGCCGGGCATCACCGGTATTGATGCTACGGAATACATGGTGCTTGGCAACGAGAGACAGTACCAGCTGGTAACGACCCAGCCGATAAGCGGAGAGCGTTACGTCGTCAACTCTTTCGAACAGTACTGGAAGACGTGGGACACCATCAGAAAGAAGGTTTATGGTGAAAGCAAAGCCACGGCCAGCCCTACTGGCTCGATAACCATACCGGAAGACACCAAAGCGAAGTTTGGCAGCCCTACTGGAGTATTGTTAAGAGACTCCCTGATAGCTGCCGGCTGGCACTGCTACGAGAACTGGGCATACGCCAAACGCTGGAACGGTTACAACAACGGCTACAATAGCACCGACGGAACTCCCAAGACCAGTAAGGGCTGGGAAAAGGTAGAACACTGGTATCAGACGGTCAGCATGGGTGAGGGCTATTTCGACTTCGTGGAGACGAGCATTACTCCCGTGCTCATTCTACTCGACCAGCACGGATGGGAGGTGATGCGTAAGCCCTTACCTACAAGTCCTACCGATCCGCAGAAGGAAGCAAAGTATGAGGAGATACGGCCGTACAACAGTCCGATGGTAAAGGAATATGCCTTCTGGTCGACAGCTAAGAAGCGGTCCGGCTTCCACCAGTATTATGCACTGAACGACCGTATTGGTGGTAACGACTACACCTCGACCGACCTGACCAGCCTGCCGCCCTACGGATCAACAAACGTAACCGACAAGAAGGGTAACCTCAACGACCAGTATGTCACCTACATCGTCAAGGACGAATATGCACAGACCTACACCCCAAGCACAAAGACAGGTAAGGAGTTCCTTATCGAGCAGGGCAGCAAATATGCCTCTACGTCAGACGGAGACGCCATCACTAAGAACGATGTTCCTGCTGGAGGCATGCAGAAATATCTCACCGACAATGTACCCGAAGATACAAAGAGGTGGTATGTAAAGCCCAATGTCAATATTGATATTGAAATGGGTTATAATGATGTCAAGCACACTTGGACTGACAAGAAAACTGACGGCAATTGGGATAGCGGGAATCCTAATGCATACGAACACAAGTTGTTCAAAGACAACCTCGTTGCAACTTATCTTTCCACAAGTACACACTCGAAGGAACTAAGAGACAGTCTTGGCTACTTCTCCTTCTCCAATGGTTTCGACCCGTACAATATCCAGATAAGTCCGATAAGCTATGGAACTAAGTTCATGAAGACCAATGCCACAGGAGCATCACTCGACGAGGGAAGTATGATAGGGTCATATAGTGACACTCCTGCTGTATCTCTGGGCGATGCTACGACAACGATCAGTCCTGCTCCTAAGTGGTATGACAGCCGCAATCTGGCTGTTACCAATGCCACATGGATGGCGGTGCAGGATGCTGAAGGCAATATGCAACTGATGCCGCGCTTCGACCATAACCTGCGCATGAGTGAGTTTGGCGACCTGATCGCTCCCACGAGTGCTGAGGTGGCTAAGACCTACACGAAACTGTACCGTCCGGTGGTGTATGACTACCGATTCATCGACAATAGTAAAAACGAATCCATACGCTACAAGTCTGGTGGTGACCTGCTGCCGCAGACTCCCGACCGCTTCAAGAGTCCGTTTGCCACAAACTTCACCTACTATTCCGATGCTGCATGTACCAAAGAGATAACGGGATCGCTCGATGGTGCCACATTGACCGACAGCAAGGTCTATGTGCGCTATGAGTACGATGAGGAGGCCGATGACCAGAAAATACTGATGGGCAACTGGCAGACCATGAAGCTGAACGGAAAGGATGTGCAGTATACTACCGTTTCTTCTAAAGCCGGTATCTATTACGCTGAGGCAACAAGCGAAAGCAAGCCGTCACCTGTTGACGGTGACGACAAGAAGTGGCAATGGAAGTTCCTTGCGACACCGCAGAGTACACCAGACCCATACGCCGTCAAGATTTATAACCGCAACAAGACTGGTGGAGATGTAATGAGCACTACATACGCGCTGCTGCCATTCATCAGTGGAGGTGTCAGCGATGGTTATATGCTTACACGCATGAAGAATACTTCAGATTTTACTTATAATACCCTATTTGGAAAAGATGTAACTAATGTTGCTGCGGCGAATAACGATAACAATTCTGACAAAATCAAAAATGGTACTGACTATGATGTGAAGTGCAAGATTGTTCTGACGGATGATGTTCAGCACACCTTTATATATAAGGTATATACCAACAGCGGCAAGTTTGCCGTTTCTGCCAACCAGACCCAGGAAGAGGTATACGGCAACGATTGGGCGACCAGCATCCCTGACGCCATCAAGACGCCACTGCTCAATGACGACCAGTTCCGCTACTACAGCAAGGACAAAGTAATGTTTGACGAATCAACGCCAGAACCTAACATTGCAAGCGCTGATACCATCGGCAAGAATCTGTCGCACCTCTACGGTCTGTATGACGACGAGGTTGTGGTACGCTATACGACTTACGACCCAAGCGTGACAGAATACCAAGTGCCGAACGTGCGTAATGCAACTGGCGGCACTGTTGCCAAGGGTATCGGATCTAACGATACACCGCTCGACCTGAAACGAACGCTGATATACAACATCATCTGGTATAACGACAACATGATGTATACCACCAATGGTACGGACGTTAAGGGGCATGCCAACCAGGCAATAACGTCGGATAACAAGCACGAATGGAACATTGATGGCAATGACCCTTACGCCATGACGCTGTACAATGTAGGTGCTGAGAAATACATCGCTGCTGATGGTGCCTCCTGCTCGCTGATCGGAAGTGTCAGCGGTGCCACCACCTTCATGCTGCTGCCTAAGAGCGGCTATGAGTACGGCATATTTGCTATCACGGGTAATGCTGGCTCCAAACTGACCATAACGGATGATGGCAGTGCCGTAACGATTGATGCCGCAACGATAACAACAGGCGATCCGGCTCAGTTTATTATCTTCGCCCTTGCCACGCACAAGGTGATATACCACCTGATGATTAAGAACATAGGTCAAAATATCATCGTTCCTTACTATAGAGGCACTGATATCAGTGGTACAGTCAACGAGAACTACATAATCGGAACTGGCACTACCCTGCGTGACCTTACAACGAAGGACGAGACGGGAGGAGGAGAAGGACATGTTGCTGGCGACTATTACCAGCTGGGCGAGAGTCTTAAAGCTATTGGAACCCGAGCCGGAACCACTACCGGTCTGTTTGCAAGAGACCTTATCTACTGCTACGATGCCGGTCAGATAAGCCTTGACGACGAACTGGAGGTGCCAAACGTGTTCTATCGTCCTAACGTCAATTATTTCTACATTGTAGAGGGTGTTTACAATAGCGATGGCTCAGCGGTGGATGATGCCATGAACACTAAGTATAAGGGTTGGGAAACCAAGAATATGGGCGATGATCCGGGACTGCTGGGAAAAACGGTCTTAGTGAACATCGTGTACCGTTTTGCTGACCAGAGCACCAACTCTGGCGACGGCTTTGTGACGAATGTCAGTCAAAACAAGTGGTATTCGTTTGAGACCAATGACGCCACACCGCAGATGGCGCAATACACCAGTCTGGGAGGTCTTAAAACCGAGAGCGGATATGCTACCCACTACACTAACGACTATCTGTGGACACCTGTTGGTGACCCCTACGGATTCAAGATGTATAACCGTTATGCCTGCAAGAACCTAGGACAGAGCCATCGTGTGATGAGCACTGCATCCGTTGCAAGTGGTCAAGATGTGATAATGCATGATGAAGTCGACGATGGAGGTAATGGCGGAAGGGATATCTACGAGCTGATAGCAACCAGCACCACCACGCCTGGTTATTTTCGCGTACACCCTATGGTGAACAAGAGTGGCACACAGTTCTACATGAACTGCAACAGCAGCACGGGAGCCTTAACACTCAGCAGCGTACCTACCGAATGGACATTTGGCATCAGCGAAGAACTGATGAAGCCCTATTATCTGGCAGCTGGCTATGTGGGTGGGCTGAACGAGGCAGGCAAGGCTGCATACGAAGCAGCTGCGGCAAAAACAAATACATTTGATAAACTGACAAGCATTCAGGATGTAGTATATAACCACGACATCAATCCAGAGAATACTAATAACTACATCGTGCACTATGCTAAAGGTTACTACCGCCTGCACTCACAGTCTGGTTCTGAGGGTATCACCACGCCACGCTATCTGAGCGGATATACCCATAAGACGGAACTGACACCAGGAACTGGCACTGTTGGCTCACCCGTTGCCATACCGCTGCACTTCTACGAGCAGACATCCTACGATGTCAACAACCACAACTTCACAGATCTTTACGAAAACGCAGTGGCACAGTTTACGGTAACTCCCGCCACGCGGGGCGAAATTCCTATCTCCACTGTTGACAAGGATCCTGCCAGCATCTTCTACTTCCCTGCAGCAAACAGTCCAAGCAGAATGCTTACACAGGGACTGGAGGTTGTAGGCAACAAGATGACAAAAACAACCAATGATGGTACAGAATTCACTATTACCGATATCGGTGGTGGCATAGTGATTCTGCATAGTGGAAGTCCTGCTAATTATCTCAGCTATGACCAAACCGGCAATAAATACGATATAAGCTATGGTAGTAGCTTTACTTCCAATACAGCACGATGGTGCATGCAACCAGTACAGAAGGAAGCTGCTGCGGGCAGTGGCGAGATGCCGCTGACACTGACAGGCAACAATGGCTACGACAAGCATTTCTATACCACCTTCTATGCACCATTTGACGCTTTGCTCACTGATGCCGTCAACGACACGGCGTTTGTGGTAACCGCCTGGAACAACGAAATCATCAAACCTGAGGAGATTGGACAGTACAATACCGGTGACTACGAAGGCAATAGCCAGTTCATTCCTGCCAACACGCCGGTTATCATACGATCCAAAAAGTCAAGTACCGCTTCAACAATCTCGATTAACTTGGCTTTGCCCACCACTACGCCATCCGCAACGCCCATATCGTGCGTGTTCAGCGGTGAATATCTGGAGCAGATGCTTACGCATAACTCAGAATATGTATATGTATTCGGACTGGAATACGCTGGTACGTTCTATGAAGATCCTAATTTCGCCACCAATGGTCTGATAACGGCTACTGCACCGAGTCCTACCAAGGTGCTGGGATTCTTCAAGAATATGAACCGTAACCGCGAGAGTTCTGAGTATAAAAACTCATGGACGCGAAACAATAAATATGTCTATGGCAACAAGATTTACTACCGAGCAACAGGTAGTGGTTCCCGTGAGCTGTCTATGCGCGGCATTGAGTTTGTACCTACCATCTTCGACTTAGAGGATGAGGAACAGCCCGGTGAGGAGGAACAGAATCCTTCTGAGGATGTCACCTTCCAAGGAGATGGATGTATCTACGATTTGATGGGTCGTAAGGTCGCTACTCGTCAACAGGTGGAGGATGGGTCATGGCGTCTGCTGCGCCCTGGTATTTACATCTTGAATGGCAAGAAGTTCAGGCATTAACTGCACCTCACAGGGGTCATCCCCCTGTGAGGCAGAAGAAAACCAAAGGAAAGATAGAGGATTTTTAAATATTTTTACTTAATAAAATCAAACAAGGTGTCGCTCGATGGCAATACGCACCAGCGAGGCGGTATTGCTGCATCCTAATTTCTG
>AUXO014427886.1_pt1 | contig 11074 bp, 8 predicted proteins | sample 768731 | NCBI WGS metagenome assembly AUXO01 (sample SAMN02715735, study PRJNA202380) | gut metagenome | biome: sheep rumen | host: Ovis aries | place: New Zealand: Palmerston North
GACAAGAAAGGTGTTCTGGCTCTGCCATTATCAGCTCTGCGTTCCTCCCGCGAGGATGTGGCAACAGTCTATGTACTAGAAGATTCCTCCACGGTGGTTGAGAAAACCATCAAAACCGGACTTAAGGACGATCAGTACATAGAGGTGCTCTCGGGCCTGACCTCCGATGATAAGGTTGTGATTGGTGATGATGTTAAGACTGCCGAGGCAGCTGCTGCACAGAACGGTAAACGCAGAAGAGGTCCATTCTAATGTCTCAGCCTATCCTAAAACTTGAGAACATTACCAAATCCTATGGTAGCGGTGTGGCTAAGGTTGAAGTTCTTCACGGCATCAACCTTACCATAAACCGGGGAGAGCTGGTGGCCATTGTCGGTCCATCAGGTTCAGGCAAGTCCACGCTTATGAATATCATCGGCTGTCTTGATACTCCAACCACAGGAAGCTATCAGGTAGACGGCAATGATACATTTAATATGCTTCCGGACGAACTGGCGGCTCTGCGTAGAGATTTTTTCGGCTTTATCTTTCAGCGCTATCATCTTTTAGGACATCTTAATGCCCAGGAGAATGTTCAGGTACCATCCATCTATGCTGGTATCAAGGAAGAGTCACGTTCTAAAAAATCAGTAGAACTGCTCTCCAGACTGGGGCTTGGGGATAAGACTCTTAATAAGCCATCTCAGCTTTCAGGTGGTCAGCAGCAGAGAGTTTCCATTGCCCGTGCCTTAATGAACGGTGGACAGATTATTCTGGCTGATGAGCCTACCGGTGCTCTGGATTCTAAATCTGGTGCTGAGGTTATGGATATTCTGACCTCTTTAAATGCACAGGGACATACAGTTATCCTCGTGACTCATGATCCTAAGATTGCAGCTCATGCTCACCGTGTTATTACCATCAAGGACGGTAATGTGGAGTCAGACAGCATCAATGAGTCAGTTGCTGACCATCAGGATACAGCTGAGCATAAGGATATTTCTCTAGGTGATGAGATCAACTCCTTTCACGCCTACTTTGACCGTTTCCGTGAAGCCTATGTTATGGCTATCAGAGCCATGATCTCTAACCGTATGCGTACCATTTTAACCATGCTTGGCATTATTATCGGCATTATGTCGGTAGTATGTGTTGTGGCACTGGCCCGCGGTGCTTCGGATAAGGTTATTGAGAATATCTCCTCTATGGGTACAAACACCATTACGATTATGCCCGGAGAGAAAATGGGCGATATGCGTTCAGGAAAGGTTCGTACCCTGAGCGTTAAAGATCTCAAGGCCTTAAAAGGTCAGCCTTACTGTGATTCTGCCTCTCCAACTGTACAAACCTCCTCAACTGTAAACCGTCTGAACGTTGAGGCCAGTGTTACTGTGTATGGTGTGAGTGAGGATTATTTCCGTGTTTACGGCATGGAGATTGACAAGGGCAGAATGTTCAGCAAGGATGAGTCAGAGATGTCCCCTCAGGTTGGAGTTATTGACTACAACACCAAGAAGACTTTCTTCCCTTATGAGGATCCAATCGGCAAGAGAATTCTGGTTAAGGGAAAACCGATTACAGTTATTGGCGTGCTGGTGAACAAGGAGGTTGCCTTCAGACCTTCTGACAATCTGTATGTGTATATTCCATATACCACACTGATGAACCGCATCATCAAACAGAACTATATCTCATCCATTATTGTCAGAACCAAGGATGGATTCTCTCCTGCAGTTGCCGAGGCCTCCATCACCAATCTTTTAAAGACCAGACACGGCCGTAAGGATTTCTTCCTGCAGTCCTCGGATACCATCATGAAGTCTATATCTCAGACTACAGGAACCTTTACGCTTTTAATCTCTGCGATTGCGGTTATTTCTCTGGTGGTTGGCGGTATTGGTGTTATGAACATCATGCTGGTATCTGTAACCGAGAGAACCCGTGAAATCGGTATCCGAGTGGCAGTTGGCGCCAGACGTTCCGATATCATGACTCAGTTTCTGATTGAGTCGATTACCGTATGTATCATCGGAGGTCTTCTAGGCGTGATTTTTTCAATGATTTTAGGCTTTGTACTTTCGATTGTAATGCCGGCAATTCCTTTATCCTTCTCTGTGACCTCAATTGTGGTTGCAGTGATTACTTCGTCTATAATAGGAATTGTGTTTGGCTACATGCCTGCCCGTTCAGCCGCAAGACTGAATCCTATTGATGCGCTGGCACGTGAATAGAGAATAAGGAGTAGATAATGCAGACAGGAACTTCAAAGGACTTTGACAATCTTTGCGGAGTTGATCCTCTGGTTAAGATTTTTTCAGATCTGATTGCCTTTGACACCAGATCTGACGGCAGCTCCAAAACAGTTCCCTCATCAGTAGGGCAGCTGCGCTTCGGAGCTTATCTCTCCTCGACCATATCAGAGCTTGGCTATGACTCAAAGCAGGATGAGCACGGAGTGATTACAGTGAAAATTCCTGCCTCGGATGGTTGTGAAAAAGCAAAATCACTGTGTCTTCTGGCTCATATGGATACTGCTCCAGACTGCAGTGGTGCTGATGTAAAACCAAGACTTGTCAGAAAATACAGCGGTGAGGGCATAAAGCTTGATAACGGTCTTACAATAACCAGCTCTTTCTGTCCGGAACTAAGCTCCCACATTGGAGAGGATATCATTGTCACTGACGGTACAACTCTTCTTGGAGCTGATGACAAAGCCGGAATTGCTTGTCTCTTATTACTTCTGCGTAATCTTAAAACTGACAGTAGCCTAAAGCACGGTCCTCTTAAGATCATCTTTTCAGTTGATGAGGAAATAGGTCTTTCCACCAGGTATCTTGATGTAAAGGATATTGCCTGTGATTACGGAATCACTGTGGATGGTACAGAACTAGGTGAACTGGATGTTGCAACCTTCAATGCCTATGGTGCTATTTTAAATTTCCACGGTACTGCGGTTCATACTGCAGTTGCCTACAAGAACCTTGTAAATGCGATTACTCTGGCAACTGAGTTTATCTCAATGCTGCCAAGGGATGAAAAGCCTGAGAACACCAGAGGTGAGGAGGGCTTTTATCATGTTCATGGAATTGAGGGCGAGGTTGAGCGCGCCAAACTGAAAATGATTATTCGTGATTTTACTGATGAAGGTATGAAAAAGCGCCTTGATTTTGTAAAATCAGCAGTTGAATTTTTAAATAACAAATACGGTCAGGGGAGAGTTGAGCTGGATCTTAAATTCCAGTATTCCAATATGGAAGAGGTATTAAAGCAGAATCAGGAGATCCTTGACATCTGCACCAAGGCCTTTAAGGACGCTGGAGTGAAGGTTGTTTTAAACCGTGTACGCGGTGGAACAGACGGCTCAAATCTTTCAAGTCAGGGACTTCCAACACCGAATATTTTCACCGGAGGTCTTAACTGTCATGGACCATACGAGTGTCTGCCTGTTGATGCTTTCAACAGTTCCTATAGGGTAGTGGAGGCACTTGTTAAGAGAATGTCAAAAACCAGAAATACAAAATCAAAGAAATAGGTTAGTTTTTTTATGAAACAGATTCTTGTTACCGGAGCAAAAGGTCAGGTTGGTCTTGAAGTATGTGAAAGACTGCTTTTTTTAGGATATAGAGTTATTGCCTGTGGTCATGCAGAGCTTGATATCACTTCAGATAATGAGGTCTCCTCACTTTTTGATTCTACACAGATTGATCTTGTAATAAACTGTGCAGCCTATACCGCGGTGGACAAGGCAGAGGACGAGGAAAAGGCAGCCTATGCTGTTAATGCCTTAGGTCCGAAAAATCTTGCAGCAGAGTGTCGCAGCAGAGATATTCCTCTGATTCATATTTCTACAGATTATGTTTATGACAACGGCAAAAGCGGACCTCACACAGAGGAAGAGTCCTTAAATACCCGCTGTGTATACGGTAAGACAAAACTCTTTGGAGAACGCTTTATTCTTGACAGTGGCTGTCGTGCTGTAATTCTGCGTGCCAGCTGGATTTTTGGCCGCTACGGTAAAAACTTTGTCAAAGCCATGGCCAATCTAGCCTCTTCAAGAGATACTCTTAAGGTTGTCTGTGATGAGCTTGGTAATCCAACTCCTGCAAGAGCTCTGTCTGATGATATCTGTTTTATTGCTGATTCCATTTTAACCAAAGACTTTGATTCTTACGGTATCTATAACTATTGCGGATACCCTGAAATTGTAAGAAATGATTTTGCCGGAGTTATTCTCGACAAGGCTCAATCCATCGGTATTATCAGTCATGACGTCAATGTTCTGCCTATTACTTCAGAAGAGTTTGGAGCCAAGGCTAAAAGACCTGCTGATTCTCGCATGAACTGTGACAGTTTTGCTAAAACCTTCCGCAGAAATCTGCCTGACTGGCGTGAATATCTGGAAGAAACCCTCAGAGGTCTGTAAATGTTAAAGAAGCTTTCTGTTGTATGTATGAGTGCCTGTCTGTGCGGCTGCAGTCTCTTTTTTACCGATTATAAGGCACCTGATTTTCCGGTGGTGGCATCCTACCACGATGCTTACCGTTTTGTTGGTGCTCCAATTGAGGCTGACTACTGGAAACAGTTTAAGGATGAGCATCTCAATACTCTGATGGAGTCTGCCCTTAAGAACAATTTTGATATGAGAACCGCCTATGTAAATGTAGAAAAGGCTCTGATCAATGTGGATATTGTGGCATCCGACAATCATCCAACTGCATCTGCATCAATAGGCTCAACTGCAAAGAGAGCTCTCGATTATCATGACTCAACTCATAAGAGTTCAAGTGGAAACTTTTCTCTGTCCTATCAGCTTGATTTATTCGGCAAATTAAAGGCCGCTGATGAAGCAGCCTTTGCAAACTATCAGGCAACTGCCTATGATTATCTTGCCATGAGACTGACTGTAGTCGAGTCTACTGCCGCAGCCTACTGGCAGTATGCGTATGCAAAGGAGGCTGTTGCCATCGGTGAGCAGGATTTAAAGGACTCTCAGGTGCGTCTTGCCCTGGTGCAGAACAAATTCTCTGCAGGTGCTGCTGATTCTCTGGATGTGGATGATGCTCATATTAACCATTTAAAAGTTCAGGCAACGCTTGATACCCGTAGAAATAATCTTAAGAAAGCAAGAACAGCTCTTGCCACCATGCTGGGTACAACAGCAGATCATGATTTTGAAATAGCATCTCTGGATACTTCTGTGGTTCCTGCTTTCTCGCTGTCTGTTCCTTCAGAGCTTTTGGCAAGACGTCCTGATCTTATGAAGGATGAGGCCACTTTAAGAAAGGCCTATGCCAACTACAATGAAGCTAAAATGGCATTTTTCCCTGACTTTACCTTAACAGCTGGTATCACCACCGGAGATACCGGTTCCATAGGACGTTTTCTTGCTAATCCTGTAGGCGCCTTAGGTTCTGCTGTAACCTTTCCGTTCTTAAACTTCAACAAGCTTTCAAAGCAGAAAAAGAGCGCGCTTAAGGATATCGACCTTGCCAACATCGCTTTTGTAGCTGATTACGTCAAGGCGGTTCAGGAAGTTTATGATGATATCTCTGATGTTGACTACTATCAGAAATCTCTTATGACTTACAAGCACGCTTATGAGCTTGCAGTACGTAATTATGAACGCTATAAGGTAAGATATGAATCCGGCCTGGTGGCTTTAACCGACTTTTTAACCTCTGCCGATACCATGAGAAATGCCAAGATTTCCTATCTTGAGGCTAAGCTTAACAACCTCAAGTCCACTATGGCTCTTATGACTGCCATCGGCGGTGACAACGACAACAGAATTGATGAGATTGTAAAGGACTGATATGCAGATTACCCTAAGTTCCTGGAATGTTAACGGCATCAGAGCGGTTGCCGCAAAGGATGGCTTCGACTGGTTCCGTAACTCTACCTATGATGTGATTGGTCTTCAGGAGACCAAGGCCAGTGTAGATCAGCTTGATGATGCTCTGAAGACAAAGTCTGGCTATGAGAGCTTTTTCTGTTCCTCAACTGTCAAAAAGGGATACTCAGGTACAGCTGTATTCTCGAAGTTAAAGCCTCTCTCTGTTGAATACGAGCTTCCTGATCCTGAATTTCAGGGAGAGGGCAGAATCATTCATCTTGAGTTTGAAAAGTTTCATTTCTTCAATGGCTACTTCCCAAATGGCGGAGCCGCTATCTTAAATGAGAAGGGCAGACCTACCGGTGAATTTAAGCGTGTGCCTTATAAGATGGGCTTTTTTGACTGTTTCTTTGATTATGCTCAGAAACTAAGACAGGATAAACCAATTGTGGTTTGCGGTGATTTCAATATTGCTCATAAGCCTATTGACCTTGCCCGTCCTAAGACCAATGAGACCAATACCGGATTCCTGCCTTTAGAGCGCGAGTTTCTTGACAGGATGGTTGATGCAGGCTATGTCGATACCTTCAGACATGTGAATGGAGACAAGCCAGACTGCTACAGCTGGTGGTCCTATAAAACCTTTGCAAGATCAAAGAACATCGGATGGAGAATCGATTACTTCTTTGTTTCAGAGGAACTTAAAAACAATATCGTGGATGCCCGTATTGAGAATGATGTTTTGGGATCTGATCACTGTCCTGTAACTCTTGTTCTTGACATCTAGAATTCCATTTGTTAATTGGATGACTTATCTTTTTGAAAAGTCATCCTTTTTTGTCTCTAATCTGTTCTAAATTTTATTAAACAGTTCTGTTTTTAGTGTTTTTTATCCAAGGAATCTGAAAAATAGCCATTTTCTGCACATATATTGGGCAATGCACAAATTCTGAGCACTAAAATTTTCCTCGCTTTTTTACCCCCATTTTACTTGAATAAATTTTCAATCCGTATTTATAATGAACTACGAACTTTTATGAATGAGGCATTGTAAGGTTTGCCTCGGAATAATATTTTGATATGTAATTTTTAGGAAGAAAATCGTGAATACTAATAATATATTTTTAAAAGGGAGTGCTCCAGGCAGCATATTTAAGCAAAGTAATACTTCAGCTTCAAAGACCTCTTTTAACTATTATTATTGGCGATTTTACAACTTTAGATAATTAGGCGGTTTATATGACTATTGACAAGAATTTGAACCTTACCCCGCCTAACGAAGCGGGGCATGGTATCGTAGATACGAGAATCAGCGAAATGTACCAGGTAATTCCCCCAATTGCCGTGATTGAAAAGTTTCCGGCAACAGATTTCACAAATAGCGTTGTGGATCAGACAAGAAGAGAGATCCACAATATTTTCAACGGTGTAGACGACAGATTGGTTGTGATTGCAGGACCTTGTTCTGTGCACGACACCAGAGCTGCTATTGACTATGCAAACAGACTGATGAAGCTTCGTCAGAAGTATCAGGATCAGCTGGTGGTTGTAATGAGAGTTTACTTTGAAAAACCTCGTACCACTGTTGGCTGGAAAGGACTAATTAACGATCCTACCCTGGATGATTCTCATGATATCAATCAGGGCCTGAAGATTGCCCGCAAGCTTCTCTGTGACATCAACAGTCTTGGTATGCCTGCAGCTACTGAGTTTCTGGATCCTATCACTGTTCAGTACATTGACGACTTCATTTCATGGGGCGCTGTTGGTGCACGTACCACCGAATCTCAGCTGCATCGTCAGCTGGCTTCCGGTCTGTCATGTCCAATCGGTTTTAAGAATGCTACTGACGGATCCGTAAAGATCGCAATTGATGCAACCATTGCTGCTGAGAATGAGCACACCTTCATGTCTGTTACCAAGATGGGCCATGTTGCAATTGTTCACACCAAGGGCAATGATGACTGTCATGTGATTTTACGTGGCGGTAAAGAGCCTAACTACAGCTCAAAGGACGTTGAGAAGACCTGTCAGGCTCTTGAAAAGGCCGGTTTGAAGCCAATGGTTATGATTGATGCTTCTCACTCAAATTCTAACAAGCAGTTCAAGAAGCAGGTTGATGTTTCTCGAGATGTTGCCCAGCAGGTTGCTTCTGGCGACAACAGAATCTTTGGTCTGATGCTTGAGTCAAATCTTGTTGAGGGACGTCAGGATCTGCCTAAGGATTTAAGAAATCTTGTGTACGGCCAGTCAATTACAGATGCGTGCATCGGAATGGAAGATACAGAGCTGATCTGTGCGATGTTGAATGAAGCCGTTTTAGAGCGCAGAAAGCGTAACAAGAAATAACAAAGGAATTTAGTGCCCGCCATGTGACGGGCATTTTGTTTTAATAAGTATGTATCATAGAGGTTAACATGCAGCCTTCATTATCTTTAGAAAAATCAAAGATCAAAATCCTTCTTTTAGAGGGCGTTGATCCAAGTGCTGTAGATGCATTAAACAAAGCTGGATATACAAATGTTGAGTATCAGAAAAAGGCTCTTGATGGTCAGGAGCTTTTAGATGCTATCGAGAATGTTCATTTTATCGGTATTCGATCTCGTACTCATTTAACAGCTGAAGTTCTGCAGCATGCTAAGAAACTGATCGGAATCGGCTGTTACTGTATTGGTACAAATCAGGTCGATCTTGAGGCTGCGGCTGCACTGGGTATTCCTGTATTCAATGCACCTTTCTCAAACACCAGATCTGTTGCTGAGCTTGTAACCGGTGAGTACTTACAGCTTTTACGCGACATTCCAGCACGTAACGCTCTTCTGCACCGCGGCGGCTGGAACAAGGCTGCAAACGGATGCCACGAGGCTCGTGGCAAGACTATAGGTATTATCGGTTATGGTCATATCGGAACTCAGGTTGGTATCTTAGCTGAGGCTTTAGGTCTGTCAGTACTTTTCTATGACGTAGAGAACAAGATGGTTCTGGGTAATGCAAAACAGGTTAATACCTTAGATGAGTTACTTGAGAACTCTGATATTGTTACTCTGCATGTACCAGAGCTGCCAACCACCAAGAACATGATTTCCAGGGCTCAGTTTGCCAAGATGAAGGATGGCGTTCGCTTCCTGAATGCATCCCGTGGAACAGTTGTTGATATTGAAGCTCTGTGTGAAGCTCTGCGTTCAGGTAAGGTTGCAGGTGCAGCTGTAGACGTATATCCAAAGGAGCCTTCAAAGAACGGTGAGGAATTTGTAACTCCTCTGCGTGAGTTTGACAATGTAATTCTGACTCCTCACATCGGTGCCGGAACTGAGGAGGCTCAGAAGAATATCGGTACTGAGGTATCTGAGAAGCTGGCTCTGTATTCAGACAATGGCTCTACTCTTACCGCTGTTAACTTCCCAGAGGTATCTCTTCCAACGAAGAGAGCTGATGTTTCAAGACTGCTTCACGTTCACAAGAATGTACCTGGTGTAATGCGTCAGATCAACGAAACCTTTGCCAAGCTGAATATCAACGTTGCAGCTCAGTATCTGCAGACTACCGCTGATATAGGTTATGTGGTTATGGATATCCACTCTGACAAGCCTCAGGAGGTTGTACCTTCGCTGCGTAACATCGAAGGTACTCTAAAGTGCAGAATTCTGTACTAGTAGACTAGCCTGTCGTTTTTTCAAAAGAAATCTTCCGGTTCAAAAGGCTGCTCTGAAAAAAGAGCATCTGAGGGCTGGGAGATTTTTATTTTTTTTTTTTTTGATAATTTCTGACAAGTTTTTATTTGCTATTTTTATAAAATTGTATAACTAACTATATGTTGTTTAATGAAAAATCGTAGAAAACAATATAACGAGATTTTCTTAATGTGATAAAATAAGGTTAATGCAGACGAGAGTTTGCAGAGGTGGTTCTAAACTTTAGAACCATCTGCGAAATGGCTCTAAAAGAAGTTTAGAACTGTGTAATAACTTAATTAAGGAATCAACTATGAAAACCTTAATTATTATCGTGGTTCTAATCTTACTGTTATTGCCTTCAAACGCATGGTAAATTAGAATCACCGAAACAGGGGAGAAGGAATAAAAGTTCTGACTCCCTTGTCTTTTATTATAATCATAATAATCAGTAAATCAATAAGATAAATTTTCCTCTTAAACGCTCTTCTTTTTTTGTCATTTTCATCGTATCTATCAGGATCTGGAATGAACCTCTTTTATTCTATTAGAAAAATGCGGAGGTTCAGTATGGACTTTATAAGGTATGTTAACTCAAAAGATGTTAGACAGTATCTTTACGATATTGACTACAAACTTAGTGCCGATCAGGTAATTTTTGTTGTCTTATCCTGCCCGTTTATAAGCGTTGATGAGAAAGTAAAGTCTTTAGAGGAATATCTTCAATCCTCAGATGCTCTACCTTTAACTTCCATTACCGATATGAGTTTTCAGGAAACTTTTGGTCTTAACTCCCATGAATTTATCAGAAGATATATAAGTGACGTAAAAAACATGACCGCCTTCATGAAAGCTGATACCAGTGGATACTTCTATCAGGTAAGAATTCAGCATAAGGGGAAATTAGAGCCAGAGCCTATAGAATGTTTTAAATCATATAAGGCATGTTTTGATGCCATACGAAATTATTCAAAGGAATATAGCATGGATCCTGAGGATAGGTTACGCATCGATAAATTATCTTTCGATGATGAGGAGGAAGGAAATGGAGAGAACTACCTGTCAGATTCTAACTACTGTCTTTTTTCAAAAAATCTTGATCTGATGAATATCTATGTTTATGACCATAACTGTAAAACCTATGGAGTTGGTATTGAGGGAATGTATGTCGGTATCCCAATGCCTTTTAAAAAGGGAGATATTGTAACTTTAGGCAAAGATATTAATGGAGTTTATCTTGGTTACCATCCTGAAAAGATGGAAGATTACAAAACAGGTCGCTCCATGGGAGATATTCTTTTCTACGGTATTTATGCTCTGGAAAACGGCTTTGAAGGTGGTTATGGAAATGTATTTTGCTATGACCTTGAATATGCAGATCCAGCTTCGCTGTCCGGTGCTGATCTTAAGCTGATTCAGCTTAGCAGATTTATGAAAGGTGAAACAGAAGCAGATGAGTTTTACAACGCTGTAAGACTTACAGAGCTTCAGCGTGAAAAAGAACGTGAAGATGAATATCTTCAGGCTTTCAGTAGTTCCCTGAAAGAATTAGGCATTAACTAATAGATCTGAGAGACCATTAGCAAGATGG
>AUXO014992874.1_pt1 | contig 11074 bp, 15 predicted proteins | sample 768731 | NCBI WGS metagenome assembly AUXO01 (sample SAMN02715735, study PRJNA202380) | gut metagenome | biome: sheep rumen | host: Ovis aries | place: New Zealand: Palmerston North
CGCTTTATATCACGCTGAATAGTTCCCGCTTCTGTCTCTTTTACTGTTTCCTTGTTCTGCAAGGAGAGATTATAACTCCCTTTGGTGAGAGGGAAGTAATCTGTATCAAACTTCAATCTGACTTTTCTATTCATTATCTGCCCCCACTAACCAAAGCGTGTCTCTGCTGTGCATTGATGATGATTGTATCAAGCCTTTCCTGCCCAATGTAAACAGGGATTGTTATATCGCCCTCTGATGCCCCTACAAGGCTTATTAATTCCTCGTTCGGGTTTGCTATGGGTGAATATGAATTTGGCACTAAGTCGGGTGAATTGAAGTCCGTAGCAATGGATGTAGTGACTTGCCCCATCGCATTTTGGATCAATCCGAGGTTATCCCTTATACCTTGTGCGAACAACTCCATCATGTCGGGTGCGAATGTATGGAAGTTGGACAAGGGTCCTGTTTCAGGTTCAGAGAATCCGAGCAATGACTTAATCGTGCTTGCGAGGTCTGTGACCGTGGATTTGAGTTTTTCCCACTTGGCTTTGATGCCTTCTATGAAATTATCAATCAAATCTTTGCCCCATGTCTTGGCGGCTTCAACCTTTTCCGTGAATCCATCTTTAACTGATTGGACTATATCTGCGCCGATTCCGACAAGCTGACCAATGACCGATAAGATGCCCTCGATAACTTTAAATAAGAGTTCCATACCCGCTTCAAGAATCATGGGTGCGGCTCTTACTATTGCTTCAAGCAGATTCGTCACAATCTCCGGCACTTTGGCAATCAGTTTGGGCAAGGCATCTATCAAGCCTTCCGCAAGTGCAACTATCAAGGCTATTGATGCTTCTACAAGCATTACAAGTGTGTCGGGGTCTGTGAGTTTATCCACCAATGTCAATACAACATCAACAACAGCGGGGATAAGAGTGGGCAGATTCTGTGTTAATCCGTCAGCCAATGCCACGATGAACTGTAAAGCCAAATCGAGCAAAAGCGGTAGCTGTGTGAGAAGTGTATTGATGATTAAATCAAACAGCAAAGGAAGCTGTTCAAGTAACACATTAAGCACATCGGGTAATGCCTGAACGAGCGAGGTCACAAGCTGTGTCGATGCTTCCACCAAAAGCGGTACAAGGGTCTGTATCAACCCAGGGAGAAGTTCAACGATTATCGGCACGATTTGCGTGATTGCTTGCCCTATTCCTACAAGTGCTTGCTGAATAGTGGGAATCAGATTGTTAAGGGCTGTTATTCCCGCTTGAACAAAATTATCTATGAGCGCTCCGAGGTCTGCGTTAGGGTCTGCCAAGCCTGTTACCAGGTTGTCCCATGCAGATTTTGCCATCGCCATTGAACCGCTTATGGTGCTACCCGCTTCTTCTGCGGTCGCTCCGGCAATGCCCATGTTCTCTTGCACGATATGAATAGCTTCTGTAATGTCAGCGAAGTTGTTAAGGTCAAATGTTCCCTCGACTAATCCCGCCATCTGCTCGGCATCACGGAGAAGCCTTTCCATTTCTGCTTGTGTGCCGCCGTAACCGAGTTTAAGGTTATCGAGCATGGTGAAGTTCTGTTTTGCAAATCCGGCATAAGCGTTCTGAATAGATTCAATGGAAGTTCCCATTCTGTTTGCATTGTCTGCCATGTCGGTGATTGCTCTGTCAGCATAAGCCGCCGCTTGATCTATATCATCGCCTAACGAACTTGTGAGGGATGCCGCAAAGCCGGTGACAGTTTCCATATAGTCATTAGCTGACAATCCCGCTGTTTGAAATGCGTTTGCCGCATTTTCCATAACTTCATTTGCGGTATCTCCGAAAAGAACCTCAACTCCGCCCACAAGCTGTTCATATTCTGCAAAGGAGTTGGTCGCATCTGCCGTGAGTTTTGCAACACCTACAGATGCCGCACCGACAGCCGCTAATGCCGCACCGCCAACAGCCTTTAAGCCTGTCGAGAATGCCGAGCCAAAAGAGGATGCACCTCTTCCACCCGCTTCGCCCATGGCTCTGTCGATATCGCCCGCCATCCCTTCTGTTGAAGGTCTTATCTGTAAATAGGCTTCACCGATTGTTATCCCTTCTGCCATTGGTTATCCTTTCCCATGCCTTGTCAAATTCTTCGGGTGTTAAGAAAGTCTCTGTTTCTTCTTTCTTATCTTCGAGAAGTGTTTTCAATACTGAAGTAGGACGGTTTCTGTTCTTCTGCCCGTCCTTGGTTTTAGCCCAACTTTGAAATGCTAATTCATCTGTCATTCGGGCTAATAAGTGCTGTTCCAAAGATATCTTTGCCCCCGCTACATCCATCTTCACACGGGAGTTATCCCTTAACCCCATACAAAGAGTTGCTACCAATAAAGGTGGCAACTCTCTGTAATTGAGTATGTGGTAAGTCTCTGCGAGGTCACAGATTAACTTATCCTCACACACCGATATACAATGTGCGAGGAATATCAGTTTTTTGAGTCTTTGGCACTCTGAAAGATTTCGGTGATTTCTCCCATGATGACATTAGACGGACAAAAACCGCCGTTCTTGGATGCGATGTGATCCATAAATCCATCGTACTTATCACCGAGTAAAAGCCTGGTCATCTTCTGCACTCCGTCAAGCCCACCAAAGGTATCACCTTTGGAGTTCTGACATTTGGTGAGTGCTTCGACAAACCGCCAATCGCTCAAAATCCTATCGTCAATGTCGAACTCATAGCCGCTCTGTGTTTTGCCTTTCATATTTCCCCCTTATGATTCAGCTTCGATGTATTCGTAATGGTATACACCATCGGTATCGGGTACATCGGTGATTGTGATGTTATAGCCGACAGCTTCGTCATCCTTGTAGGTGATTTCTCCGAGTTCGGAGATAGTTCCATTGGGAACAACGATTCTTTTTGCTCTGCCGCCCTTAAGGATCATGTCGAATACCCAAGCACCTGAAGGCATATCTTGTGCGGTAGCCTTAACGCTGATGTTGCCATCATTGTCTACGGTTACGTTGCTTGCGCCATAGATAGCCTTAAGCACTTCCTCATTCATTGCTTCGATAAGGGTAAGTGCGAAGGTATCAGGTCTGTCGGTCTGAAGGGAAAGAACGGTATCACCGCCCCAAGCCTTGACAGTATCGCTCTCAGGGGAGTTATTGTTAGTAAGACCATCCTCGGATACATATCCAAGGTCTTTGAATGCGGGGTCGAGTGCGGTAGTTGCATCAGTAGGAAGTGTAGTTCCGAGAGGTGCATAATGTACGGCACCGCCAACTTTAGGCTTACCAACTGTTACATTTGTTGCGTTAGTTGCCATATCTTATCTCCTTTTAATGGTGAAGGTTGTAATAACAACGATAACGGTACTTCTTAAGTGATGTGTCCATATCATCATCACCGCCGGATATCTTACATGATATGTCGGTAGTGCTGTGCATTGAATCCATGGCTTCGCGCAAGGACTCTTCGAGAAGTGCGGCTTCATACTTCGAATCTGCATAAGTGCAAAATTCAAGCGTGACAGCTTCGATATAATCTTCTCTGCCCTTGTCCACGCATTGAAAGACTATGAACTTTTTGGGCATATTCTTGGGGATTTCCAAACAAACGGAAACATTGCCCTCAAAATATGTGTCGAGAAAATCTTTAACCTCTACTTCTATCATCTTTCGTCCTCACGATCACATGGCATCTGTCTACCCCGACAAAACTCTTTTGGATATCTCCCATCTGATTACCTCTTCTGATGAGTTCATCCATCATAAATTGAGATTGTCTGACCTGGGTAAACCCTCGCCACCCTAACCAATCAATTTTGACTTTCGATTCGCTCAAGATGCACCTTCTTGTTCCACCTTAAGGGAATGTTTGCTTCTATTCCGGCTGTGGGATAACCGATAGTGCGATATCTGCCCTCAAAGGGACTCGGCAACTTGACGAATGTATCTTCCCACACATGGGTATCACCTTTGGGGATTGCAAGCGTGTAAGCCACTCTCTTGCCATACATCGTTATTGCATTGTTGATATCATCTGTGGAAGGTTCGCCCACAAGAACATCTGCAACATCCGTTTCGGTTTCTGTATAGATAGGCTGACCGAATGGGTCTGTGCCTGTCTGTGTCTTTTCAATGAGTTTTATGGTTATTCCGTTCATACGCTGTCCCTCGTTACGAATGACAAAGGATTGCTTGCGCCGATGGAGTTTCCGACTCCGAGAAGTCTCTTATCAGCCTTTGAGAGATACACATCACCGACCGAACCGCCCGAAGGCATCGTCCAACTCTGTGAATATCCGAGTGCTGACATTGAGCCTTGCGATGCTCCCATAGGAACATCACTTGCGACATTCATAGCCCTTGCGACAGCTTCGACCGATACCGATTTCTTGATATCAGCCGATGCGTTTACGTTGTAGGCATCAATAATCAATGCCGCACGGTCAAGCAACGAATTACATATTCCGATTTCACTCTGCATGAATGTAGTTCCGAGTCTTACTTCTACATCCTGGTATGTTGCGTATGCCATAACATCCTCATTTCTTTGTCTTGGTGACTTTTGCCTTTTTAGGCTCTTCCTTGGGAGTCTCTACTTCCACTTTGACCTCTTTTGCGGGTTCAGAAGTAGCGGCGAGTTTGTGACCCGCCGCCTTGTACTTTTCTACTTCTGTTTCCGTGACCCACATACTTATTCCGAGGTTTTTGTGGATGAACTGAACTCTCATTAGTCGGTGAGAAGGTTGAAGCAAGCAGTATCAGCACGGAATCCGATTTCTGCTTCAACAATGACACCGACCATGTTCTGCTGCCAAAGGTTAATGGAAGTTCCATCGCCAAGGTCAACAGTAGCCTGGTCTGCATAGCTGAACTCGATGCCGTTTACAATTCCGTACTTTGCCTGAGTCCAATCTCCGGCAATACCTACGATATTAGGATTGGGTGAGGTTCCGGCAACATAAAGTCCGTTGTTCTCAACGACTCTTGAACCGAGAACAGCACCTACAGAACCGTCATTTGCGGTAGGCATGAAGATGGGTCTGCCGGTAGTATCAACAGCGGAGAAGAGAAGGCTCTCGCCCTGTGCGCCGATTGCAACACCGTTCATTCTTCCACCTGCGGTAGCGATGTTTCCGTTAGCGGCAACAAGTCCGAGATAAGTTCCGTTGTTTGCGTTTGCGATGGAAACAGCGGTACAGTTTGCGAAGGTATCGAAGTTGGTTGCGGAAGGTGCCTGGATTGCTCCGATGATGGTCTGATCGAATGCCTTTGCGATTGCCGCAGGTCCTTTCTCCACGATTGCTCTGTAAAGAGCAGAAGCGTCACGGGTAAGTTCCTTTGAGAAGGTCATAATGGTGGCAATCTTGAAAGCCTGCATAAGCTTTGTGCCTACGGTGGGATTGCCAACGGGCTTCTTTGCGGTTTCTGCTACCCATGCGGCGGTAGGATCAGAAACGATTACGGGGATGGTTACACCTCTGCCAGGAAGGTCAATCTTCTCTGCAAGGCGCATGATTGCGGATTCCTGTGATGCCTTTGCAAGCACCTGGGATGAAAGTTCGGAAGGAAGTGCCATTGATCCTGATGTTCTATTGATATCAGCCATTTTTAATCTCCTTATTTGAAGTTTGCATCGAACCATTCTTTAAACTGATCTTCAGGCTTCGATGCTGTGGTGTGGTGTACCTCTCCACCGTCTTTTACATTCGGGTAAGAGGTAGGTTTACTGAAAGCGAGGATTGCTTCAGCTTGTGCCTTACAAGCTTCTTCGGTGTCGCTTGTGAGAAGATTTGCCGGAACCCCTGTCTCGCTTGCAATCTTTTCACGAACCGTGCGAACCTCTTCGGCTTTCTTAAGGTTGTTGAGTTCATCCTCTAATGATTTTGCACGTTCGGTAGCTTTCTGAAGTTCACTCTTGTTTGCTTCTTCCGCTTCGTCATACTTGGCGGCTTTGGCTTTCAAGTCCTCATAGTCCGAATACTTGCCTTTTTCCTCGGCAAGTCTCTTGCCTACGATTGCATTGACTTCATCCTGGGTGAACGTGCGGGTCTGCCCTTCGGCATTTTCCTGTGTGGTTACAGTAGCGTTGTCGCTCATTATTAAATCTCCTCTCTATGAGTAAAATCCTCGTTTAAGGGACGAGTTCCCATTAAAAAAGCACCTTTTCGGGTGCTAATTTACATCTATTAAGCCTTGGTTATCTGTACCTTGGCTTTCTTTATCTGCCGCATAAGCGGTTCTTCGCATCGAATTGATGCGCTCTGTCGGTGTTCGACCATCTGCGTGTTGATACATTGATAAGTACGCATCGGGATCGTAGCCCTCAACGGTAGTGCGCTCATTAAACCTTACTGTGTACTGACAATCACAGTTTGAATGAATGTGTTCCGCATGACCGTTCTTAACAGCCTTTTTGGATGCGTATTGCCATCCTCTCGATGCAAGGGCTATGCAAAACGGACAAGTCTCGCCCGATGGAATCCAAGCAAACTCCGCCCCATCTCTTATGGCATTGTGCATCGTGGTATCAGCACCCGCCATCTTTACCCAACGAGAAGCGGCACTCGCTATCTCTTCAAGATTTCCACTCTGAAGTAGTGTTCCGTTCACCGCTTTGGCTACGTCACCATAAGAAGCGAGTTCTGCCATTTCTGCGGGTGCTACATATCTTCCTTCGAGAATAGCTACCGCATCATACATTTCTGCGGAAAGTGCCGCTGTCGCTTCGCCGTATTTTTGAACAATGGCATAAGCATAATCAATCAATTCCTTGCGCTGTGCTTCGGTCAAGGTTTCTATCGCATCGGATCCGTGCAAAAGATGATTTCTCATAAAGGTGACGATATCCATTGCCGCCTTTTCATTCGTCTTGCGGAGTAATGCGATGTACTTATTCCATTCTTCTCTACTGATCGTTGCCATTTACTTCTTCTATGAGTTGCATCCCTCTTGCTCTGCCCTCTTGCGATTTGATGCGCCTTATATCGGCTTTATCAAATCCGAGCATTTCCAAGAATACATCGGTCGATGCAAAGCCCTGTCTTGCGGATGCAATCTTTATAGCCGCATCTGCCGTGACCGCTACACTTGGCATTGCCGGATTCTTGAAGTGTGCAACAATTGCTTTCTGTTCGGGGGTAAGTTCATCGAGCGACACATTGTTTTCAATGGCAAGTGCCATGAGTGCGATTGACCTTAAGCCGATGCCATTGTTGATGTTAAGCTGTTGTGCTGTCGCTACAAGGGTCTGACTCTGTGCCAGGATTGCATCACTTGATGTCGGGTTTGCATCATTTACAACTCCCGTATCTGTGACGGTCAATCCCGTTGCCGCACTAAACTGTGTAGCAAGCATTCGGAGCATTTCAACGTGAGGGGTTATAGTTCCTTGCTGAAGCTGTCCGAATGAAGGTTTCTCACCTGTTTCGGGGTTTGTGGTCGATGTAAGAATAGAACCTACATACTGTCTGAATTTATTGTTTACAACCGCATCAAACTGTTCATCGGTAACACCAAGCAAGTATTTCTGTGGTGCGGTCGCAAATTCCAAACCGATTGAAGCATTCGCTACGGTTCTGACATAGCCCTGGATGAGTCTTCTAATAGGCTCTTTTATCCTCGACCTACCAAAAGGCTTGTCTGAAGTCGCATTCCAAATGAGTGCTTCCATCAGAGGTCTGCCCATCTTGTGCAGATGCTGTTCCGCATACCATATTCCGTCCAACTTGGTTAAGACCCAAATCGAATCATCGGTATAGTAATTGATTATCATGGGTTGCCAATTATGGTCATTATCGGGTGCGGTGTCGATGATGGCAAAACCATAAGCGATTCTGCCTTTTTCTCCATCCCAAACAGCCGAAGCGGTTAAGGGAGAGTGAAAACGAATCTTTACACCCTCATCCGAGTTCGAAAGAGTTGCAAAAACACATCCGAACTTCAATTCATCACGGCAAGCCTTGATGTATTCGTCTATGAAATGGTTATTTGCCACAATCTCATCAATCTCGGTGACATCTTCGCCATTTTCTCCGACAAAGCCATCAAACATTGAACGTCCGGCAAGCACATCAACAGTTTTTGCTCCCCAAGCGCATCCGATTTCGAGTTTCATAAGTCCATCGGGCAATGCGATGCCTAAATTAACCTCACCAAGGGAAACCTTGCCCTCATAGTATCTGTTTTTTAACTCATTCTTGGCTCTGTGCCTGTTGAATGTTTCAACAAGCGACATTAACCTCGGTCTTTCTTCACTTGGAAAGTTTCTGATGTTGCTTATTTCTATGTTCTGCATTTGTTACCTCAACCGATTAACATTGACCGCCCTGGATTTCTCTTTGATGTTGTCGCTCCCCACAAGGCTAATGAACAGCCCTCTATGGGAGTCGAATTATCCCCACCAAAACCCCAACCGCCGCCGATAGGTCTTTTTATTGCTGTGGTTGCTGACTCTCTTAACGCTTCTTGCCCTGAATACCAGGTAAGTGCGCCCTCATTCACCGAGTTTGTCAGCATTCCCGTTGCGGCAATCACATCTTTTGCGGATGGTCTGATAATCGAGCCTTTGACTCTCCATTTCTCCGCAATCTTTTCAACAAGAACATCTACGCCATTTCTGCCATCTATGACTACGCAACAAGCTTTATCTGCACGTTCGTTCAGCCAATCGGCAAGCCATTTTGTACCATGCCCTGTGGGTTTTGCTTCAATGAGTGAGATTCTTGCTTTACCATCTGCGGGTATCACAGCCCCGCACAGGCATACATAAGAGCCATCGGATGAGAACTTCACTCCATAGGCGGTTTTACCTTCGGGCTTTTTCTCATCTGATCTACAAGCATCCCACTTCTCTGCCTTAATCGCATAATCTATTCGCTCTATTGCCTTGGGTGTCCACCATCCAAGTCTTTCTCTTGCGAATCCATCTACACTCATCTGCTCAAATTCATTCGTGATGGTTTTTTCTGCGATTCTATGCCCGAGTGCCGGATTGGTGTCATACGCTAAATCGAGGTAAGTATCTGCGGTAATCTGTTCAAGCTTCTCGATGCCCCATTCAAGCCACCATAGTGTACCGACACCCGAATGTGCTTCATCGTGCATCTTCTTGAATACAGTACCTTTGCAAGTTGGTGATGGTGGAGTGCCTATGTAAATCTGCTGTGGCATCTTACTGACATCACTCGCATCTGATGAAGCAGAGATAACAGGGAGCATTCCTTCTTGTTGCTCGTCCGTCATTTCCTGGGCTTCGTCAATGATGATAACCGAGTATGTTCCACCTCTTGCACCCGCATTTGTTCTTGTGGAGAACTCTATACATCCCCCATCGTGCCAAATGCCGTCCTCATCTTGCCAATCATTAAAATAGATACCCTCATATCCTCGCCCTCTTGTGATTGACTTCACATCGTGGGCAAATTCGGGGTATCTCTCGGGATTCTCGAATATATTGCAAAGCGCATCAAACATCTTCTTTGTGGTTGACGAATGATGTGCCGAATATAATACCGATCTATGCTCAAAGTCTGCCATGTATATCGCATAGTGCCTTGCGGAATATGATTTTCCATTCTGCCTTGGCTTCGATATACATATCGTAAGTGCCGCCGGAGAGCCGTCTTCGTTCCTCGCAAGCATAAGTACCAATTCGTACTCTTGTGCGGGATAGAATGTTGCACCGCCGTCTTCGATGAACATTTCTGCGACAACTTCACCGTCTGAATAAGCATAAGTCCCGATTCTTTCAAAGGTAGGTGTTTGCCTACCGTACTTCATGCTTTCTCTTTAGACGGTCATGCTTCGACATCTTGTTCTTGGTTTCTGCTTCAAGCCTTGCTTTTTCTTTGGCTCTTTCAGCTTCTATGGCTTCAATTTCTCCGATTACTTCCATGAGCCTTTTGGAATTGGATGCCATATCTCGCCCTGACTCACAACTTTGGATCGTTGTTGCCAGGATGTCCCTTAATGCTATTAAGGTTTCGTACTTGTTTCCGCTCTTTGCGGCTTCTACAAGATTTGCCACGTTCAAATCTCCTTTGCTTTTACCGTGATATGTCCCCACCTCAATGTGGGTATGTGAGCCATGTGGAAAACTTTTTCTCACACAGCGTGCGGCGCTGGACCGGCTGGGTTGAGCCTTTGGGGTAGGTCAGGGATAGTTCCCCTCATCCATCCATCACCATTCGCCATCTGATATAAAAGCTTTCCTCTCTACCCTTATTTGGTCTGTGGGTAGGTGATTACTTTTTCTCTGATTGCAAATCCAATGAGCGGGAGCGAGGTTGTCCACATCCATGCAAGCCCCCTCGGGTGATGAATAACCAAACTCTTTCCAACGTGAAACAGGATGTATCTCATCTATCACGAATGACAGCGGATGCAAATGATTGCTTGGTTCTTCGTAATTGATTGGTCTTCCGCATATATGGCAAGGCAACCCCAGGGCTTTAAATCTTGCCCTCATCTTCCGTCTAAAATTGCCATTCTTATACCTTGGGTTGTTTTTCTGTGCCATGGTTTTTGATAACCAAAAAGGACGGCTACAACTTGTAACCGCCCCATTAAGGTGAGGAAGAATCCTACATGAGTAAATCTGTTCCACAAATTTTACAATATCAATTTAACTCATATTTAGTAACATTATGTAACATCCATAAACTTTTTTTCAAATTCTCTTAAGGCTCTTCCGTGCATCGTGATTGCCGCCCTCTCATTTGACAACCCCATTTTATATGCTATCGTGATCCATGATGTCTGCTTCGTGGGGTTCTGTCTGTTCTCGGTAAGGTATCTCCATGTGAGAAGTTCAGCATATCTCGGGTTATCCATTTGGTCTACCTTGCCGGATATCTCATCGAGTTTCTTTTTGAGTTCTGTTACCTGGCACTCATACTCTTTATCCCAATCACATAACTCGGCTAATGCGTCTCCCACCTTATCAGTTACGCTTGCCTTGCTTGCTCCTGAATCGTCAAGTTGTAAGGGATGATACCCTAACTTGGCTCGGAGTTCTTCACACCTCTGATGAATGTGGTATATCTGTCTCCTTATCCTTAAGCCCTGCATAAGATAATCTTTCGCCGTCACTATCTCACCCCCTA
>AUXO010506258.1_pt1 | contig 11073 bp, 9 predicted proteins | sample 768731 | NCBI WGS metagenome assembly AUXO01 (sample SAMN02715735, study PRJNA202380) | gut metagenome | biome: sheep rumen | host: Ovis aries | place: New Zealand: Palmerston North
ATTTCCCATACTAAGTGATGAAGTCCTCTTTTATCCGTTGAACCAATATACATACCTGGTCTTTTTCTTACTGCTTCTAAGCCTTCTAATATTTTGATAGATTCTTCATTATAGTTATCTTTACTTTTTGCCATTATTCTACCTTCTTTCAGATTCTAAGTTATTATATCATAAAGAAAAAAAAAGACCAAGTAAATTAACTTTTTTGTTTACTTAGTCTTATTCTAATTTTAAGGTTACAGTCATTTCTTCTGTCACTATACTTCCTTCTTTAATACTTTGAGATTTTACGTATCCTTTACCTTCTGTTTCATATCTTACTCCCATTAGTTTTAATATGTTAATGGCATCTTTATATGATAAGCCTGTTAGGTTAGGAATTTTTTTGTCATAATTATCTGTCAATAAAGCAACTACACTTCCTGGATATAAGTTATTGTCTTTTTCTGGGTATTGATTTATTATTTTTTCTCCTGTACCTAGTATGAATACTTTCATTTTATTTTCTTCTAATTCACTTTTTATATCGTTAGTTGTTTTACTGATGTAGCTTTTTATTTTATAGGTTGTTGCTTTATTGTTATCTACTACAATATTAAGATATTTGCTTGTGTTTACTACTACGTTTTTTACGGCTTCTGCTACATAGTTAGTTGTGTCTTTTGGTTTTTTTAGTACTGTGTATATAATTATTTTAGGTGCATCTGCTGGATAAAGGCCTGCGAATGAGTAGACATAGTCGGATTCTCCTTTCATATATGTTCCTGTTTTTTCATCATATATTTGGGCTGTTCCTGTTTTTCCCATTATTGGATAGTTTTCTAGGTAATAGGCATTTCCAGTACATTTTTCTTTATCGTTACATACAACACTTTTCATTAGTTCTTTTATTTTCGAAATACTTTCACTATTTGCAACAACATCTATTACTTCTGTTGTTGCTTCATAGTTGGTTTCTTTTGTATCTGGGTCTTGTATTTTAGATACTATGTATGGTCTTAATAGTTTTCCATTATTACTTATAGTTGTTAAGGCTTGGATCATTTGGATTGGTGTAATAGTGATGGCTTGGCCAAATGTTGCTGATGCTGCATCTATGTCGTAGTTAAATTTAATTCTTCCAGTTGCTTCATTATTTAGAGTGAATCCTGTTACTTTACCAAATCCATAGCTGTTATAACAATTTTTTAAGGTTTTTTTATCTATCATTTCTGTTTCTAGTAGGCTTGCTGCTCCTACGTTTGAACTCATTGCGAATCCATAGTCATAGGTGATTTTTCCCCATCCTACTTTATTCCAATCATGTACTGTTGTTTTTTTTCCGTCTTTTGCGGTATAGGTAATTGTTCCGGAATCATATGTTGATTGTCCGTTATATTTTCCATTATCGATTGCACAAAGATATGAAAATATTTTCATTGTACTTCCTGGTTCATATGGGGTTCTGGTCATTAAATCTACATAATTAGTTATATCTTTTTTGTTTGGATCAAATGATGGAGCGGTTGCATAAGATAGGATTGCTCCTGTTGAGGCATCTGCTGTTATCATTAGTCCCCATTCTCCTTTGGAGTCACTTACCATTTTTTTGACAGCTGTTTCTGTAAATAATTGGATGCCGCTATCGATTGTTAAATAAACATTATCTCCGTCATCTGCATCTTCTATGTATTCACGACCATTTGCTATTTTATAGCCATTTCTGTCGTGTTCGTAGGTTACGTATCCACTTCTTCCACTTAAGTTTTCGTTAAAATATTCTTCTATTCCTAATTGGCCTACTTTCCAAATATTACCGTCTTTATCTTCTTCGTTTACTGTATAACCTACTGCATATGAAGCAAAATCTCCACTTGGATAATATCTTTTAGTACTTGCAATAAAATCTATTCCAGGTAAGTTTAAGTTTTTGATTGTTTCCATTTGGATTTGACTTAAGTTTCTACTTCCTGGTCCTAATTCTACTTGATATGCTTTCTTTTTTAGTATTATTTTTAGAGCTTCCACATCCATATTTATGTATGGCGCTAATTTTTCTGCTGTTGTGTCTGGATCTGTTACGTGTAGTGGTACTTTGCTGTTTTCACTTCTTTTTTCATCTAAGTATGCTATTACTGAATAACTGGCAACGTCTTCTGCTAAGACGTTTCCGTTTGCATCATAGATACTTCCTCTTTTTGGTAGAATTGTTTCTTCTTCGGTATTTCTATTTTTTATGAAGGATGTGATTGTTTCTTTTCCAACTTTATAATCAGTTGTACATAAATAGATGACTCTTGCGATTAGGGTTGAGAATAATAAAAGAACACATGGGAATAGTATATAATTTGCTCTTATTTTTTCTATACTAATTTTTTTCTTTTTCATATTCTCACCTTCTTTCTTAGTTTATAGTTTTTATATTTTCACTTCTGTATGATAATCCATATTCATTACTTATTTCTTTTATATTATCTAGCGATGTCATTTCATCTATTTTCATTTTTAGACTTTCATTTTTCTTTTTTTGTTTTTCTACTTTTTGTTCTAATTTTTGTATTTCTACGTTTGTTTGCGCTATGCTTGTTTCGCAACAAACTATTCCTATTATGAGGGCTATTATTATCATAATACAAAGTCTATACATTAATCGTTCAAAACTACTTAGAATTTTTCTTTTCTTTTTTTCTTTTTTCATTTTTACTTTATCCTTTCTATTACTCTTAATCTCGCGCTATGTGCGCGATAGTTATTTTCTGTTTCTTCATGTGATGGGGTTATACCTTTAGATATTATTTTAAAACTTGGTTGGTATTCATCTGGGATGAATGGTAATTTTTTGAATTCTTCAGGTATATTAGTTACTTTGTTAAATGTTTCTTTTACGATTTTGTCTTCTAGAGATTGAAAGCTTATTACACAGATTCTTCCTCCTATATTTAGTAAATCAAGGGACTGATTTAGTGCTTCTTTTAAGACATCTAGTTCATGATTTACTTCAATACGTATTGCTTGGAAGGTTCTTCTTGCGGGATGTTTTTCTTTTGTTGCTTTCATTGGCATACTTTTTTTTATAATATCTACTAGTTCTAGTGTTGTTTTTATTTTAGAAATATCTCTTGATTTTACTATGTTTCTTGCGATATTTTTAGCGTATTTTTCTTCTCCGTAATCTCTTATTATTCTATATAAATCTTCATATGAATACTCATTAACTACGTTATAGGCACTTAGTGGGGATTTTGTATCCATTCTCATATCTAGTGGTGCATCTTTATGATATGAGAATCCTCTTTCGTCGTTATCTAGTTGTACTGATGATACTCCTAGGTCAAAAAGTATTCCATCCACTTTTTCCACATTATATGTGGAAAGTTCTTTTTTTAAATTTTTAAAGTTACTTCTAATAATTGTATAGTTATTAGATATTTTTTTTAGGGTAAGTTTACTTTTTTCTATTGCAAAGTCATCTTGGTCGAAGGCATATAGATGTCCTGTGTTAAGTTTTTTTAGTATTTCGCTGGAATGTCCTGCAAAGCCTAAGGTAGCATCTACGTATATGCCATTTTCTTTTATATTTAAGTTTTCTATGCTTTCTTTTAGTAATACGCTTGTATGATACATATATTTCACCTTCTAAATTAATAATATTATAACATATTATTTCATTAAATATAGAAAAAACATTAACTTTACAGAGAAGTTAACGTTTTGTATTATCTAGATAGTACTCTGGAATTTTTCCTTGTATCATTTGGATAGTTAGAGGTGTTGTATTTGTTACTTTGATTTTTTTAGATAAGAATGGCATTTGAATATTTAGGGTGGCTGATGATATTAGGTCTATTTCTATTAGTGCATTGTTCATACCGTATTCTTTTATTTTAGATTTAATATCTGTTGATATTTCGCCTATTAGTTTTAATTTTATTGGTATTTTGGGGCCTATATTTGATAGTAAGTAATTACCTGTTGATGATCCTATTGGAATTAGAAATATTATGTTATTATTTATATATTGATATGAGATATCTGTATTTGTAATAGTGTTTGTTATTTTTTTTGTTGTCATATTTATAATGTCTTTTTCTAATTCTTTGGTTATTTTATTTTTTATGGTATTTATTTCTTTCGTGTTATATTCAATAATAGTTATTTCTTTTTGATTGTTATATTCTGTATTTATTAAGTATTTAAATTCTATATTTTTAGTGTGGGTATTTATACTTTTGTTCATGGTTATATTCATTAATTGGCGTACTTGATTTTCAGCACATGTTATTAAATCACTACCTAGTTTTTTTTCAAAATAATAAATGAAGATAATTGAACATATTAGAGATAATAAGTGTAAATATAGTATGATGGTAATTAGATTTTTTTTCATGATATATTATATGTTTTATTTTATGTTTAATACTTTACAGATACTTTACATACTTTTCATAAAATTATGTCTATAAAACAAATTAGTCGATTTAAAGTTATAGTAAAAAAAAATCATTTATAGTATAATGTTATAAAGGTGATGTAGATTTGAGATTACAGAATTATTTTAAGGACAACATTTACGCAAATCGTGGTATGACCTTAGAAGATGATATTAATAAGACAAATGAGTTTTATAATCTTCAAAATATTGCTTTAGTATATAAAAAACCTACTCCTATTCAAGTAGTTCAGGTTGAATATCCTAAAAATAGGATTAGGGAGGCTTATTTTCATGAACCTTCTACTTTGGATTATACGGGGATATATTTAGGTAAGTATATTGAATTTGATGCTAAGGAGACGATGAGTAAAACTAGTTTTCCGTTATCTAATATTCATAAGCATCAAATGAAGCATATGGAGAAAGTTATTTATTTTGGGGGAATTTCCTTTTTAATAGTGAGATTTTCTACATTAAATTTAACTTATTTGTTAATGGGGAATGATATTATTCATTTTGAAGATGATTATCAACGTAAGTCTATTCCACTTAGTTATTTTGAAGAACATGGATTTTTAATACCACTTAAATATAGTCCTAGATTAGATTATATTAAAGTTGTTGATAAAATTATAAAGGAAGTGAAATAATGAAAAAGAAACATAAGATTGATCAGGGAAAAAAACATAGAAAGGATGTTGTTAAGGTAAAGAAAGAAAAACGTAAATGGTGGAAAAAGTTAGTTAGTTTATTTATTGTATTATGTGCTTTAGGTGTATTTGCTGTTTTCGCATTTCTCATTTATATTGTACGAGAAAGTGGTGAATTTGATCCTAATAAGCTTGCTAATCAAGATCAAACAGTTATTTACGATAGTAAGAATAATATTATAGCTAAACTTGGTATTGAGAAGCGTGAATCTGTTACTTATGATAAATTGCCTCAAGTTTTAATTGATGCGATTGTTGCAACAGAGGATTCAAGATTCTTTCAGCATAATGGTGTTGATGGTGCTAGATTTTTAAAAGCATCTGTTGGGCAAGTGTTAGGGCACTCAGATGCTGGTGGTGCATCTACTTTAACGATGCAGGTTGTTAAAAATAATTTAACTAGTACTAAGCAATCTATTATTCGTAAATTTAAAGATATTTATTTGGCAGTTTTCTTTATGGAAAGAAAATATACTAAACAAGAGATTATGGAATTTTATGTTAATGATAGTTTTTTAGGTGGTAGTAGTGTTTATGGTGTTGAGGAAGCATCTAAATATTATTTTGGTAAATCTGTATCTGATTTGAGTTTGCCTGAGGCAGCTATTATTGCTGGTATGTTCCAAGCACCTTATTCGTATGATCCATATCGTTTTCCTGATAATACAAAGAAGCGTATGACTACGGTATTAAAATTAATGGTTAGACATGGATATATTACTCAGGAAGAAGCTGATATGGCTGGTAGTTTAGATATTACTTCTTTATTAGTTGGAACTTCTTCTAGTGAGAATAAGTATCAAGGATTTATTGATACGGTTGTTGAGGAAATTAAGAAGAAGACAAAAAATGATCCTGCTTTAGTATCTATGGAGGTTCATACTACTATGGATCCTGGTATTCAGGATGGTATTAATAAAATACTTGCTGGTGAGGGATATACATGGGTTAATGATAAAGTGCAGGCTGGTATTACTATTATTGATGTTAAGTCTGGTGCTATTACTGCTATTGGTACTGGAAGAAATCGTACTGGTGAGAGACAGTTGAATTATGCTACACAAACTTATCGTCAACCTGGTTCTACTGCTAAACCTATATTTGCTTATGGACCTGGTTTTGAGTTTGATAACTTCTCTACTTATCAGTTATTTAATGATGAGGCTTGGTCTTATAGTAATGGTGGTAATCCTGGTAACTGGGATGGTGGTTATTATGGACTTATGACTTTAAGAGATGCTCTTGCTGTTTCTAGAAATATTCCTGCTATTAAATCTCTTCAAACTGTTAATAAAGATGTTGGTAATAAAAAGATTGTTAGTTTTGTTGAGGGGCTTGGTATTGAATTGAAAGATCATGTTGCTTATGAGTCTTATGCTATTGGTGGTTTAGAGACTGGTGTTACTACTACACAGATGGCTGCTGCTTATGGTGCTTTTGCTAATGGTGGGTATTATATTGAACCTTATACAGTTCAGTCTATTACTTATCGTGGTACTGGTGAAACTACTGAATTTGAAACTAAAAAGACTCAAGCTATGAAAGAGTCTACTGCCTATTTAATGAATAATGTTTTAGAGTATGCTGCTCGTCATGGTTTTAGTGGTGGTACGAGTGCTTATCGTGGTACTGTTGCTGCTAAGACTGGTACTTCTAATTATGATGAGGCTACAATGAGAAAACATGGTTTACCTAGTTATGCTGTTAATGATTTGTGGACTGTTGCTTATACTCCACAACATTCTATTGCACTATGGTATGGTTATGATAAGATAGATAATCAATATTTTAATGGTTCTGGTACTCCTAAAGATAATTTAATGGCGGCTATTATGAGATATATTCCTGTTACTACTGAAGGATTTAAGCAACCTTCTAGTGTTGTTGCTTCTCAGGTTGAAATGGGTACATGGCCTGCTGCACTTCCTAGTAAATATACTCCTGGAGATTTAATTAATACTTTCTATTTTGCGGCTGGTACTGAACCTACTGAGGAATCAAATCGTTTTCAACAATTAAATGATGTTACTAATTTAAAAGCATCTACTACAGATGATGGTAAGATTAAATTAACTTGGGAACATAAGACTCCTGAAGTATTGACTGAGGAATACTTAAAGAAATATTTTAGTCAATCTGTATTTGGAAATGGTACTGATCATTTTGTTCAAGAGAGACTTGCTTATAATAGAGATGCTTTAGGTGGTATGGGATATAGAGTTTATCTTAAGACAAATAATGGTACTAAGGAACTTACATTTACTAATGAAAAGAATTATATATATAAACCTACTTCTAGTGGTAATGTAACATTTATTGTTAAAACTGAATTTAAGAATTTTAGAGATACTGCTAGTGGTGGTGTATCTGTTAGTACTAATGCTACTGCTATATCAGATGATACTAATAAATTGAGTGCTACAGTTGTTGGTGGTAAAAAGGTAGAATTAGAGGCAGATGAGACTTATACTGAAAAAGGTGTTACTGTTACTTATGGCAAGGATGATGTTACTTCTAAATGTAAAATTATTTATGTTATAGATGGTACTACTTTTACATCAATGTCTGATGTATCTTCAAAAGTTAATGAGTTGCTTGATAAGAATAAAGAAATTAAAATTAGTTATCAAATACAATATACTCCTGAAGAAAGTGACGAGGCGATTAGTACGACTGTTACTAGAAGTGTAGAATTAAAATAGACACGTAAGTGTCTATTTTTTATTCACATGTATAGCCTAGGCTTTGATAGTTTGATTTTATATCAGAAAAATCTTTTGTTACGTTGAATCTAGTTAATTCAGACTCATCTATTTTATCCATGTCTATTTCATAGATTATTTTATATTCATTATCATTATCTACATCCACTTTATAAGAAAAACCTTCTACATTGTTAAACGTATCTAATTGATTTTGATATCTATTTCTTATACCTGATATATCTAGTATTGTGTCGGTTACTCCATCAACTATTCCGTCTATTGTATCTCCAACTACACCATCTACTACATCATCTGAATTTAGATCATTATTATTGTTAGTTGTGTCTTCTGATATTCCGTCTGTATCAGCATTTGTACCATCCATATTATTATTTTGATTATTATTTTGATTATAATCGTATGTTATTTTTACGTGTTTTACTTCATCATCTAAATATTTAATTTCATACTTTGTGTTTGTTGTTATTCCGTTTGTTTCTGTTGTACTAGAACATGATAGTGTGTGTTCTTCGTTGCCACAACCAGACATTAATAATAATATACTTAGACCTATAAGTATCTTTTTCATTTTTTTACCTCCTTATCATTTATTAATATGGATTAATATTTATTTTTTATTTTGGTAATTTATTACAAAAAAATAACCTAATATTTTTTACTATTTAGGTTATTATAATAATATATTATTTAGTATATTCAAATTCGTAATCTAATATACGTACAATATCTCCTTCTTGTATTCCCATTTTTTCTAATTCATCGTCAATTCCCATTTTACGTAATTTATGAGAAAATCTTAGTAAGGCTTCTTCTGTTGTGAAATTTGTCATTTTAAATAGTTTCTCTACTTTTTCACCTTTAATTATATAAACATCCTTTTCTTTAATTATTGTAAATGGTTTTTCTTTTTTGAATTGATATAGTACGTGACTTTCTTGCATGTCTTCATCAAATAGAATTTCTTCTTTTGTATTTTTTACTAATTCTTCTAATGAAGAGATTACTTTATCTAGTCCTTCATTATTGATTGCGCTTATTTCATAGATTGGTAGTTTTATCTTTTCTTTAAATTTATTTAAATTTTCTTTTGCAGATGGGATATCCATTTTATTTGCGATTATTATTTCTGGTTTTTTTAATAGTTTTGGGCTAAAATTTTCTAGTTCTTTTCTGATGGTTTGGTAATCTGTATATGGATCTCTTCCTTCTATTCCAGACATATCTATTATATGAGCTATTACTTTAGTTCTTTCAATGTGTTTTAAAAATTTTATACCTAATCCTAAGCCGTTAGATGCTCCTTCAATTAATCCTGGTAAATCTGCTACTGTATATGAGTAGTCTTTTGTACTTACTACTCCTAAGTTAGGAGATAGAGTTGTAAAATGATAGGAAGCAATTTTTGGGTTAGCATTTGTTATCATTGATAGTATTGTACTTTTTCCGACACTTGGTAGTCCTACTAATCCGACGTCTGCTAACATACGAAGTTCTACTTTTATTTTTCTGTTTTCTCCTGGTTCTCCTCTTTCGGCAAATGATGGACATGGATTATTTTTGGTTGCTAAGGTTACATTTCCTCTTCCGCCTCTTCCACCGTATGCGACAATTATTTCTTCTCCATGTTTTGTTAGGTCACCAATAATTACTCCTGTTTCTTCATCTTTTACAGTTGTTCCAAGTGGTACTTTTATAATAGTGTTTTCTGCATTAGAGCCATTTTTGTTTTTGCCGCTACCGTTTACGCCTGGATTTCCTTTTACATGGCGCTGATATCTTAAATCTATTAGTGTACGTAGTCCTTCGTCTGCTTTAAAAATGATGTCTCCACCTTTTCCACCGTTACCGCCGAAAGGTCCACCCATGGGAATATATTTTTCTCTTCTAAATGCCATACAGCCATCACCGCCGTGTCCTGCGGTTGCTTCTATTATTACTTCATCTACAAACATAGTATACCTCCTTTTTCTATTTATATTATACATAAGAAAAAAATAAAAGAAAAGTAACTTGATGTATTTTTCTTTTATTTTTCTTTTGTTGATATTACTTTTGTTTTAGCAAGAATATCATGCAATCCTCTTCCGTCTGTTCTAATTAGAATTAGAGACATTATTATTAAGTCTAACATATTTTGAACTGAGTATGCTATATTGGTGATATTGCTGTATCCTGTTTCGGTAGTGCAGAATATTGCGATTAATCTTGTTATGTAGTAAATTGTTTGATATAGCATAATTGTTCTTATTGAATAACTTAAGATAGAGACTTTTTCTTTTTCATCTATATTTACTATTCTTAGTTTCATTATTTTCTTACCTAGTGTTTGACCTGCAGTTATATAATTAAATCCTATAAAATATAATAACACTATTATTAAATATATTATTTTTTCTGATATTGAATTTTTGTCTTGTAAATAGAGATTCTTTTTTGCACTTTTATTATATTTTTTTGATATATCCTTAATTAGTTTATTAAAGTTTTTTTCAGTTAGTTTGTTATCAATCCAATATTTATTTATTTCTTCTGTATAACTAGGGTTATGTTCTATTATTTTATTATATTCTTTTTCAGTTAGTTTATTATCACTATAGTATTTTTGAAAATCTGTTATTATAGTTGCATAACCTATATATTCTTCATTGGCAAGATTCTGATATTTTTGATATTTATTTAGGTTTGGATTAAATATTGTTGTACTTGCTAGGCTTTGCGTTAATGTTGTTATTAATAATATATCAATTAGATATGCACATATTCTTTTAAATATTTTAGACATGGTTACTCCTTTATTTTGAAATAAGTTCACATATTAAGTTGCTTATTTCTGTTGGGTTTTCGATTGATAGTCCTTCTATTAATCTAGCTTCTGAGTAAAGTACTTTTGTATATTTTTCTAGTTCTTCTTCTTTTCCTTCTTTATATAGTGTTTCTATTTTTTCTTTAATTGGGTGTGATTCATTTATTTCTAATACCATTTTAGCATTTACTTTACTATCGTTTGGCATAGCGTTTAATACTTTTTCCATACTTGTTGATAGTTCACCTTCGTTTGTTAGACATACTGGGTGATTTTTTAATCTATGGGTATATTTGATTCCTGTTATATTATTGTTTTCTAGTGTCTTTAACATTTTATCAAACATATCTTTCGCATCTGTATTAGATTTTTCTAGTTCTTTCTTTTCTTCTTCAGTATCTAGATCAATACTATCGTTACTTA
>AUXO010727268.1_pt1 | contig 11073 bp, 24 predicted proteins | sample 768731 | NCBI WGS metagenome assembly AUXO01 (sample SAMN02715735, study PRJNA202380) | gut metagenome | biome: sheep rumen | host: Ovis aries | place: New Zealand: Palmerston North
TGTGGTAAAGGTGTTAGGTAACGTAGCCACAATGGACGTCAGCGCCCTTACCGACTATGGCGTTATGCTTGCCATCATGGACAAGGTAAGGGAAATGTACGGAGAGTAGTAAGCGAAAGGAGAAAACACTATGCTCGACTTAGCAAGGGAACTCGTTAAATTTGCATACGGATTCGATCCGTATGAGTGGTGGGATAACTACGACACCTTAGAGGATGCCGTAACGGAAACGTGCCGTATGCTTTATAGTAAGCCACATCGCAAGGGAATTGCGTCGGCTTTGAAGTGCATAGTGGAGTGGCATGATGACGACGAAACAGCAAGCGAAGCGGTAAAATTGTACAGAGCAGTAATGGCTCTGTAACGGAAAGGGAAAGGTAGTGATATTATGGCAAGATTCAAAGTTGGCGACATGGTAAAGATTCGTGAAGGATTAAAAGGGGACAACACATATGGCTACTTGTATTTTCACCCGGACATGGAACAGTTTTGCGGAAAGGTTGGTAGAATCACAGGAATTTACAATGATCACTATATAATCGACGGATGTGACGATTGGACTTTTAGCGACGACATGGTAACAGAAGTGTTTGAAATCGAGGTAGCACTTCCCGAAACGCTTATGAAAAAAGATCAGCCGTACACGTTAAGCGAAAGCGAAGCGGAGTACCTTACGGCAAAGGGAGAAGAACTTCTCCAGAACTACGGCTATGACACTGACAATATTGGCGCCGTGTATGACGAATGGGCACGAAACAAGGGGTGGCTTATCAACCTTTTCAAGCGAAGCGAGGAATATGTAGACGGCAAGTTTTACATCTACAAAAAGGCACAGCCGTTGCTTCGTCCGGTTGATAAGAATGCGGTAAACGAATTTGTACTTTGGGCAAAAAACACGATTAGAGATATCGCAAAGCAAAGGGAGATTAAGTTCGGATTCTTTACATACGCAGAGATGGAGAGGATGGCTGATGCGTACTATAACCTTTCTGACAAAATACCGTACGGAGCTGTTTATAACGGAATGACGAGAGATATGTACCACGGAGAATATCGTCGTGTTACAGCAAAGCTCAGCAGCGTAAAGGGAGAACATTTCAGAGGAGCGTTTGTATCCGCAGATGATTACAAATCATTCACTTCGGCATATAAAGTGTTTTGTGCCCTTGAGGAAATTGTAGGCAGAGTACCCGATCCGTCCAAGTTAGATAATGATTTTGTCACTGCGGTGTTACAGTATAACGACTATACACTCAAAGCGAAACCGTCCGTTGGTATGAGCACCACGAAGTTCGTCGGCAAGGTAATGCGTGAACTTGGAATGGATAAAATTGTAGACTTGCAGAAAACAACATGGGTTGATGAAAACACCGGAGAAGTGCACGAGCGTGTAAGGGATATGGGATACAACAAGTACCGCGCAATGCTCGGTGACGCAATCAATCCGTATACATACGACAGAGATATTGTTATCTCTGTTAACCCGATTGACTATTGGGCTATGTCCTTTGGTACTGACTGGGCATCATGTCATACGATTGATAAGCGAAACGACAGAAACATGAGCAACACTTACAACGGAATGCATAGTTCAGGAACGGAAAGCTATATGCTTGATAGTTCTACGTTCGTAGTGTATGTCGTACCCGATGGTGAGTGGCTTGAGCGAAACGGAGAAGAGAACATGGACGTTGAACTTCGCAGTAAGTTTAAGAGAGTTATGTTCTCTATGGGAGAGGATAAGTTACTCGAAATGAGAGTATATCCGGACGGTAGAGATGGTGGTGATTCAGGACTTGCAACGCAGCTTAGAAACATCGTACAAAAGGAAATTGCAAATCTGTATAACACGGACAATATGTGGACACTCAAGAAGGGAGCTGACGAGTGCCGTTCCGTGACAACAACATACGGAACTCACTACGCAGATTATAACTGCTGTAATGATTGTAACGTATCATATCTCCGTAGAGTAGATGGTCTGCTCAACACAAAGAGAATCGTCATTGGACACAATCCGATTTGTCCCGGATGTGGAAACGAGCACACCGAGCAAGAAAACATTATGTGCAACGAATGCAACGGAAATTCACGCAAGTGTCCTCATTGCGGTGAATATTTTAGCGAAGATGGATATACGATGCCAGACGGCACAGAGTATTGCTCATATGAATGTGCAGAAAATGACGGTTGGGTTTGGTGTGACAACATAAACGAATATGCAAACGAAGATGATTCAGACGTACATTACTGCGAACAGTGCGATACTTGGTTTTATAACAGAGGCGACGCAGTTTATGTAGACGGAAATTGGTATTGCGATGATGATTGCGCAAGCCGCGCTGGATATGTTTGGTGTGAATATGATAATGAATATGCACACGAAGACGACGTCATTTTTATTGAAGAATGCGGTGAATACTTCGTGAACGAGGAATCAGCAAGGGAAGCTGGTTACGTCTATGACGAAGACGCAAGCGAATGGATTGCGGCATAGAAAGGGAAGGTGGACGATATGAGAAAGTTTAAGAACATCTGCAAGAAAACACAGGACGAATTGAAAATGTATCTCGAGAATGTGCTTTGTAAGACCTATCCGAAAAGCGAGGTGATAAACGGAGATGGGTTCTTATACGTCAAAGGAAGCGATCCCGTACTTGTAACCGCTCACATGGACACCGTACACAAACAGAAATGCAAAGACATCAAAGAGATAAAGAAAGACGGAAAGAAAGCATTGTGGTCTCCACAAGGAATAGGCGGTGATGACAGATGTGGCATATGGATGATCGTTAAGATGTTAAGCGAAACGAACTACCGACCTTCGGTACTGTTTTGTGAGGACGAGGAAATCGGTGGCGTAGGCAGTAGCAAATTTTGTCGCACCGTTTACGTAGACGAATTAAGGGAACTCAAGTATTTGATTGAACTTGATAGAGCACACGAAAATGACGCAGTGTTCTACAACTGTGGCAACAAAGAGTTTCAGAAATACATTATGGAAACGACTGGACTTGAAAAGGAATATGGTTCTTTTTCTGACATCGGACATCTTTCTCCAGCTTGTGACAAGGCAAGTGTAAATATTAGTTGTGGTTATTATAACCAGCACACACTCGAAGAATACGTTGTGTTTAAGGAGTTGAAGGCAAACTATGACAAGGTGCTGAAGTTGATGAAAGATTTGGACAACGCAAAATCATATGACTATCAAGAAGATAGACCGATTTATTCAAGCATTTGGGATGGCTTGTATGACTATACGCATCAGTATAGCGGTATCAAAACATGGGACGACGAAGACGAAACATATCATTTCACATGTGTTGAGTTTTGGTTTTACGACAAGAAGGGAGATGAATGTTACGACGAATACTGCGGAAGTTCGGTAGAGGAATGCGTAGGTATGTGGGCGATGGATCACCCGGATTTAAGTTTCAGCGATATATACGACTATAACGAGTTATAAAAGAAAGAGGTGGCGTAAATGCAAGTATTAGTGTTTACAAGCGACAGCGAGTACAAATGGAAAACAGTTAAGGATATTTGTGATGATAACGTAAAAACAAAAGATGGCGCAAGGTATTGTTGGCTTAACGTACTCGATGTAAAGAATGACATACGATCAACACGTCCATATAAGTGTAGAAATTGCGGAAAGCGATTCAAGACTATGGACGACTTCACAAAGCATGTCGAAAAAGAAAAGGCAAGCGCAGATTGCGCTAAATGTCCTTATGCAAATTACAGAGATGATATGTTGATAAGCGAAAAGATTAAAGCCAACGCGGACGGTACATATACAAAGATAAGAAAGACAGTTTGCAAACTTGACTGCAATCTTAGTTGGAGCACAAGAGGAAGGTCTATTAGCGAAGTCAAAGAAAGGAATATGTGTAAGTATTACAAATGCAACGAAGGGACATTGAGAAAAGAAACACCATTTAAGCCATTGTCTAAGAAAATGCTTACAATACAAGCGTTGTCTGACAAATGGAAGTTGTGCGAAATGGAGAACACATATAGATATAAACGTAGCTGCTTGTATGCACACCACAACGCAGTTGGTGTAATTGATATGTTTATTATCATGAAGAGAGGTGACTATGAATATGTAAAGTATGCAAATAAGAAATTATATAAATACAGATACGGTTGGCAAGAGGTTCCGTTGTCTTGTTACGGAGCTACTACACAAGAAGGCGTTGAAGATATAGAAAGGATGATGAAGTTATGATTACATGGGAAGAAGCGAAAGTTGATAGACAAGATATGATTCGCAAAGTCGTTGATTTGCTTAACGAGTATAATCATACCGCAACGGAAAATGGTGTCGGAACAATGCTTGACACGTTCTGGACAAACAAAAACGACATCATCGAGAAGATGGTGACGCATCCTGACTACAACGGGAATCTTCAAATTGTGTTTACCGAACCGTTTGATAGAGATGTTAACTCTTATGAAACACGAAGATTTGTTGAAAACCTTTTAACCGCACTTAAAGCAAGAGATAAAATTGTAAACGAAAAGAATGAAAACGGATTCACAAAGAATGAAGCCATAAAAATGCAGACAAGAGATTTGCCAAAGATTATTAAAACAACGGACGTTATAAGTCTAGAAATGAAACCGATAGAGAGTTTAGGTGAGTTTGTCTATGATAGCATTGTAGAAAATTGGATAACAAGAGCGTCAAGAGGTAAATTTGATACTACGGTGGCTTTAGTTAACTGCTTTAAGTATTATACGAAGGCAACTCTTGACGAAACCATTGTAAATGATATTAAAGACATATGTCCAGCTATTAACGTATCAAGCGGAATGAAAACAAGTAAGGCATTATGGAGAATCCTTACTTGGGCTGGCTTGAACGGAAAAGAAGAACAGAGTGTGTTTACTCCATACGGAGATATGATTAATCCTCTTAGAAGGGATTTGACCTTCGTTCTTTCGGTTAATCCGATTGATTATCTCAAAATGTCATTCGGAAACACATGGGCGTCTTGCCACACCATAGACAAACTGAACACAAGAGGAATGAGTAATCATTACTCAGGTGCATATTGCGGCGGAACTATTAGTTATATGCTTGATGGAACTTCGATGATATCTTACACAATAACTGAAACGGATAAGGTAAACCCCGAGAATTATGACAAGGTGTATCGCAATATGTTTCATTGGGACGGAGACGGAACTCTTGTGCAAGGAAGGGTATATCCGCAAGCCAAAGACGGAGCAACTGATTTATATAAGAAAATCAGACTTATAGTGCAGAGAGTAATCAGTATGATGCTCGATGTACCACACATAAGCGAAGGCAACGGAAATGATACATGGGTAAAACCGAACAACGCAAGAGAAATGAATTTCATTGAATCTCGTGGTGCTCACTATCGTGATTATAATAATTACGAAGACTGCAACGTAAGTAAGATGCGCAATAAAGATAGAGCAACGCATATGGTGATTGGACACAATACAATTTGTCCTAGCTGTGGACACGAACATAGATGTGGTTCTGAGTATATTGTATGTAGTAATTGCCGTTAAGAAAAGAGTGGATAATAAGGAGGATGTGCTTATGCGCAACAAAAAAGAAAACAAAATCATAACAGAAACCATTAAGTTCCTCGTAAGTGGAAAATTCAGCGAAAGAAAACCTTATCTAAAGGATTTCTATGGTAAAGGAGTTGAGATGCATGGGTACATCTTTTCTAAGGAAGGATGGAATTGGGTAGTAGCAAAGCCAACAGATATTGATTCTGGATGCAAGGGAGAGCCGTTAGTTAAGGTAATTCCGACGCTTACAGAAATAAAAAAGATTCCAATTGTGTTAAATACACAATCATGGACATATATTTAAGTAGTTAGGAGGTAAGCGAAATGAACAAATACCTTGTAATCTATGAATATCTAAGTGAAGAAAGAATTGCGGAACCAGTAATAGAAACCGCAAATCAGATTTTCGACAAGATGGATATGTCTGATTGTTACGACATTGAAATCAGACGATTAATCTTAATTGATGGATATGAGTTAACCGAATGTAGTTTTTATGGAACATGGCACAACGGAAACGATCCACTTCGAATGGAGATAAGAGCAAAGATTCCGAGAACGCCTGAACAGATGGAACCGTTTGATGTTGGCTATGGAACAGACCATTAGAAAGGAGTGGTAAAAATGAAAAGGGCATTGCGAGTAGGAATCTACAAAAACCGAAGTAGCGATTGTAGTAACGGTGGTATTTCATCCAAGTTTGACGACATTCTAGTTCTCTGTGACGAAGGGAACTATGAAGTCGATCTCGACAATCCGCCCGGAAATCTGTGCGTACTTGAGAAACGTATACTGTGGGGCGAGAAGCACTACTACATAAGACCATACGCAAAGGCAAACGGTGTTGGTTGGATGTATGGCGGTTGCATTGTAGAATCAAGCGATGGTAGATGGGCGAGATTGCTTGGAGAAAAAACTGGGCGACCGTTACACTTGCACGATAGAACGGAAACGCAAGCAGAGTATGACGCATTAAGTAGTTAGGAAGATTAGAAAAACAGAAAGGAGCTGTGATGAATGAAGATTGTAGTTGATATTTCAGAAGAAGATTTTAAAGCATTACCGGATTGTGATTGGGGTAGCGAGGTCATGGCTAATGTATTGGACGCAGTTGAAGATGGCATTGTATTGCCTAAGAATCACGGTAATATGAATGTTTACATGTATGACATTTGGGATGGCGACAAGGGAATAATCTTCGCTAACACCGAGGAAGAAGCAAAAGAAATCTACACCAGAAACTATGACGAACCGATACATGACGGAAACTACGATTCACACACTTGTCAGATTGACTTTGTGTGCGAAGTACCAAGCAAACCGAAGATTGTGTTTATGTTTGATTAAGAAAGGAGAATGAAATTATGGCAATTAAGAAGAGTGGTAAGGCAAATGACAGCTTTAAGTACGAGGTGATTGAGAAGTGCGGAGTGATCAGCGAGGGTAAGAACGGCTGGACTACGGAGCTCCGTTATATCGCCTGGAACGATGGCGAACCCAAGTATGATATTCGTTCTTGGGTAACCAACGAGGACGGAACAGAGAAGTGCGGTAAGGGAATCACCTTAACTGGGGAGCAGCTTGAGAAACTTGGCGAACTGATTAAGAAAATGGAGGGTTAAGACATGGTAAGAGTTTTTACAAAAGCAGACAGCAGACCTTTGGCAGATGGAGAAACCTATGAAAACAAGTTTGTAATTCTCAAGGTAGATCAGTTTAAGCCAGAGTATCAGAACGCACAAAATCAATTGTTCTATGCAACTGGTGGTTTCGGATGTCATCCAGATAAATTGGGTGGTAAGGTGTTTGGGAAATTGTTTGATGAACCATATGCTACACGAAGAGAATACATCTACGGTGTGGCAACTGAGGAATCCATTAAAGAGTGGGAAACTTTATACGGAATATCAAGGGATGTTTTTACAACGAAGGGGGCGTAGCGCATGACCGAAAAGTTCATAGCAAAAGCTGTAAAGGGAAGAGAGTTCCTCTTCTCTTTATCCAGCGCAATCGCAGTACCAAAGACAAGCGCACAGAAAATCGCTGACACCTTGAACAACTTAAAGTATAGGCTTGGCGAAAACGAAGTGTGGCATGTGTACGACAATGATTCATACTACAACGATTATATCTCTGACGAAATCAAGAGATATAGCAACACCAAGATGAAGGTATACAGATATAGGGGGGTGATTACATGGAGCGAATTTTAATACTCGCAAGCATCTTGTGTGCTGAATCAACAAAGGAAATGAAGGAAGCAATCGACACGCTTAGAAAGGAGAATTAATTATGAACAAGACAGTGAGATTTACAGTTAAGTACAACGAGGATTTTGAGAGAACACCGATTGAGGTATTGGATTTACCGCAGAAGGCAATCAATGTATGTGGTCGTAACAAGTTATTTACCATCAAGGATTTGATGGACAATTGGAGTCGCCTTGACAAGTTGAGAACTTGTGGCAAGACAACTTCAAAGGTACTGAGAAATGCATTTATCAGGTTCTATCTTGAGAATGCAACCGATGAAAAGCAACTGAGATTCTTAGACGAGGTGAGCGAAGCGGTATAAATGTAAACGGTTTCGGGTATGGCTCATGGAAGTCATACCCAAGAGAAAGTGAGGCAAAGCATATGACAATCAAGATGTTAAAGGAAATGATCAAGGACTTGCCGGATGATGAAAGATTATATCTTGATAATGGTTTTGACGTGTTCGATGGAGACGAAGTGTTAGATCTATGTTGTCTTGAATCTCCACAAGGAGAGCATAGAGTGTTAGCGAGAACAAGAGATGATTTTGATACATCGGTCGTAATAGACGGAATGCTTGAATGCGCAAGCGAAACAAATATGAATGAGCAAGACTTTTGGATTTATGTTGACGCACTTGGTTACAAGCCAGAGGATTTCGAGAATGAACAGTGGGCAAGGGAACAACTTAAGAACTATGGTTTACTTTAGAAAGGAGTAAATATGGAACTGTACTACGCAATTATGAACATCGTTGATTATCTTGCTAAGAACGGAAACGATTCAAAACTGTATGAAATCCTTGATACGCTGCTTGCCATGACGGATCACACGATTGAGGATATTGCAGATGCAAACGATTGTGGTGGATGCTCCACTTGGAATGAGTTGGTAGATGGAATAAGGAAACTGTTTGAAACTGGGGAAAGGAGTTGAGCGTATGACAGTAAAAGAATTCTTAGATCGCATAGAAGATTATAACACTATTATTACAGTAAAGGCGGTGATTGATGATGAATGGAAAGTAGTTAGCAGTACCCCTGCTACTATGATGGGCGTTCCAGATGATGTAATGGAAAGCGAGATTATATCGTGGGGAGTATATGATGGGAAGATAATGATAAGAATATAAGGGAGGTAATGATATGAACGGTGAATTATTTGCAAGAGTGATTATAAGCGAAACAGAACGTAAGGCAATTGAAAATGCAATAGTCGTTATGAATGAAGTTGCAGATGCTTATAGAAAGACCGGATTGGAAAGTGTTCGGTTCTTAATTGACGACTTAAACGATGGTATCTCGGCACTCAAGGGAGTGCTCGAAGGATTGTATTACTAATCAAAGTAAGATTTGAAAGGAGATATTAAAAATGAGTTTGTGGACTTATATAGATGGAACAATCACAGTAGAGCCAATGGGAAGAACACAAGCTGAGAAAAGATATATTCTTGAAACGGTTTTAAATCATCTTCCTTTAGTGACCGGGTCTGAGAAAGATATGAATGTATATATCATTCAAAAGAACGGAACTAATTCCTCCAGTTCGTGCGATGAATATGGAGAACATACAAACAATCTCGTTAACCGATATGGATGTCATAATCGTGAAACAGGATGGCTTTATATTCAAAGCGAATATGTCTTGGTGGTTAACGGAAATTTTCGCGATAGGGAATTTGATGAGACATTTCGTGAATTTATGAACTGGCTCTGTAGATTGGCTAAACGAGTTTCAATTAACGATATCTTGGTAAGGATTCAGGGTCTGGACAAACAGTATATCATAAACGATAACTGCGGTTGGGATTCTCCTTATTCACAAATGAAAGAGTACCCTAGTTGGTGTGAAGAGTCGAACGGCGAGCCTTGTTGGGCGGAACACTTAATGTGGGATAGGGCTAAGGATAGTGATTATCCAATGTTGCTTGCTTACAAGTATTTCGCTGATCCAGAAAATGATGCTGAAGTAGAACGCAGAAGAGAATTTAAAAACAAATAAAAACAACATTTTATAAAAAAAGGAGATAATAAAAATGGAAGAGAAAAAGAATTTTGTAACGGCAGAGGGAACATTCAAGTACTATGATGAAGTACCCGCACTTATTGTTGAAGGGAAGAATTTTGAAAAGACATTCTACGATAATGAAGCAAGAGAGTTGTTTAAGACACTAATTGGCATAACAAATAAATAAAAAACGAATATTTAAGGAGGTAAGAAATGACTAACAAAGAAGCGGTGGAAAACAATAACGTTTTATTGTTTGAAGCAGAAGATTGTACCGATCCGATGTGGGAATATGTAATAGAAATACTGAAAGAAAATATTCCAGGATTCAATGTTGGATATGGTAATGGAAATTGGATGGCATTTGCTATACCAAAGGAATAAAACGAACTTTAATGGAGAAAGTGAGGTAGAAAAATAAATGTATATATATGGTATCTTATTAAATAATTTAATAACGCATAATTTTTATACAAACGATAGCTATCCTCCAGAAGAATATATGAAATTCTATGATGAGCATGTTGATGAAGTTGAAGACTTGTTTTGTGATCATATACCGTTGTCGATGGAAGAATATATCAAGGATATATATAGTAATTATGGGCTTACGACTATGACTATTTGTACTGAAGAAAAAGAAATCAAATAAACAAAATTTTTGAAGGAGGTAAATAATATGGCAAAGTACAGAGTTTGTGTAGAAAGTATTGATTATCTTTATATTGATATTGAAGCAGATACACCGGAAGAGGCAAAGGAATTTGCTGACGAGTATGTAGATGGTGGAGATTTTCATCACAACGCAACAGATGTTGGTTGGAGATATACTGAAACAATAAAACTTAAAGATGATGCAATAGTAGATTATAACATAAAGAAATTTATGAAAGAATTAAAAAGATAAAACAAGGTTTTTAAGGGAGGCGGTTGTATGGATAGAGATTATGGGTTTTATGAATTAGGACTTGGAACTCGTACTGATGAGACAAACCCTGATTATGTGTGTAGAGGATTGTGGGATTCTGAATACAGCATAGTGATTAAGGCAGATCATTCACCAGATTTTGAAGAAGCCGAGGAGTTTATAAGGGAAGATTTAAAACGGCTTAAATATGACGGTGTGTATTCAATAACAGAAATCACAGAGGACGAGGTATATAGTTTCTTTGATACGAGTAATATAGATAATTGGAAAGTGTTGAGAAGATAAAATAATGTTTTTAAGGGAGATGATTATATGGTT
>AUXO012377110.1_pt1 | contig 11073 bp, 10 predicted proteins | sample 768731 | NCBI WGS metagenome assembly AUXO01 (sample SAMN02715735, study PRJNA202380) | gut metagenome | biome: sheep rumen | host: Ovis aries | place: New Zealand: Palmerston North
CCAAAATATTCAGCAACAATTACAGATGTACCAATATTACAACCAAACGCAAATGCAATAAATACTAATGTTACCTCATATGAATTAGATATTTCAGATAACGCATCATTACCTATCATTTGACCTGCAACTATAGAATCACCTATAGAATATAATTGCTGAAATAATGCTGATAAAAATAAAGGAACACAAAATCCTATTAAAAGCTTAGTAGGATTACCTATTGTTAAATCCTTATTTCTTGCCATATTATCACATCCTCAAAAACTATTTTATATTAATTCAAGTTATAAATAAAATATATATGTGATATAATAAATATATAAATTTGATATAGGCAAGTACATATTAAATACTAATATATTTTGAAAAGGAGATTTAATTATGGATATTTCATATGATTATTATAAAGCTTTTTATTATATAGCAAGAGAAAAAAGCTTCACTAAAGCTTCTTCTATACTTCAAACCTCACAGCCTAACCTGTCAAGAATAATAAGAATATTAGAATCCAATCTAAATACTAAATTATTAAATAGAGAAAAAAATGGACTTTCTTTAACTGAGGAAGGTCTAATATTATATGAGCATTTAGATATTGCAATCCAAGAAATCTCTAATGCTGAAAATATATTAAATAATAGATTAAAAGATGATATAGGTACAATAAGAATAGGAACAACAGAAACGGCATTAAATCTATATTTAGCAAATACTTTAGCAAATTATCATAAGACAAAGCCAAATGTTAGATTTAAAATAACAAATTATAATACAATAGATGCAATAAAGAATTTAGATTTAAAGCTTATTGATCTCGCATTTGTAACATCACCTATCAAATACGATAATTCATTTAATGTATTAGAATTTAATGACGTTATTATTGGTGGCAGTAATTTTAATCAATATTATTCAATATATGATTTATCTAAACTTCCCAAAATTGGTCTTTCATCAAATACAGTATCATATAAATATTATTCTTCTTTATTTAATCAACAAGGATTAACATATGATATTGATATTGAAGTATCTACTGTTTCTGAAATTATACCATTAGTAGAAAATAATTTAGGTATTGCAATAATACCCTTAATGCTTGTTGAAAATAATAAAAATATTCATACTATAAATAGTGATTTAAAATTAGAAAAAAGAAATGTTTTAATGCTTAAAGGAAATATAAATAATAAAATTATTAATTCATTTATTGACTTTAATATAAAAAAATAACTATGCTAGCTTTGGCATAGTTATTTTTTTATTTAACATTTATAAATTATTTATTTCACTAGATATTGATAAATATCTTAAATTTGCTTGTTTTGCAGATTCAATAATATCATCAATAATTTCTTTAACTGGTTTAATATCTGATATAACAGATGCAATCTCACCACACATTAAAGAACCATTTTCTATATCACCTGATATAGCCTTTTTTAATGAACCAACAGTTAAAACCTCTAATTCTAATATTGATTGTGCCTTTGATTCAATCTCATGATAATTAGTTGACATTTGATTTTTTAAAACTCTAACAGGCATACCAAATTTTTGACCTGTAATTGTTGTTTTATTATCTCTTGCACGAAGAATCTCTTCTTTATATTTAATATCTATAGGAGCTTCTTCTGATGCTAAAAATCTAGTTCCCATTTGAATTCCAACACAACCAAGCATTAATGCAGCATTTAATGATTCTCCTGTTGCAAAACCACCTGCCGCAATTAATCTTAAAGAAGGAAGTTCCATACGCATTGCTTGAATTAATGGAAGAGTTGATTCAAATCCTATATGTCCACCTGATTCAGTTCCTTCAACAATAAAACCAAATGGCTTATATTTTGCCAATCTTTTTGCTAAAGTCACACTAGAAACAATAGGAAAAACTTTAATACCCTTTTCATTTAATCTATCCATATATTTAAAAGGAGTCCCTGCACCAAACATAACAATTGGTACATCTTCTTCAATAACTAGATCAACAATATCACTACTATATGGACTTTGTAACATTATATTTACACCATAAGGTTTATCTGTTAAAGTCTTAATCAAATCAATTTCTTTTTTAACTTCATCTTTTGTCATATCACCTGACGCAATAACACCTAACCCTCCTGCGTTAGATACAGAAGCTGCAAATTTCGCATCAGTAATTCTTGCCATTGCGCCCATAAATATAGGTGCTTTAATACCTAATTCTTTAGAAATTAACATACTAGCTTCTATAAGGTCTAGTTGATGCTTGTGGCTTTAATGAATTAAGATACTTAATATCCTCATCATCTAATTTAAAGTCAACATCTAAGTTAGCCTTAATTCTTTCCTCCTTAGTAGACTTTACAACAGGAATTGTATTAGTATCTATACAATATCTAATACAAATTTGAGCTGGAGTTTTATTATATTTAACAGCCATCTTTTTAACTTCTTCACTTTCTAAAAGCTCAGATGTTGCAAGTGGTGAATATGCCATAATTGCGATATTATTTTTTATGCAATAATTATATGTATCAATTTGTCTATTACCAATAAAATATCTAATTTGGTTAACCATAGGCATTACACCTGTAGCCTTATATAACATATCCATTTCATCAGGATGGAAATTAGAAACACCAATTGCTCCTACCTTTCCTGCCTTATAAAGGTCACAAAAAGCCTTCCATACCATTATATTACCTTCCATACAATCCTTACCCTGTTCATTCCAAGGCCATGGTGCATGAATTAAATATAAATCAATTCTTCCAAGCTTCTTTAAAGATTCATTAAAATGAGCAACAGCCTCATCATAAGTCTTATATTGTGCTGGTAGCTTTGTTACAATAAAAACATCTTTTGTATCAATTCCTGATACACATTCCTCTTCATTTCCATAAGATTCTGCAGTATCAATCATCTTATATCCGTGCTTTACTGCCATCATACAAGATGCTTTTGCATCCTTAGGCTCAATTTGCCATGTACCAAAACCAATATTTGGCATTTCTACTCCATTCATTAATTTCATAATTCTTACCTTTCTATTCTTAATTAAAATAAATATTTAAAACTTTATTATCTTTATCAATTACTATATTAGTAATTTTTTCAGAAATTATATTGCCAAATAAATCAGTAGTAGATAATTCTAATTCATTAATAACACTACTATCATTCTTTGTTAAATTTGATGCTTTAATATTTCCTGCATAACAATCATTTAAACTTAATTTTATAAGCTTTGATGAATTAATATATTCAAATCCAATATTTAGTTTAACAACTGAATTAGTGTTATTAAATTTTAGATTTGCTGTTAGGGAATTAGTATCAAGTGAGAAATAAGGATCATTTAATGTTAAATTAATATTAGTCTCACCTAAAGTTATTATTCTATTAAAATCATTAAGATTAGATGAAACCTTATCCTTAATTAACGCATTAAATTCTTCTTCTGATAATGATATCATTCCGCTAGATAATTCAGATGATATTTCTGTAATAACATCTAAATTAGAAATTGTTATATCCTTTTTTACCTCTTGGCTAAATAAATTCTTTGTATCAACAATTAAATATAATTTAGGTTCTAAATCACTATCATATTTTTCAATTGATACACTATAATTACATTCTTGAAGTAATGATAATAAGAATTCATCTTGGCAACATTTTTCCATGATTTCATCAAAATTCATATATAAAGCTAACTTATCAAAATCAAAATTAACACTTGAATCAACATTAAATTTGAAATTAGATAAAAGCTTCTTTGCAATTTTAGATGTAATACCTAATGATGTTCCTAATTTTAATTCATTAAATTCAACAGCTAATATATGTTCAACACCTACAAGGTTTTCATATTCCTTGCCATCATCTTTTAAGTCATCATATGAAATAACACTTAAACCTGCATTTAAATGAATTGATGTTTGATAAAAGCCTATAGCTTGTACTCTAACTTTTGATGTTAATGTTAAATCTTCATTTATAAAGAATTCAACACTATTTAATCTAACATTATTACTTTCCATAATATATGTTTTTTGATCTTTACTGCCATCATAATATTTTTCATTACCCTCCATGTCTCTTACATTGTCAAAAACATATTGAGTTAATGCATCATCAGTTATACCAATTTCTATTTTATTATCATCAACTACATATGATGAATTATATATCTTGTCTAATGATTTACCAAATTCAGAACCTATTAAATTATACATATTATTTGATGAATTAGGATTATATGATAATCCAGAACCATCATAAGCTATAACGCCTAAAACTATTATTGCAACAACCAATAATAAAGCTATTACAAATAATGTTATAATTAATCTTTTTAAAAATTTCATTTTAACTACCTCTTAAATAATCTAAGTAAAATAAAAGTAATTAAAAATATTACTCCACCTATACCAACTAATAAATATCCTAAATTACCAATTGAATTTGTTAGCATTAATCCTAAAAAAATCATAGGAATTGATAAAGATGCTAATAAAACTAAAAGAGTCAATTTAAAATTAGACCATTTAGAATGTGATTTTTCTAAACTAGTTGCCATACTATCTCCTCCTAAAATTTAATAATATTAAATGCATATAAAGCAAGTATTACACCAACTAAAATCCATGCAATTAAAGAAATAAATATAGTTAATGTAAAATAAAATTTATCAGTCTTATGATGTGCAATTATTCTACCAATAAATCCACCTATTGCACCACCATAAGCAACAAATCCTAATAATGTTTTTTCTTTTATTCTATTACTATCGCCATTCTTCTTTGCCATATTCTTATCTTTAATAAATAAAAACATAGTAATTAATGACATAAATGCCATATAGCAAACATAAATAATAAAAATTATTTTGTTATCCATTAATTTCACCTCGTACTCGTATATTATAACATTAAAATAAAACCTAATAAAGGAAATAACCACTAGAAAAAATAAAAACACCCCAAAGGGGTGAATTTTATTTTTTTGCATTATGTAAAAGTATTGATAACATTTCTTGTGCATAATATGCTAACGCTAGTTCTTCATCTTGCCATATATGCTGTGTAGTTCTTGAATATAACATTATATATCCAAAAGTTTCTTTATTGTTATAACATACCTTTGCAATAATAAATGATAATATAGATTTATCTTGTAAATATTCAAATGTTTCATAATGATCCTTTTCTAAATCTAATCTATCATTACATGTAAAAATACCATTTGAATCAAATTCTAAAAACAGATCTTTATTGAATTGAAATCCTAATTCCTTACATTTGAAATCATTATCAATAAATATTGCATGATCTACTCTTATTGATTGTTCTATATATTTTAATAAATCACTACATTTATCAGCTAATTTTGATTTGGATTTACAAATATTAGAAATATTTGTTATCATCTCATACATAGATTTTTTTCTCATACGAGAAATATCAATATCTCCATGCTTTACCTCATCAAATATAATAAAACAGTTTCTACCTTTCATCTTACCTCTATATAATGCTTTATCCATATCCAAAAATAAATCATCATAAGTAGTTGCATCTTTTGGGTAACATGCAGAACCAATAGTAGATGTAATAAAAGGACATACTGCACCTAAGCCCCTATATCTACGATAAACTGTATTATTGTAATACATACCATTAAGTATTGTATGTATTTCATCATATTCATATTTGCCATTTAAAATGATAATGAATTCATCTCCACCGAATCTACCAACAACTCCCTTATTTGAAATATAATCAATTAAAGAATTGGCAACAGACTTTAAAACAATATCACCTAATGCGTGACCATAATTATCATTTATTTGTTTAAAATTATCTAAATCAGAAATAATATATACGAAGCTTTCACCTTTAGAAATAAGATATTTTGCATATCCTTCTATGTATTTTCTTGAAACAACTCCAGTTAATGAATCTAATACATTACTAACATCAGCTTCTAAAGGCTTTTCATCTATAGTATCATGAAACTCTTCAAAATATATTACTTTCGAAAGTGAAACATAATTATACATGAAATCTCCTATTTATTTAATTCATTTAAGAATTTTAATTCACCAATTAAATGTGCTGCACAATATGAAACAAGTAAGTCTTCTTCTTGCCATATATGTTGTATTTCATTATCATAAATAATAATATATCCATATGAAGTATTATTAAATACACATTTTTGAACTATAAATGCTGAAATACCAACTGCTTTGATTTTAGGGAATATAGTATTATCCATAATAGCACTTCTTTGATTACAAAAGAATTGGTTATTAAAATCTAATAATTCATCAATTTCTTCTGGTAAAAAATCAACATTTAAGTCTTTACAATGACCATTTTTTTCTATATAGCATGTACCTGCAGCTGAAATAAATTCTCTTAAGAATTCTACATTTCTTTTTATTTTATTATGAACTGTACCACTAGTATTGCTTGTGAAATGAGTTAATCTTGTTATAGCATCTAATGTGGATTTCTTCTTTAATGCTGAAATATCAATACCTTCATGCTTATCCTTTAAGTAGATGATATAACAATTTCTTCCTTTCATTTTTCCTCTATATAATGCTTTATCAGCACATAAGAATAAATCAGAATAATTATCTGCATCAGTAGGATATTGTGCAACTCCTAATGTTGCAGTAATAAATGGTTGGAAATCACTAAACTTTAAAGATTTTCTAAATGCATTTGAACATGAACCATCTTTTGGAGTTTGAAACATTTTTCTTATAAATTCATAAATTTCATCATAAACTAATAATCCATTAATTACTAGTAAATATTCATCTCCACCAAATCTACCACATAAACCTTTATCAGAAACATTTTTTCTTAAATCACTTGCAGTAGTTTGTAATACCTTATCACCATTAGTATGACCGTAATTATCATTAATTTGCTTAAAATTATCTAAGTCAATAATTGCAAGTCTAAAAGGTGACTTAACTTTAATTAAATAATTAGCATAACCAATAATATATTTTCTTGAAATCAAACCAGTTAATGAATCTATTATATTTTCTAGATTTTCTTCTAAACTGAAATTACTTTCAGTTTGATGATATTCTTCAAAATATGGAATTTTCTTTAAAAATTCTACAGTATACATAATTCATCACATCCCTAAAATTAATAATTTAAGTATATTTTTATCTCCTATCAAAATATACTTTAACATTATTAATACTATAGTAATACCTTATTTAATTATAAACTATAGCAAAATAATTTACAAGTTTGTTTTTATCATATTAATGATAAATACAAAAAAATGAGTGTAATTTATTATAAAAAAGAACCATTACAATTAAACGTAATGATTCTTCATAATTTAGCAATAATATATTACATTCTAATGCAACAAATTATTAACTTTATCCTCAGAAAATTGATTTGAATATAATTCGAAATAATATCCTTTTTGTTTTAATAGTTCATGATGATTACCTTGTTCTACTATCTTACCATCTCTCATAACTAATATAAGATCACAATTAACTACTGTTGATAATCTATGAGCTATCATAAATGTAGTTCTTCCCTTCATAGATATATCAATTGCTTTTTGAATCTTAGTTTCAGTTTCTGTATCAATAGATGATGTAGCTTCATCAAGGATTAAAATTTTAGGATCTTTTACTATTGCACGAGCGAAAGATATTAACTGCTTTTCACCAAGTGAAAGCTTACCTCCACCTTCACCTACATTTGTATTATAACCATCATCTAACTTTTCTATAAACTCATCAGCATTAACTAATTTTAATGCATTAATACATTCTTCATCAGTTGCATTTAAGTTACCATATCTAACATTTTCTAAAATAGTACCTGTGAATAGCTCTGGAGTTTGTAAAACATATCCTAAATTAGAATGTAACCAAGTTATACTTCTTTCTTTATAATCCTTGTCATCAATTAATATATTACCTGATGTTGGTTCATAAAATCTACATATTAGGTTAACAATTGTTGATTTACCACTACCAGTATGTCCAACTAACGCAACACTACTTCCGGCTTTTATTTTTAGATTAAAATCATGTAATATTTCTTCTCCAACTTGATATTTAAAACATACATTTTTAAATTCAACATCACCAACTAATGGTTCGAAGTTTTCATATTTTGGTTCCATTATTGTACCATATTTTTCAATAACTTCTTTTGAATCTACAATATCTGGTTTTTCATCTATTAAAGCTATAATACGCTCTGCAGATGCTTGAGCTTGTTGGAATTCACCTAATGTTTGAGATAAATGCATAACAGGATCAAAGAATCTAATTGTGTAATCTACGAATACATATAAAGCAGGTGCTGATATTGCAAGTGTTGCACCAACGTATAATGTTGTACCAACAGAAAAATAACATGTTATAAAGATAATAGGTCCAAACATAGCAGATATAAATGCAGCACGTAAAGCTTGATGTTTATATCTTGATGCAACACCTCTAAATTCTACAGAGTTCTTATCTTCTATTACTAAAGATTTAGTTGCCTTAATACCCATAAATCCTTCATTTAAGGCTGCAGTAACCTTTGAATTTTCACTTCTTGCTTCTCTATAAGCTTTTAATATTTTTCTATTTAAGAAAAAACTTATAGTAAAAATTATAGGTAATACTATTAATAAAATTAATGATAATCTAGTATTTTTAATCATTAATACAATTAAAATACCAACCATAGTAACACTCATTGATAATAAATCAATTGCACCCCATGATATTATTTCTGCAAGTCTTCTTGTATCAGATGTTAATCTAGCCATAATCCAACCTTGCTGAGTTCTATCAAAGTATGAGAATGGAAGCTTTTGTAGATTTTCATATGCTTCTTTTCTTAATTCATAGCTTGTCCAAGCATCAACCTTACCTGCAAAGAAAATAAATAGGAATGTTCCTAAACCGAACAATGTTGCACAACCAATATATAATGCAATAAACATAGAAACAGTTGAATAATCAGGTACACCTTCAGAAGGGAAATAATGTGTTAATGCATATTCATTAATTAGTGGAATCATAACATCAATTATAGATGCAAAAATTCCTGAAAAAATTAATCCAAATGCATATTTTTTATGTATAAATACCGTTTTAATTATCTTTTTCCAAGGATGGTTATTATATCTTTTTTGATCAAGATTTTCTTTTTCCATATTATTCACCATCCTTTAATACGTTCATATATTCATTTTCAAGTTCGCCTTGAATACCCCAAAGCTTAGAATAAAGTCCGTCATTCTTAACTAATTCATCATGAGTACCCATTTCCTTAATGATACCATCATCTAAAACTAATATTAAATCAGCTTCTTTGGCTGTTGTAATTCTATGAGTAATAATGATCATTGTTTGTTCACTACTCTTTAGTTTTAATGCCTTTCTTATTAAAACATCAGTTTTAGTATCTAACGCAGATAACGAATCATCAAATATAATAACAGGTGATTCATCAACTAACATACGAGCTATTGCAACTCTTTGTTTTTGTCCACCTGATAATGTAGTACCCTTTTCACCAACAATAGTTTCATAACCTTGCTTAAACTTTAATACATCATCATGTATTGCAGCTGTTTTTGCAGCACTAATAACTTCATTTTCAGTTATATTCTTTTTAGAAATTGCAATATTTTCATATAATGTTTTAGAGAAAAGGAATGGATCTTGTACAACATATCTAATATTACTTCTTAAATGCTTTTTATCAATATCTCTAATATCAACACCATCAATAGTAATACTTCCTGAATCAATTTCTAAGAATCTAGCAAGTAAATTACAAATTGTAGATTTACCACTACCTGTTTTACCTACTAACGCAATAGTTTGACCAGCCTTTATTTTAAATGATATACCATTTAATAAATGTCTATCATCATCCTTAAATTTAAATGAAACATTATTGAATTCAATATTACCTTTAATTTGAGGAGTTAAATTACCATTAATCTTATATTCAGTTTCAGTATCTAAGACTTCACCAATTCTATTTGCAGCAACTGATGCTTTACCAAATGATGAAATAATTCTTCCAAGACCTCTCATTGGGAAAACTAACATATTTAATAATAAGATTACTGCAGATACTTCTGCAACTGTTACAAGTCCCTTTTTAGCAAGACTTATTGAAACAGCCATTGTAACCGCAAATTGTACAAAAACCATTACATCCTGCAATGCCCAATATATAGCCATTACATTATTAAATTTAACATTTTCATCTCTATATGAATTTGCTAAAACATCCATTTTATCAAATTCATATTTTTCATTTGAAAATGCTCTAACAACTCTAGCGGCATTAACATTTTCTTGTATTGCAGTTGTCATTTTAGATTCTGCCTTATCAATCTTACTGAATTGTTTATTACAATATCTAAAATAAATGATTGATGAAATCGCAGTAATAGGTACAACAGCAATTGAAACCCACATTAATTCTACATTAATCATTGCAACCTGTATTGCACCAATAAATACTGTTGCAAAAACATTTATAAACGCAATTATTTGGTTTGCAACAAAATCAGAAACCTGATCTACATCTGATGTTGATCTTTGAATTAAATCACCTACATCATGATTTTGATGGAATGAAAAAGGTAAATCCTCAATATGATCATATAATTTAACCTTAAGCTTATATCTTATTAATTCTGCTAATTTTTTTTGTGAGTAATTACATAAGAATCTTAATACACTTCTAACTGCTTGCAATAATATCATTGAAATTCCAACAATTAATACTATCTTTAAAACTTCATTTTGAGATTCAAACCAGCTTATTATAAAACTCGGAAGATTAACATCCTTTGAATATTCTCCTTCTGGTTCAATTACTGCAAGTGCGTAATTAACATGAAGTGGTAGGTAAGAATATAACCATTGTAATAAAACTGAGATTAAAACAATAAATACAAATAAAAATGTATACTGCTTAGCCCAGCCAACAATTCTTTTTATTCCCTTCATAAAAGCACCCCCTATATTTATATTTTATACAAATTATCATACTACTACAA
>AUXO016043636.1_pt1 | contig 11073 bp, 8 predicted proteins | sample 768731 | NCBI WGS metagenome assembly AUXO01 (sample SAMN02715735, study PRJNA202380) | gut metagenome | biome: sheep rumen | host: Ovis aries | place: New Zealand: Palmerston North
GCATCCATCTTGAGACGAAGTCTCTTTCTTCTTTACATGTATCTCATAGCAGAATCGTGCTTTGCACTGAAATGATCGCACATTTTATTCATCGAAACTGCAATGAAAGCGCTGTTCATACACTTTCTTAAGATCTGCGCGGAAATCAGGATGCGCGATGTTGATAAGGTTCTTCGCGCGCTGACGGTTGGTCCGGCCTTTAAGTTTGGCAATTCCGTACTCTGTGACGACATAATCGATGTCATTACGACTGGTTGTCACAGGCGCTCCCTCGTCAAGGAGCGGGACAATTTTAGAAATCTTCCCTTTAACAGTGGATGGTATGGCGATAATAGAACGGCCACCCTTAGAGGCAGCAGCGCCACGTACGAAATCGACCTGTCCGCCGACACCGGATATCTGTAGATTGCCTATGGTCTCAGAAGCCGTTTGGCCATAAAGGTCTACCTGGACTGCAGAGTTGATGGAAACCAGGTTTTCATTCTGGGCAACAATAAAGGGATTGTTGACGTAGTCCACAGGATACATATCAACAGCAGGATTGTGGTCAACAAAGTCATACAGCTTTTTTGTTCCCATCAAGAATGTGACAATGAACTGACCGGGGTGTAATGTTTTTTTAGAATTGTTGATGACACCTTTCTCCACAAGGTTCACAACACCATCGGAAAACATCTCTGAATGGATACCCAGATCCTTCTTATCCCCCAGAAACATCAGAACCGCGTCCGGAATCGCACCGATACCTAGCTGAAGAGTATCTCCATCTTTGATCAGCTTTGCGCAGTTCTCACCGATAGCGCGCTCGATATCGCCGATCTTCGATGGTTGCAGCTCGATCAGGGGCTCATCGTGCTCAACAATGAAGTCGAGATCAGTGACGTCGATCAGGCTGTGCTCGCCTGTCCAGGGCATTTCTTCATTTACCTGTGCAATGACAATCTTCGCGTCCTTGACCGCTTCCTGTGTATAATCAACAGAGACACCCAGGGAGCACCTGCCATTTTCATCTGGAGGTGTGCAGGTAATCATGGCCACATCCACAGGCATATCTGTCCGAAACCTCTCTGGAATCTCAAAAAAGAAGCAGGGAGTGAAGTCGCCACGGCCTTCCTCGATAGCCTTTCTGGTAGTTCCACCTACAAAGAAGGCGTTGTGACGAAAATTCTCCGCGTATTCGGGTTTGCAATACTCTGCCTTGCCCATAGCAACCATGTGGACGATCTCAACATCCTTATAGACAGAGGCATTTTCTATCATCTTATCAATCAGATAAGTAGGCTCACCACATGCATGCGCCACAACGACACGATTTCCTGATTTAATTCTTTTGACAGCTTCCTCAGCAGTTGTCAGATGTTCCTGATAGTATCTTTTCCAATCGCTCATCTTGAACTCCTTTTGAAACAATAGAGACTCTCTTTCATCAGGAGAGCTCCCTGTAACATTCTTTCTTTTTAATCCAAGTGGCAGCTATAAATCATTCCTCTTCAATGTGTGCAATGGTCTTTGCAAGTTTCTTCTTCATGCCGAGATTGCCCTGTCTGGCAATCATGATTCGCTGGGCCTGCGGCGAACCTGCGCCATGCATGGACTCTGTCCTGTAACCGACTGCAGCGGTGCCAAGACTGAGATTCTCAATCAGACGGAGCATGCGCAGACGGTTCTCGGTGGAAGTAGAACTGGAGCCACGCAAATACTTGTCTACGACTGGTCCAATGACCGGATCTCTGAAATCTTTCTCTGAAGGGGCAGTAACCATCAAGCCGCCTGCAATATCTTCTGCGAGACGGACAATCTCATATGGGAAGCGGGTAACGTTCTGCTTACACACATTTGCGAGCAGAAGGTTAATGGTGTAGTTACCTGCAGCTGTTGGCTGGCCTTCTGCAGAACACGCGATTCCGCAACAGTACAAGGTCTCATTAAGATGCTGCATCTCAATGATTTTGTCTTTAATATGGCTGGCCTTCGGGCATCCGTTGTAGTCAGCAATGACTGCAGCCGCACCGATAAGAACATCGCCGACGCCGACCTTGCATCCGCCATAGCTCTGGCGGTGATAACCTGCAAACTGCTCGACTAGCATTCCGGCATACTCATACTCGCCGTTCATGAAGATACGATCATTGGGGACGAAGACATTATCAAAAACTGTCAAGGCTTCTACGCCTCCAAACTCGGAGTTGCCGACATCCATGGTAGAGCCTTCAAGCTTACGGGTATCGCAGCTCTGGCGGCCAATGATCATGAACACGCCTTCCGTGTCGACAGGAACTGCAAAGGAAACAGCATAGTCTTTATCATCTGGACCCATCGCGATAGTAGGCATAACAATGACTTCGTGGCTGTTGCAAATACCTGTCTGATGCGCCTTTGCGCCGCGTACAACAATACCATCCTCACGTTGCTCGACAACGCGCAGGTACATATCTGGATCTTCCTGTTCGTGAGGTGCCAAGCTACGGTCGCCTTTGGGGTCCGTCATGGCTCCATCGACAGTAAGGTCATTTTCCTGCGCATAGAGCATGAACTTTTTAAAGTTTTCGTGATAATGTGTGCCATATTTCTTGTCAATTTCATATGTTGTCGAATATTCCGCATTGAATGCGTCCATGCCAACACAGCGTTGGAAACATGCAGCAGTCTTCTGACCACAGAGTCTCTGCATTTTCACCTTGTTTCGAAGGTCATCTGTACTGCGGTGGATGTGTGTGAAGCGGTTGATTCTCTCTCCGGTGTCAGGAGAGATTACAGTCATCAGATCCTGATACTCCGGCATCTGGGCAAGATCATAAGTCATACGCACGGAATTCAGTGAAGGACGAAGAATCGGATCCTCTACAGGTTTTTCGACTTTTTTGCCAAAGTGATAGATTTTCATGTTCATTTTCCGAATACTCTGGATATACTGTTCTCCTGTCATCAGTGCCATAGTTTTCTCCTTTCTAAAATCTTTTAAATTGTCATATTTGTTTAAAACTGCAAAAGAACAGCACCTACTCTATTCTGGTGCCTTCCTGTATTTTGTGTGAATACACATGCGATTATTCCTGCGTCTCTTTCGCCTTCCTTGCTTCCTTGTCATAACAAAGGAAGTAGAGAAGAATTCCGACAGCCAGCCCCCATGCGGCGCCCTTGGTCGCTAGAACAGCGCCCATAACACCGCAGATACCCTGTTCGATTGTTCCCTTGCACATCTCCATTGCCAGTGAACAGCAGACATAGCCCTGTACAAGCAGCGTAAGAGAAAGCGCGACCGGCAGAACGGGCTGCAACAGAGAGGAAATTGGAATCAATGCCACACAGATAAATGTGCTGATACGGAATGTACCGGCACCACTATAGATAGACTCCATAGCTTGAGGTCCTTCTTTATAGCGGGTCGCAACAGCTGCTGTAACAGCCGCCCACAAAGGTCCACACATCTGAGTGTAAGGACAAATCAGCGCCATACCGACATTACGGATACCGCTGACCAGGTTAGAGCGGTTTGCGTTGAAGTCTATCTTCTCATCCTGACGAACTTCATCCGCCTCGGTAATCAGAGCTTCTGAGGTGACGAAATCACCGAATGCAATGATGTAGATAACTATTGCCACAGGAACAGCTGCTATCCAAGTTGCTGGACTTGGCCATCCAATAGCGAAGGGCGACAGCTGTCGGAAAATATTTCCGAACTCCGGAATCTTGATAAGCGGCCACCACTGTACGCTTGGAACCGCGATTTCACCCGCGATCGGCCCTATAATGACACCGACAATGATGGCGGGCAGCATGCCGAACTTACCAATCGTATCAATGACCTTATTTTTTTTCCGCAGATTCTGCCAGATTGGGCTGAACAAACAAAAATACGCTACAATAGCACCTATGGTGACAGAGATGGGATATAATCCGTAGCGTCCGCCCTCCCTGAACTCACCGATAACAGCGGAGATACCGCCTCCCATCAAGACACCCGCCTTAACAGAGTTTGGAACAGTCTCAATGACCTTCTGACCAAGTCCAGTGATACCAAAAAGGACGAAAATAACACCTAGGATCATCTGGGTCGCAATCAGAGCATGTGTACGACCAGGGCCCATCTCATATCCGGTCAGAAATGCGGTGACCAACGGGATTGCAGGCGTAACCCATCCGGGGACGACCGGATCGCCCAGCAGAACATGCAGGGTGTAACCAAAACCATTGATGATGACCATTGAAAGAGCGACGTCGTAGCTTACGCCGAGGACTTCAGTTAGAACGGGGATCGCACCAAGACATGTTGCGCACATAAAAATCGCCTGGCACATCTCTGGGATCGACCACGCATAGTGAATGAACGGCAGTCTGATTTTAAATGGTCCTGCAGAAATAAAGGGCTGCTCTTCGCCGTAAGCACGATAGCGATTCTTGAAATTGTCCTTCGTTACAGCTTCATCCATATATTTTCTCCTCCTACTTTTTTCGGAAAGCGGTCTCCAGTATTTCGGGGCATTGCCCACGGATGCCTTCTCTCCGTTCCCTGTTGACATGGAACATCTGGGCAGAACCCCGGCTTCATGACTTCCGGGTATGAATCTGCCTTTCTATAGCGTTATTGGTGTCGACTCCAATGACTTCCAGTTATTAAATGTACAGTTCTCGCTATTTATCCTTCATCGCGCAACCCAGGCCAATTGTCGGCAGCTTTTCGGCACATCCATGACCCAGATTGTCTGCCCTGTCTTATCAGAAAGAAATCTCTCAAAGCAACTGTATTCTTCCTCGTTCTCAAAAGAATCGTAATGAAGAATGTAGGCATGATCCCCGATAAACAAAAACAGCCATTTCCCATAGGAAACGATGTCTGTGAGACGTGCGTACGGTGTATCTGCAATCTTCTCCCCAGGAAGTTTCACCCTAATCACGTCCTCGTTAAATAGAAAACGTACTGAAAAAGGGAAGGGCCCTTGCGAAGAAGCCTCCCTTATTGCTTTTTTACAGAGTCTGCGTTTTCCGGTCACATTGCTAAGCGGCATGGATATCATGAAAAACAGCAAAGCTGCGACGTGCGCTGCCAGCACCGGCATCTCGTATTTGTGCCTGAACGCGATGAGACTTATGGCGATCAGCACACAGAGGGCTGCAATAAATGGATATGTTTTGGTCATGACGAAATGTTGGCGGAACATCTTCCAGGAAACCTCTGTCAGTGCCTCATAAGCGGATTGATTGTATTGCGTTTCCAATTCGAACCTTGCCGAGAACACCTTTTTTGATGGCATCTATGTATTCCTCCCAACTGTTTATTACAATGCACTTTGCGTTCATACGAGACTGTTCACCAGTTACATAGGTACAACTATCTAAAAAGCAAAATGCGTGCCTATCTGAATGTTTTGAAGATTTTTGTTAAAAAAAAGCAAAAACCCGAAAAAATCGGATTTTTGCCGATATTAAGACAATCAAATATCAGTTGTTTTGTTCCATAAGTAAAACAAAGGAGTTTTTGCTGTTTCATTTATAAAACGCTTCTATGCTGTCATTATTCCTCCTTTTAGTACTTCTGTGTTATCATACAGTTCTCGTACGCCCGCGATTCTTTTTTCTGGTGAATGTAGGGGCACTCATGCCCAGGCTTTTCGCCGCATCCCGCACATTTCCGTATTTCTTATAAGCGGCTTCGATGTACTCATACTCCAGTTTTCGCAAATAATCTTGCAAATTTTGGATTCCAACCTCACGTTCCTCAAACAGTTTGCTGTCACGATTCCCAAAGATTGAGAGATTTTCCGGATAGATTACCTCCCCGTTACTAATGATAAATGCTCTTTCCACAACATTCTTCAGTTCCCGGATATTGCCAGGCCACCGGTACGCAATGAGCAAATCCAGCGAAAGATTCGCAAAGCGCTTTTGGTCACCGTACTTCCGGTTCAATTCTGAAACAAAATGCTTTGCCAGTGATCCGATGTCATCTGGACGCTCCCTCAATGGAGGCACACGCACAGGATAGACCATCAGGCGATAATACAGATCCTCCCGGAAAGTCCCTTTTTCGACCATCTTATCAAGTTCACGGTTGGTTGCCGCTATGATACGCACATCTACAGGCACGGCCAGCGTACTGCCCACGCGCATGATTTCCTTCTCCTGCAAAACGCGAAGCAGTTTGACCTGCATGGAAAGAGGAAGTTCTCCGATTTCATCCAAAAAAAGAGTCCCTCCGTCGGCCACTTCAAAGTAGCCAGCTTTGCCGCTGCGGTCAGCTCCGGTGAAAGCACCTTTTTTATAACCGAAAAATTCGCTTTCCATCAGCTCGGGGGGAATGGCACCGCAGTTAATTTTTATAAAAGGCTTGTCCTTTCGCATTCCCTCTTTGTGCAGATACTTGGCGAAGACCTCTTTCCCGACACCGGTCTCACCCAAGAGTAGTACTGTTGTGTCCATATTCCGGACTTTTCGGAGTATGCTGATTACATCGATCGTTTTTTTATCCTCCGCAATCAGATCCTGTTTCAGAAAATCTTTTTTAAGCAACTCCAGTTGATCGCGTAGCTTCTTTTCCGACCGGCTCTGCTCATCCAACTGCTCTTTCAGTCCGTATATCTCTGTCATGTCACGCACGTTCGTAACAACCATGATGATCTTTCCTTTTTCATCCCTAATCGGAGAACTGGTGATTAGAGCATTTCGTCCGGTTTTAAAGGTCTGTTGCAGAGTCACTGCCTTCCCGCTCTCCAGAACAATCAGTGTCCCGGAACGAGAAATTACGCCATCGTACACCAGGTCACGCATATTTTTTCCCATCACTTCTTTCCGTTTGAGTCCGGTGATGTTCATGTAGGATTTGTTGATATAGATTGTATTCGCTTTCCCGTCCGTGATGTAAAAACCGTCAAACGAATTTTCCAGCATCATCATATAGGTATCTTTTGAAAAAAGATCCTCCTCCCTTCCATCCATCATAGTTCCTCCTCGACAGATTACGTGCTGTGTTAAGCCACTTCTCCGAAAAGGTGTGGTCCTCTTTTTGCCTATATTTCATGTTAAAGCAAGTCTCGTGCCACTTGTTCTGAAAAAGACAAGCTTACTTCATTCCTGCATTTACCTTTTAAACGGTGCTTCTCTCAATCTGACTTCTTATAATAATAACTATGTCATAATAACACTTCAGCAATGTCTATAATCTCGACGGTAAACAGTTCATTGTGTGTGGCATCGACACCAGTCAATAAAAAACCGCACCAGCGACGGTGCGGTTTATAACATGTATACAGTCAAAACATCAGGTCAAGATCCTAAACAAGATCCTTGTTCGACATATTTTTCCTCAAGACTTCCTGCAAAAGTGTATTCTGCTGGAAATATTCCAGCGTGATGCCGCTCTCCCCGATGATACGGGCTTTTTCAGGAGAAACACCTTTGAGGAAGTCAGCGTGGTAATCTGAACCGCCGGAAATAATTGCAATCCGACCGGCATATCTCTCCCTCACTTCATTCTCAATCTGCTCCGGCGTCATGCAGCCCCCGTAGCTGGTCTTGGCATAGGGATAGCAGGCTTCGATACCGTCCAGACCGGCTTCGATCAGGTGGTCAATATAGGCCTTCCGATCCATTGTCCCGGAAGGGATCCTGACCGGCTCATTGACCAGATATGGATGTGCCATGATCACGATGCCGCCACAGCGGTGGATCTGGCGGATCACTTCCACCGGATCCGGCTTCTCGCGCAGGACCTGGTAGGCCGGCGTATTTTTGACCATGAGCTTGGCACTGCTCCAGTCTTTCTGATACCCCTTGCGCGCGATCAGCTCGAAAATCATCTTCTTCTGTACCTGCTCCTCGGATACGGGATTTCCTCCGTTTTCCAGGACCTCTTCCCAGGTCATGCGCATGCCATCTGCATTCAATCGACGGACCAGTTCCCGGTAGCTCCCGATCTTGGACTCCACCACAGCCCTCTCGAGATCGTCGAAAAAAGGGTCCTCCCAGTCACAGCCCAGGCATACCAGATGACAGTCCTCTGCCGTTGTCTCACAGGAGATCTCGATCCCGCGAAGCAGATGCAGACCCTTTGAGCGGGCGTAGTCCACGGCATCCACCAGAATGCTGCCCCCCGCATCTGTCTTTTTCATCTCAGTGCTGTTCCCGGCAATGGCCGTCTCCACCGGGATTTCTTTCGGAGGCCGGATATCATGGTCTGTAATGGCAATGATGTTCATCCCCAGCGCCGCCGCATGGTCAATCAGTTGTTGCGGCGTATCAGCGCCGTCCGAGCGGGTAGAGTGCGTGTGCAGATCCACCGGATAGCTCGGGCGGTATCCGGGAAAATCATTGGCAGCTGCTTCAAGAGTTCTCATTTCTGTTTTATCTGTTTTCATTCTTACCACCATACCGCTCGCCGGAGCGGTTCCCTTAGACATTTTCCCGGAAAAGTTTTTCAAGTCCTGTCCTTTGAGAAAATAACCATGTGGTTACGGGCTGTCGTTTTAATGGCATGACTCAGAACCCGGTCAAACCCGATGGGGTCCGGCTTTTCTGGCGCATCTTTAAAATAGTCCCTGCATGTGTCAAGGTAAGCGTGTTTGATCGCTGTTGAGACATTGACTTTGGCTCCGCCGCTGCGGATCAGCCTCCGGAAAGTCTCCTCGGACAGGCCGGTGCCGCCATGGATGACGACCGGCGTCGAGACGGCATCTTTCAGCTGCGCAACAAGATCAAAATTAATTCTTGGAGTGCCTTTATAAACGCCGTGTGCGGTCCCGATCGCAGGAGCAAAAGCATCGATTCCGGATTCCCGCACAAAACGGATGGATTCCTCGAGGTCTGCGAGAGACGCATCCTCCGCAGAGACCTTCACGGCATCCTCTACACCGACGATCCTGCCCAGTTCCCCCTCGACCTGCACGCCTTTCCGGTGAGCATATTCCACAACTTCCCTGCATCCGGCGATATTTTTCTCGATAGAAAGCCTGGATCCATCGTACATCACTGCGTCCCATCCGGCGTCAACACAGGCCTTGGCCAGTTCCACGTCCTGGCAATGATCCAGATGGATGAGCACATTGACAGAAGCCTCGTCCGCCAGCTGGCGCAGCATAGCCCCAAGCGACGAAGTTCCGAATTCCCTGACCGTCACGACGGAAGTCTGCAGAATGACCGGCAATCCCAGTTCTTCTGCGGCAGATATTACTGCCCTCGCCGACAAATGATTGAAAATATTGAAAGCTCCCACCGCATAACTGTGGCCTTTCGCTTCCTGCAGTTCTTCAAGAAAAGATCTTCTGTTTTCAGCCATTCCTTACTCCTTCCCGGCTCACCTTCACAGGTATCCCGCTAACAGCTGGTTTGCGGGAGCATTTATTCTTCATCGCGCAAGACTCCCGAGCGAGTCTTGAATAATCTCAAAATATGAGATCTTACTCTGCCACTGTAGGACAGTTTTTCCGGATTCTCAAGGGATGAACCTCAACGCTTGCAGTACCGGCTTTCACGCCTGATCATACAAGCTCTCTATGGGAACAAGCACCACTGCTGAATCTTCCCGTGCGCGCCCGATCACCCACTCAGAAAAGCCACCGAGTGAAAACATCAGATACTTCCCGATCCTGTAGGAAGCAAGGAGCCTGCCCCGGTCGATAAGTGTTTCATATTCTTCTTTCCCGAATGTACGGTTCCTGAACTTGCATTCACCGATTACGATTGTTTTCTCCGCTTCATTAATGCCGACAACATCAATATCCGCCGGACACTTCAGGACCGGATCTGTGCCTCTCCACTTCCCGATCCTGGTGATCAGACTTCCGTATTTCCCCATAACTCCCATTCTGAATGTATACTCCTGACAGATCGTCTCGAAAACCAGGCCCATATACTCATGCAGATACGGTTTTACCATAGAAGTATAGTACTCTTTCCCGTATGTCCTTTCAATCGCGCTGGTTCCTTTTGAGACAAACCGAAACCAAAAGCGGAACATCCCGTCCTGAATAACATATTGGTTCAGCTTTTTATTCTTTTCGTTCAGAATCGGGACATCCTTGCAGACGACCCTGACCGCTTCCAGTTTCCTGATGGCCTGCGCTGTTTTAGCCGAATCAAATCCCGTCTTGTCCGAGATCTCGCGCAGCTGCGTGCTGCCGCTCCCGATCGCGCCCAAAATGGCAAAATACAGCGAAACGTCCCTGAATTCCTGCCGCAGCAGGTTTTTCGGCTCCTCGTAGAAATAACCCGATGCGTCAAAAAACAGCGCCAGTATATTTTCCTCCAATGTCTTTTCCGGGTCGAGCAGGGAGAGATATCTCGGGATCCCGCCGGTGATTCCATACACTGTGGCTTTCTCCTCCGGCGTATAACATGGGACGAATTCTGCCGAAGTCAGGTAGTCAAAGGGAAGAAGGTCGATCTGCCCAGTGCGCCTTCCGTAGAGCGGGGATTTCTGGCCAAGGACTTCTTCTTCCATGAAGGCAATGGATGACCCGCAAAGGATGAGCATGATGTTCAGACCCTTCCATTCACGGTCGATCTCCCTCTGCAGAAATGAAGCCAGCTCCGGGGCATTTTCCGCAATATAGGGATACTCATCAATGATGATGACTTCCCGTTTGCCGGGGTCCTCTTTTTTCACACATTCCGTGATATAAGTCAGTACATCCTGATAAGACCGGAATCCTATGCCGCCTGCATTAACACTATTGAAATGCGAAAACACGACCCTCCCGAATTCAATGAGGTTCTCGCCGTCTTTGCTCTCGATTCCGGTGTAAAACAGCACATTTTTACCTTCTGCAAATTGATTCAGCAACGTCGTTTTCCCAACCCTTCTTCTTCCGTAAAGGATCATCATTTCGAAGCTGTTCTTTTCATACATATTGTTCAGTGCATTTAATTCTGCCAATCTTCCAATAAACCGCATCTTTATCCTCCGGATTATTTGGTTCTCTTGTATGCCTCATTGATATTTTACTAATCTATACATTACTAATCTTTATATTAGTATATCTTCATTCTTTGCTGTCATCAATAGAAAAGCATCCCTGATCTGGTCTGATCTCCTGGATGCTCATTAACCATCACTTTCTTTGGTTTAGATTACGCCAATAT